>OGCK01000311.1_pt1 | contig 10322 bp, 8 predicted proteins | sample 1570051 | NCBI WGS metagenome assembly OGCK01 (sample SAMN06266181, study PRJEB24510) | hot springs metagenome | isolation source: hot spring sediment | place: USA: Zodletone Spring, Oklahoma | collected 2013-12-03 | reverse complement strand
TTCGTCGGCAGCGTCAGATGTGTATAAGAGACAGGCGATAGGGGTCATCCTTAGCGGTACCGGCAGTGATGGTACCCGTGGGGCGCGTGCTATCAAGGAAAATGACGGCATGATCATGGTGCAGGAGCCCGATGAAGCCCAGTTTGACGGAATGCCGCACAGTGCTATCAATACAGGCTTGGTAGACTATGTTCTTCCCGTGAAGAACATGGGAGGAGAATTACAAAATTTCATTTCTGCCCCCGAAGTATTCCATTTTGAAGATGGAGATGTGGAGTACGACCGGTCAGAATTGATGAAGATCCTGAATTACGTCAACAAAGAAACAGGACTTGACTTTAGAGAGTACAAACGCTCTACGCTTGCCAGGAGAGTGGCACGGCGTGTCAGCGTATGTAGATGCCGCTCCCTTGCGGAGTATTATGATCACCTTACTTCCCGTGAAGGGGAAGTGGAGATCCTTTACCGGGAATTCCTTATAGGGGTGACCAAATTCTTTAGAGACAGCAAAGTATGGGAGCTGTTAAGGGAAAAGATCATTCCTGAACTTATAAGCGAAAAGAATTCGGGGGAAACCCTGAAAGTTTGGGATGTTGCCTGCAGTACAGGGGAAGAAGCCTATTCTTTTGCCATGTGTATCTTTGAGGAAATGGAAAAGCAGGGCAAAAACCTGGAAGTAAAGATCTTTTCAACCGATATTTCTGAGAAGCATTTGGAAATAGGAAGCAAGGGAAGTTACCCTGAAAGTATTGCCGCCGATATTCCTGCAGATCTACTGGCGAAATATTTCCTGAACAAACCTCATTCCTACCGGGTGGTAGAAAAATTAAGAAGGTCGGTCATATTTTCCAAGCACAATGTGATCAAGAATCCGCCATTTAGTAATATGGACATGGTTTCCTGCCGCAATCTTCTAATTTATTTCCAACCTGCGATCCAGAAAAAGGCCTTGAGTGTCCTGCATTATTCCCTGAAAGAGAACGGGATCCTGGTCCTTGGTACCAGTGAGAGCGTACAGAGTCACCGTCAGAACTTTGTTGAAATTGATCGTAAGTGGAAGATATACAGGAATGTGAACCCAAGCAAAAGACTAACAGCTGGCATCTCTCATGCGGCAACCTCTTCTCTTCTTGAAAATATTAGTTCCAAAGACAAAAAACCGGTAAGGACTCCCTCCCGTCCTGTAAAGCAGAAATTGAACAACGAATTCAATGAGACGCTGCTGGAGCATTTCAACGGGGCCAGCGTATTTGTAGATTCAGAATACAATATCCTCGAGGCAATAGGGGAGTTTAGAAAATACGCCAATTTACCTGTGAACGGGTTCTCCATAAACCTGCTCGAAATGCTGGATGCAGATCTCAAGTACCTGGTTCAAAATACCTTAAAGAAGGCAGATAAACTTCAGAAAAAAGTATACTACAAAGATGCCACCTTTGTCCATGACAAGATAAAGAAAGGGGTGGACATTATCGTCAAACCCTTTGAACAACAGAATTTGGAGGGAGGGACGCATTATGTCATCACTTTTGTTGAAAAGGAATTAAAGCTGGATGATGTAGAAGTTGTTGACAACATCACTCTGACCAGGAGAACAAAAGAGTATGTTTCCAACCTTGAGGAGGAACTTAAACAAACCAAGGAGGAGCTGCAAACTTCGCTTGAAGAGATCGAGACCAGTAACGAAGAGTTACAGGCAGCCAACGAGGAATTGTTGGCTTCAAATGAAGAATTGCAGAGCACCAATGAAGAGCTGCAAAGTGTAAACGAAGAGATCAACACAGTGAATGCCGAGAACATCCAGAAAATGGATGATCTGGCGGCATTGAACGCCGATATGAACAACCTGCTGGAGAGTACGCAGATCGGGACCATTTTCCTTGACTCTTCTTTATCGATAAGGAAATTCACACCTGCCATAAAGGAACATTTCAGCTTCCTTAATTCAGATGTCGGGCGGCCAATTAGTCATTTCACCGGTAACATTGGTAAAAGCAACCTGGTAGAACGTTGTAAGCGGGTGTTGAATACAGGGAAACATCTTGAAAAAACCGTGGTTTCCAAGAGCGGGAACCATTACTTAAGGAGGTTGTCGCCTTATGTAGATTCCAACCAGAAGGTGAGTGGGGTGGTGATCACTTTTATCGATATCGAGCTGCTTCAAAAATCGAAAGAAAAGCTTCAGGCAAGTGAAAAGAGATACAGGAGTTTTTACGAGGAAGATCCTATGATGCACATAAGTGTTGATCCTAAGAACTCTCAGATCATTCAGTGTAACAAAATGGCGGTGAAGCAACTGGAGTACGATTCCAAAGAGGAGTTAATAGGACGGCCTATTTTTGATCTCTATTCCGAAGATTCTCAGTTGGAAGCCATAAAATCAAACAAACAGTTCCAGACCGAAGGAAAGCTGGTAAACCTCGAACAGAAGCTGCTTACCAAAAAAGGGCAGTCTTTACCGGTGATCCTTAATGCCATTGCCGAAAAAGACGAATATGACGAGATCCTGACCATTCGTTATACTTATGCCGATATCTCAGCCCTTAAAATAGCTGAAGAAAAGCTTCAGGAACAAAAAGCAGATCTTGAAAGGGTAAACCGCGATCTTGAACAGTTCGTGTCAATCTGTTCGCATGATCTGCAGGAACCGCTTTCTACCATTAAATTCGGTAGCGACGTTCTCGGAAAGATTTACTCCCAAAAATTGGACGATAAAGGGAAGAACTATGTGAATTATATAGAAGATGCTTCCTCCAGGCTCTCAAACCAGATCAAGGCCCTGCTGGAACATTCCCGCATTGGCCGAAATGGGAAAAGAAAAATGGTTGATACCAAAGAGCTGGTAGAAGTGGTCAAGTTCGATCTTGGAAAGAGTATAAAAGACACTGGTGCCAGGGTTCACTGTGGTGAACTTCCTAAAGTGATGGGATATGAAGTGGAATTGAGGTTGCTTTTCCAGAATCTCATCAGCAATGCCATAAAATATACTCCCGAAGATCGCACCCCCGAGGTTCGGATTTCGGCTTACCGGGAAGCAGATTACTGGGTTTTCTCTATAGTAGATAACGGAGTTGGAATATCTAAAGAAGACCAGCTCAATATCTTCACGATCTTTAACCGGGTTGAAAAAGACAGTAAAAAAGATGGAACGGGAGTAGGTCTGGCCCATGTTGAAAAGATCGTTCATCTTCACGAAGGAACCATGTGGGTAGACTCGCAGATAGGTGTTGGAAGCTCCTTCTACTTCAAACTTAAAGCAGTATAGTTTAATGACCGAAACCTCCCAGAAGTATCCGGAGAAAATTGATCTGGAAAATTGTGCCAAAGAGCCGATACATATAATAGGTAAAACCCAGGATTACGGAGTGGTTGTGGTATGCGACCCTCTTAGTCTTGCCATTACGCAGGCAGGTGCCAATACAGGGCAATTCTTTTCAGTTTCTCCACAGGAACTTGTTGATCAGCCTCTTTCAAAACTCCTGGGAGAAGAACAGGTAAGCTTCTTTAAAGATAAATTAGCGGGAAAAGATACTTCGCTTCCGCTTGAAGTAAAAGTTAGTGGCAAGGATTTCCTTTTACTGGCCCACTTCTCAGGAATAAACCTGGTCCTGGAATTTGAACCTCTGGAAGAGGTAAGGGATTCGTTCTTTTTCCAAAAGCACCTTACCAGGATCCTGAACAAATTGCAGGCTTCCCGCTCTGTTTCAGAACTCTGTCGTTCGGCAGCCGGCCTTACCAAACACATTTTTGGATATGACCGGGTAATGATCTATAAATTCGATGAAGAGTGGAACGGGGAAGTCGTGGCCGAGAGAAAAGAACAGGACATGGAAAGCTGGCTGGGCCTGAAATATCCTGCTACAGATATTCCCTCGCAATCGCGGGCTCTTTTTCTAAAGCACCGCGTAAGAATGATCGCCGATGTTCATTATCAACCCCAGGCGATCATTCCCGAGATATCTCCTCTGACCCAAAATCCCCTTGATCTTTCCCAGGTTGATCTCAGGGCGGTTTCGCCAATTCATATTGAATACCTGGTAAACATGGAGGTAGGAGCCTCCATGACCTCGGCAATTGTAGTTAATGGAAAACTTTGGGGATTGATCGCCTGCCATCACAGGAAAGCAAAGTTCATCAGCTTTTATCAAAGGGAAAGCGCCAGGTTCCTTGCAGAGATGTTCTCAACCAAGATCGCGTTGCAGGAATCTACCAACTTTATCAATAACACCGAGGCTTCAGAAAAGATCAGGAGACAGCTCGTGGAACAGTTGCGGGAAAATGAAGATCTTTTTGAAGGACTTATAAAGAGTGAAGTGAAATTCACAGATCTTATAAAATGTAGCGGGGGAGCACTGTTTTTAAACGGAAAATGGAGCTCTGACGGAATAGTTCCCGAAAAAGAGAAGCTAAAGAGCCTGCTTGATAACTTCATAGCTAAAAAAGAAGGAAATATTTTCTATACCCGAAGGTTATCTGAGGTTTTTCCTGAAGCTGCTGCTTATAAAAAAATGATCTCCGGAGTTTTGAGTTTAAGACTGGCAGAGAACAAATACATGCTATGGTTCAGGCCCGAAGAAGTGGAGAATGTTAGCTGGGGAGGAGATCCTTCAGAAAAAGCCTTTTATGATGAAGAGAAGAAACGGCTTAGTCCCAGGAAATCTTTTGATAAGTGGAGTGAACAGGTGACGGGAATTTCAGAACCCTGGAAAGATTACGATCTAAGTACGGTTAAAGCTTTGGGAGAGAACATAAGCCATGTTCTCCTGGCCAGGCAACGCAACGAGATCGAAGCTCTTAATGAGAAACTGATGGAAGCCAATCAAGAGCTTGAATTGTTCAGCTATGGCCTGTCTCATGATCTCAGGGCACCCGTAAGAGGGATCGAGGGATATTTACAGATCATAGAGGAAGATCATGGAGAAGCGCTCAATGAAGAGGGGCAGAAGTTGGTGCGTATGGCCAAAGATCTAACCGGAAAGATGAATGAATTGATCGATGACATTCTTTCCTATTCCAGTATTTCGAAGCTGGATGGCCTGCAAAGGCAAGAAACTCCCGTGCAGAATCTCATTGATGAAATTCTGGAAATGGTAAATGTCAAAACCAACTACCCCAACACTAAAATTCGGGTGCAGGAGGATCTTCCGAAGATGGAAGGAGACCGCAGAATGCTCTACCAGCTCTGGTCCAATCTTATTAATAACGCCCTGAAGTATTCTTCCCAAAAAGAGCATCCCGAATTAGAAATAGGTACCACCGTTAAGAATGGAAAAGAAGTATTTTATGTTTCAGACAATGGGATAGGCATAGAAGAGAAGCATCACAGGCAAATTTTCGAGACCTTTAACCGCGTGGCCGGCACGGCTTTTAAAGGAAGCGGCATAGGTCTTGCAATTGTAAAGAAAATAATTGACAAGCATCTTGGCGAAGTATGGGTAGAAAGTACTCCTTACGAGGGATCAACCTTCTACTTTTATACAAATCTGGGGTGAATGAAATTGAACTGATATTTTATGATCACAACTCCATTACGGATTTTATTGGTAGAGGATAATGAGGCCGATGTGATCCTTACCAGAAGGACCATCAGGAAAATCGTGGAGAAACCCGAAATTTGGGTAGTAGATAATTTGGCTTCCTGCAGGGAAAGAATGGTGAACTTCGTGCCCGATGTGGTAATTTCAGATTATAATCTCCCTACCTGTACCGGTCTTGAAGTGATGCAATTGGTACAAAGCATCGATGGCAGTGTACCTTTTATCTTTCTTACGGGAACGGTGAATGATGAGGAACTCGCGGCAAACACCATCCTGGCGGGAGCCTGGGGCTATATCCTGAAGAAACACATGGACGATCTGGAGCAAAGGCTTAAACCTTTGCTGAAAAAGGTAGTTTTCAATATCACTGCAAAAGACGACCTTAGGGAGCGCCTAAGGGAAAATCGCATCGCCGTGAACCAGATCTATGACTACCTGGACAGCCTGAAGAGCGACAACAAAGAACAAAAAGAAAATATTAATAAGATTAGAAGGAATCTTAGCAGATTTGACCTGGGAGATGATGACCGAGAGATTTAAAGAAGCGACAAAAGAACTACACGAACAGGTAGAGAAAGAGAATCTGGCAAGGTTCATTATGGACCATTCCATAGATATGGAGACTTACCGGCTGCTTTTACTGCAGAATTACCTGGCTTATAAAAAGACCGAAACTGCTATTGGCATTTACATAAAAGATTATGAGGGAACGAAACATCAACAGCTTTCCAAAGACCTTAAGAACCTTGATGCTCCTGAAGTTTCAATAGATCCCCATTTTTCCTGTAACTCTTTGGCCGAGGCTTTTGGGGCTGCCTATGTGGTGGAAGGATCTGCATTGGGAGGAATGGTACTTGCGAAGAATATTCCCCAATGCTCCGGACTCTCTGCTGTAGAAACGCATTATTTTTTCAATGGGGACAGGGACAATCTCAAAGCCTGGAAAGATTTCAAAAATGAGCTTTCCAAACAGGATTTTTCCGAAAAAGAACAGCTGGAAGCTACCGAGAAAGCAAAGGATACCTTCCGGTTTTTTAGGGAAATCTTTAGAATGGACCAAGGAGTCCTTCAAAGTTAGATCACCTTTCGCTTTCCAGTACCAGCGAGATCAACCGGGGAAAATTTTCCTTTTCCCTGTCATCAAAATATTCATTTAGATCAAGTAAAGCGAACCCGTGGTTTTTTGCAGCATTTAGGTAATCTGAAATATGATGCACAAAAGCAGCAGGCTTTTGTATACCTTCGGGAGTTTCGAACCTGGCCTGGCTGCCCGAATATTGTTTCCAGGGATGAAGTTCGCAAATGTAAAATTTCCCTCTTCTTTTGAGCACCCTTGCTGCTTCCTCAAAAATAAAATCCAGATCTTCAATATGCTCCAACACAAGACTGCAGGTGATAAGGTTTGACCACCCAGGTTTTACCGGCCATGGTTTGTTAATGTCGGTTTGAGTGAAGGTCACATTTTCAGCCTCCACTTTCGCGCGGGCTTTCGCGATCATTTCAGAAGAAAAATCCAGGGCATTCACATGGTCGGCCTTTTTGGAAAGCCATCCCGTATTTTTTCCGGTTCCGCAGCCAAGTTCCAGAATATTGCCGTAGTGCGGATTGAGGAAGGTTTCCCTTAGCACAAGGGCTTCCAGGTCCCGTGTCTTGTTTTCTACGGAATCATAGGACTTAGCCCAGGCATTATAGGATTCATCAATCTTCATTTGAAAGTTCTTTTATCCAGTATTTGGCTTCATCACTTTCTTCAGTTTCAAAGAATTTGATGTCGGCATCTGTGAAGGGTTTCATCAATTGCGTCAGCTCTTTTTCCCATTTCCTGTTACCTACCATGGCGATCCTTTCCAGGTTTTCCCTGTTCTTGAAGTCGAATTTCAGGTCTTTCCATAAAGCGCTTAGGGTCCAGCCTTTGAAATCTCTCATCTCGAAATACCAGCGGATCTTTCCGAAGCTGCGCACTTTTTCCTGAAGCAGCGGAATGATTCGCTCATAATCATCGTTATCGAGCCTACCTTCCGCAATGGTATAAACAATATTTTGATCGGTTTGAATTGATGTCATAGCCCCTTTTTTGAGAGTATCTATACAATTTCAGAATAATAGGAGATTTAGCCAAGTTCCGGGGGAGAGGCTTTGGTTAAGTTATTGTTAATCTGTACTTAAATAGTTCCTAAGTTGTGGATTTACAGAATTGAAAAGTTGTTCCGGATCATAACTTTTTGATGATAGCGATCACATCTTCGTCCCCCAGGTCAGCTTCGGCATTGCTGAAGGTTTGGTAGGCGGCGTTACCTAAAGGTGCATCCAATCCTGCCTCCTGTGCCAGCCTTAGATCTTTTGTGAGGTGGCTTAGGGTGAAGGCCGCGTTGTAATCTTCGGCCATTGCCGCATCTCCCTTGATCTTCACAAACGAACTCCCCAGGGCACTGTTATTAAGGATATCCATAAGATCCTCTGTCTTGATATCTTTCGATCTTGAGAAGTTGATCACTTCTGCCAGGCCTTGTGTGATCACTCCCAGGAAGGTATTAACAGCCAGTTTTGTGACATTTCCGGCTCCTGTTCCACCTACAAGGACGGCTTTTCTACCAATAGTCTCCAGCAGCGGCTTTACCCGTTCAAAGATGTCTTTTTCACCTCCTGCAATGATCACCAGGCTGGCTTCATTGGCTTGTTTCACGCTGCCCGAGACCGGCGCGTCAAGATAATGTCCGCCTTTTTCCTGAAGTGCCGCAGCCATTTTTCGGCTAATATCGGGAGAAACAGTGCTCATGTTCACGATGATCTTATCTTTGACATCAGCGGCCAGGATCCCGTCTTTTCCGTGGAATACATCTTCCACAGCATTGTCATCAGAGATCATCAGGAAGATGATTGCTGCCTTTTCCACCAGCTCTTTGGGTGAGGTCGCGGTGGCCGCGCCGTCTTGCTTTAGTGGCGCCTCCTTTGACTTCGTCCTGTTGTATACAATAACCCCTTGTCCCGCCTTTATAAGGCTTTCAGACATAGGTTTTCCCATTTTTCCCAATCCTATCCAACCTAATACTTTATCGTTGTTCATTATTTTGTTTTTTTACTGATCTTATTTTCTTTGAAAATCGGCTTTGATCACTTCCCTGATCCCTTGCTTGCAGGAGGTAGATTTCATGTTGAACCTTTCCCGGAATTTTGAGCTGTCAAAAACATAATCCCTGTCATACTGGTACATCATTTCCACGCTCTCACGCATTATGGGCATAAATATACCCATAATTCTTACCATCCACTTTGGGATGGCCCAGTAACCCGGTTTTTTACCCATTTGTGACGCTATCTCTTCAATCCATTCCCTGCCGGTAAAAGGTTGAGACGCGGTGGGTAAATGCCACACCTGGTTATAAGCATCTTCGGTATTGCCCAATAGGGCGGTGGCTTTTCCTGCATCGGGAGTATAGGTAAAGGAGTGCCTGTATTTTGCTGAACCCATCCACATGGCTTTTTTGCCCCGGGAGAGGGGCTTGAAGACGGTTTCGATCAACAGGCTGTTATTCTTGATCCCGGGTCCGTAGAAATCGGCGGAGCGTGCGATGAGTGCTATAAGATTGCCGGTCCAGACTTCCTGCATGATCATTTCGGCTATCCTTGCCCGCACCTCCCCCTTCCGCGATGGCGGCTTTACCGGAGTGTTCTCGGTCATTGGCGCCAGGTGGTCCCGGTCATACATGTAGACATTATCAAAAAATACCAGTTTGCATTCGTGTTCTTTGCAGGCCTGGATCACATCTCCCACCAGTTTTGGCCAATGCTTCTGCCAGTATTTATGATCATAAGGGAAACCGACAGTAAGGTAGACCACCTCAGATCCCTTGACTGCTTCATCAATCGTAGCATAGTTTAGAAGATCTCCGGCCAAAAGTTCGTCATCAGGATTTACTTTTTGCGGATTCCTGCTTACCAGTCGAATGTCTGTTGTATAATTTTTTAAAGCCTTTGCCACTTCAGTGCCAATAGGCCCGCCCGCTCCTAAGATCGTTTGCATACCATACCCGGTTGATTAATAATATGTAAAATTTACAAAATTAACCTGTCCGGATTCATGACAGATGTCCTCTTTTTAAGATCCTTTTTCATTTTTTCCTAACTTACAGGAAATTTTATTTTACGATAATGGGTAATACTTATAAAGCTCCTTCCAAGACCTGCATTGGCCACATTCACCTCAAGGTTTCCAATCTTGAACGGGCTCTTGCTTTTTACCGTGATCTTTTAGGGTTTGAAGTGACCGAACGCATGGGAGACTCAGCGGTATTTCTATCTGCCGGTGGCTATCACCACCATATTGGCTTAAATACCTGGCATAGCGAAGATGCCCCAAAAGCTTCTAAAGGCGGAGTGGGATTGTACCACACGGCAATTTTGTATCCTTCGCGGAAAGATCTCGCTGAAGTATTGAAGCGTTTGTTGGATTCAAGTTATCCCCTTACCGGTGCTGCAGATCATGGAGTATCTGAAGCCATTTACCTGGAAGATCCCGATGGGAACGGCGTGGAACTGTATCATGACAGGCCCAGGGAAGAATGGCCAAAAAAGGAAGACGGCTCCCTGCAAATGTTTACCCGAAGGCTTGACCTTCATGACCTTTTGAAGGAGCTGTAATAATCCCTTAGTTACTCACCGGGTGACCTTTATCCATCCAGTTAATTTTTATATTATCCCGAAGGAAAAAGTGAAAATTTCAGAGTTTGGATTATTGATTATTTGGAGGAGTGATCATAATGCTGTCTCTTATACACATCTGACGCT
>OGCK01000310.1_pt1 | contig 10336 bp, 9 predicted proteins | sample 1570051 | NCBI WGS metagenome assembly OGCK01 (sample SAMN06266181, study PRJEB24510) | hot springs metagenome | isolation source: hot spring sediment | place: USA: Zodletone Spring, Oklahoma | collected 2013-12-03 | reverse complement strand
AATGATACGGCGACCACCGAGATCTACACTATCCTCTTCGTCGGCAGCGTCAGATGTGTATAAGAGACAGCCTTTGACATGAAGACTAGTTAAATTTGAGTCAAAGGTGATTTTGGGTACGGGTTTTGTCTTTTCACCAGTGTATCTTTATTCCCTATTTTATGATTTACGCATGGTGTTAAAAGCAAGTTTTCAATTCGCATTTTTGGCAATGGAGATCATCCTGACCTTCTATGATGACGTTCTGGAGAACAGTCTCATGGTCAAGTTCCTTCTCTTTGTCATCACCGCCATTCTTATTGCAATGGGGGTGACCAAACTTGCTAATAATGTACTCCCTCCAGACAAAGATTTTGTCTCGGCAGAAGACGAGGCAGGAAATTAATTACATTCTTACGACTGCATGAGTAGATGTTAGATGGATAGTTAAATTGTAAGTTTGTAATTGAGGATCCGGTGAGAATTTCACCGGATCTTTTTTTACACCAAAAAGTTTCCAGGCCACAACCCTTTTTAATGGCCTGAGTAGTTCGTTGAATTTATGTAATTTTGGAGTTCGCTAAAAAAAGGTATTTCTTTACAATACCTCAAGAAACAGGTACAGTATGTTTGAAAAGAATGAGAATGTCTTTAATGTGCTTTTTGAAGCTGCTTCAGAAGGCATTATTGTAGTTGATGCTTCCCAGGTGATCGTAAGCAGTAACGTGGCTGCAGATTCCATGTTTGGATATGAAAAAGGAGAACTGGTTGGTAAATCTTTGAACATCCTCATTCCCAGAAAATATAAATCTGCGCACCCCTCCCATTTCAAAGACTTCCTTAATCACAGTGAAAAACGTCAAATGGGTCACGGGCGTGACCTGTATGGGGTAAAAAAGAACGGCGAGGAATTTCCCGTAGAAGCAGGTTTGAATCCTTTCAGCATTGGGGGCGAGAACTATGTCATGTCCCTTATTATTGATATATCGGTAAGAAAGGAGGCGCAGCGCCAAATAAAAGAGCTCAATACCGAGCTGGAAAGCAAGATCCAAATTCGCACCAAAGAGCTTGAAGAAAGCATTCAGAAACTGCAGAATGCAAACAAGAACCTTGAACTCGAAATAAAAAGGCGTAAAGAGGCCGAAAACAGGATCAAAAATGCCCTTCAGAAGGAAAAAGAACTGAATGAATTGAAGACAAAGTTCCTTTCTTTGGTTTCCCATGAATTCAAGACCCCTTTGAGCGGTATCCTTACCTCGGTAGTATTAGCCGGAAAATACAAACTGGAAGAGCAACAGGACAAGAGGGAAAAGCACCTCAACACGATCAAAAGCAAGGTGCATTACCTGGATAATATCCTGAATGATTTTCTTTCCATCGAGCGTCTTGAAAGCGGGAAGGTCAATTACAAATTCTCAACCTTCAGCTTAAGCAAGCTTATCAACGAGGTGGTGTATAACGCCAATGTCACTCTCAAGAGCGGACAGGAGATACAATATCCCCGAAACATTGAAAATATCAACCTGCACCAGGATGAAAAGATCCTTGAGCTGGTGTTGTCAAACCTGTTAAGCAATGCCATCAAATATTCCCCGGAAAACACCCTGATCAAATTCGGTGTAGAAACACAGGATGGTAGAATTACCTTTAAAGTGGCCGACCAGGGAATGGGTATTCCCGAAAAAGATCAAAAGCATATATTTGAAAGATATTTCAGGGCCGAAAATGCCCTTTTAAACCAGGGAACGGGAATTGGCCTTAATATTGCCAAAGTACACCTTGAAAACCTTGACGGCTCCATCTCCTTCACCAGTAAAGAGAACGCCGGAACTGAATTTATTGTAGAACTACCTATTATAAAAGAATGAAAAAAGTTTTATTTATAGAAGATGACACCGTGGTAAGGGAAAATACCGCCGAATTGCTGGAACTGGCAGATTATGAAGTGATCACTGCAGCCAATGGAAAATCGGGTGTGGCCATCGCCAAGCAGGAGCATCCAGATATCATCGTGTGTGACATCATGATGCCCGAAATGGATGGTTACGGAGTTCTACAAGCCCTTGCCAATGATCCCGAAACACAACAGATCCCTTTCATCTTCCTTTCGGCCAAGACCGAGCATAAAGATATTCGCAGAGGGATGGACCTGGGCGCAGATGACTACCTTACCAAGCCTTTTGAAGAAGAAGAATTGATTAGCGCCATTGAAAGCCGCCTGGCAAAAGTGGCTATTCTTAACAAGATCAGGGAGAACGACAAGAAACAAGCCGCTACCCCTTCATCAGAGAACAAGATCAACTCGCTGAGTGATCTGCGGGAAATTGTAAAGAGTTACGACCTGCAATCATACAAAGCGGGGGAAACCATTTACGAGGAAGGAAAACAAAGCAACCATTTCTTTTTCATTGACCGCGGGGTGGTTAAAAGCCACCGCATGGATGAATACGGGAAGGAATTGATCACCTCGGTGTATAAAGAAGGAGATTTCTTCGGAAATACCGCTTTCAAAAAGAATACCCCATACGAGGAATATGCCACGGCGATGGAAGAGACCCGTGTATATGCCATTCCAAAAGATGACCTTAAAGACATCCTGGCAAACAACAGCAACATTACTTTGGAACTCATCGATGTCATGGGAGATAACATTTCGGGCATTAAGGAGCAGCTACTGGAAATGGCTTACGGTTCTGTACGCAAAAAAGCGGCGCGTACCATCCTGCTCTTTTCTCAAAAGATAAGAAGGCATCCCACCCAAAGCATCAGGATCTCAAGAAGTGACCTGGCCAGTGTTGCGGGTATGGCTTCAGAAACCCTTATTCGCACCCTTTCAGACTTCAAAAAAGAAGGCCTGCTCGAGATAGAGGGCCGCAACATCAAACTCCTTGATGTGGAAGCTCTCAAAAGGATAAGCTAAATCTCAGGCTCTTAATTTAGAATGATTCAATAACTGATTTTCATCATTTTTTTCGCTTCACATCGGGCATACTTTTGCAAGGTAAAATAGATGTGACTGATGATGAATATCTTGCTGCCCACCGATTTTTCTGCAAATGCCAGAAATGCTGCGGCTTATGCCCTGCAGTTCTTCAAGGACACCTCCTGTAACTTTTACCTGTTACATGTGGTTCCTTTTCCTGCGGAAAAATTAGGGTCCAATCATATGAGCATGTCTCCCGAGATAAAGGAGAAGTTCAATGAACTGCTCAGCTGGCTGGAAGGTATTAAAACCAATCCCCGACATCATTTTCATACCTGTTACAAAGCCGATTATCTTATTGAAGCTGTGCGTGAAAAGTGCAACGAGAAGAAGATAGATTTGATCCTTATGGGCACCAAAGGCGCCACCAACAACCAGGGCGCGGTCATTGGCAAACACACCTCAGACGTGATGAGGAAAGTGAAATGTCCAGTGCTGGCCATTTCAGAAAATGCGGCTTTTAAAGAACATAAAGAGATCCTTTTCCCAACAGATTACAAGATCCACTACGGGAGCAGGATGCTGCGTACTTTATTAAACCTGGCTTCTTTGTCTAATGCCAATGTTAAGATCCTGGAGATCTTCAATTCGGAAAAAGAACCTTCCCAGGAACAAATGGAAAACAGGGAGTTCCTACAGGATTCATTTTCTCCCAAGGTACCGGTGTTACAAACTTATTACTCATCAAAAGAACATAATCCAAAAAAGATCTTTGTGTCCAACCGCAATGTGGACATGATCGTACTGGCAGCCAAGAACCTCAATTTGTGCCAGAAATTTTTACAGAACGACCAGGATGATAATATTCCTTTTATCAATCAATTGCCCCTCCTGGTCCTTCACGGTTAATTAGTGTTATTCATAGAGTTATCATTACTTTTTTAATCTGCAGAACAGCACCTCCTTTTTGAGGTGCTGTTTTTTTTATTAAATTGAGGACAAATTTGTCCTTTATGACCAGACTCATAACGCAGCAGGTTGTTATTAATGACTTTTGTTCCAATAAATTAAATCATCTATTAAGAACAAGTAAAAATAAAGTCATGAAAGAATTAGCAACAAAAACAGTAGCAGACCTGGTAACCGAAAACATCAAGACCGCCCATGTCTTTAAAAAGTATGGGATAGACTTTTGTTGTGGTGGCGGCATAAGCATTGAAAAGGCCTGCGCTAAGTACAAAGTAGATTACGACCTTCTTAGTGCAGATCTTTTAAATGTAGACAAAAGTGATTCACGAGCTACCAATTACAACAGCTGGGAGCTCGACTTCCTTACAGACCATATCATCAACGTGCACCATTCTTATGTAGAGGAAAATATTCCCCTACTCCTTCAATACGCTGACAGGGTGGCACAGGTGCATGGGCATCATTACACCGAATTACTGGAAATAAAGGAACTGGTAAAAGAAGTAGCCGGAGAGCTGAGCGCTCATATGAAGAAAGAAGAATTGATCCTGTTCCCTTTCATCAAGAAAATGGTACAGGCAAAGAAAGAAGGTGCAGAATTACCTGAAGCCCATTTTGGAACCGTTGACAATCCTATTAAGATGATGGAGGTGGAACATGAAGATGCGGGCGAAGTGTTGCGCAAAATTGCCTCTTTGAGCAGTAACTATACGCCGCCTCAAGGTGCCTGCAACACCTACCGCGCCTTTTACGCAAAACTGGATGAATTTGAACAGGACCTGCACCAGCATGTGCACCTTGAAAACAATATCCTGTTCCCAAAATCCCTGCAATTGGAAAAAGAATTACGGAATCAATAATTATAATATAATCAACCATTATTAACTAGCGGAGGTTGTTCTTCATAGCACACATTTGCCGACTTACCGGGTTTATCCTGTTTAAAGCGTCAAAGAAGAAACAACCTTCCTTTTAATATCTACTTATGACTAAAGAAAGAAAGTTATGGCTCGCCTTCATGTTGGTGACAGGCATTTCATTTGCCATCCTTGGCTACTACGGATTCGAGATCTACCAAAAAGCACCACCTCAACCTACTAAAGTTGTAACTACAGAAGGGGAAACCCTGTTCGAAGGACAGGATATCCTCGACGGCCAAAACGTGTGGCAAAGCATGGGAGGCCAGGAAGTAGGATCAATTTGGGGGCACGGCGCCTATACCGCTCCCGACTGGACAGCCGATTGGCTGCACCGGGAATCGCTTTACATTCTTAATAAATGGTCTGAAAATGAACATGGAGAGAAGTATGAAACCCTCTCCAGCGAAAAGCAGGCGGCACTTGAGCGTCGTCTCCAGGAGGAACTGCGAAAGAATACCTATGATGAAGCTACGGGAACAATCACCGTTTCCCCTTTAAGAGCCGAAGCGGCCGAGAATCTCCACGGGTACTACAAAGGCCTCTTTATGCAAAATCCTGAACTGGATGAATTAAGGGCTCACTATGCCATTCCTAAAAATGCCATTAAAGACGAGGCCCGTATGCGCCAAATGAGTGCCTTCTTCTTTTGGGCAACCTGGGCAACGGTTACCGAAAGACCGGGCAGCGAGGTTACTTATACCCACAACTGGCCACCAGAAGAACTTGTAGGCAACAAACCCACGGGTGACCTGTTGATATGGACCGGGTTCAGTATTATTTTGCTGTTATTCGGGATTGGGGTGATGGTCTTTTACCACGCCAAAATGAAATCTGAAGAATCACCCGAAATGCCGGTGGAGGATCCTTTGATGCGTCAAACCATCACCCCTTCTATGGCTGCAGTGAAAAAATACCTGTGGGTAGTGAGCCTTCTTATCCTGGTGCAGGTAACCTTCGGAGTTATTACCGCCCATTACGGGGTGGAAGGAGACGCTTTTTACGGTCTTGACCTGGCAAAGATCCTTCCCTATTCCATTTCCAGGACCTGGCACGTACAGCTGGGCATCCTCTGGATCGCAACTGCTTGGTTGGCCACAGGACTATACATAGCTCCGGCTGTCTCGGGAAGGGACCCAAAATTCCAGAAACTGGGCGTGAACTTCCTCTTTATATGCCTGCTTATCATTGTTGCCGGTTCAATGGCCGGTCAATGGATGGGAGTGATGCAGAAACTTGGACTGGCAGAGAATTTCTGGTTTGGTCACCAGGGTTATGAATATGTAGACCTGGGACGCTTCTGGCAAATATTCCTGCTTGTGGGGCTTTTCTTGTGGCTGGCTTTAATGACCAGGCCGCTGATTCCTGTGTTGCGCAAAAAGACTTCCGAAAGGAACCTGTTGCTCATGTTCCTGGTTTCTTCCGCAGCGATCGCGTTGTTTTATGCTGCCGGCTTAATGTGGGGCAGACAAACCAACCTGGCCATTGCCGAATACTGGCGCTGGTGGGTGGTACACCTTTGGGTTGAAGGATTCTTCGAGGTATTTGCCACTGTGGTAGGTGCATTCCTGTTCGTGAGATTGGGGCTGCTTCGTACCAAGACGGCAACTTTGAGTGTACTCCTGGCTACGGTGATTTTCCTTTCGGGAGGTATTCTTGGAACTTTCCATCACCTCTACTTCAGCGGAACCCCAACTGCCGTTATGGCCCTGGGAGCTACCTTTAGCGCGCTTGAAGTGGTGCCCCTTGTACTTATCGGGATAGAAGCATATGAGAATTACAGGTTGAGTAAAGCTACCAAGTGGATCAGTGACTACAAATGGCCTATCTACTGCCTGGTAGCAGTTGCTTTCTGGAACTTCCTGGGTGCCGGGATCTTCGGATTCATTATCAATCCTCCTATTGCATTGTACTACATGCAGGGCTTGAACACCACTGCCGTCCACGCGCACACCGCCCTTTTCGGGGTCTACGGAATGCTGGGAATTGGTTTAATGATGTTCGTATTGAGAAGCATGTACCGCCAACAGGTATGGAGTGAAAGATTGCTAAAATTCTCTTTTTGGTCCATCAACATTGGACTTATCCTCATGGTGTTGCTGAGTGTGCTCCCTATTGGCCTTTTACAGACCGTTGCGAGTGTGAACGAAGGAATGTGGTACGCCCGTTCTGCCGAGTTCATGCAGCAACCGGGAATGGACACGCTGCGATGGCTGCGGGTAATTGGAGATACGATCTTTGCAGTAGGCCTGGTAGCGTTCGTTTACTTTGTCTTCTCGCTCAACAGTAAGAAGAAACAGGTACAGACAGAAAGGATCGAGAAAGAAGAACCTGTTCTGGAAGACGTAGAATAAAAATTTCTTTTTTAGACTGTCCGGGGAGTGGCGGGAACAAAGTTTCCGCCTGCCCGGACATTTTTTTATCCTTACTATGTATTCAGGATAAACCCCTTCAAATTTTCCTATTTTTAGCACATGATAGATCTTAAAAAGCACACCCTCATCGCCCTGGGATATTTTCTTCTTGCGGCTTTGCTCGGGGTTTTCCTCAGGTTTTTCTTTGTTACTTCCATTCCGGCTAATTTCAGGTATGTTGTACATGCCCATTCGCATATCGCATTGCTGGGTTGGGTTTACCTGGGGCTGAGTGCTCTCATATATAAAATGTATTTTTCCGAAGCCAATAAAGGCAAAACCTATAAACGCATTTTCTGGTTCACCCAAATCACTTTGCTGGGCATGTTGTTTACCTTTCCTTTTACGGGATATGCTGCCCTTTCCATTACCTTTTCTACGCTATTCCTCTTTGCCTCCTATCTCTTCACCTGGTTCGTTCTGAAGAAGACTCCCGAAAAACATAAAAAAACGAACCATTTCAGGTGCATTAGAGCTGCTCTTTGGTACCTGGTGTTTTCCAGCATTGGGCCCTGGGCTGTAGGCGGGGTGATGGCGACTTTGGGCAAAACCTCCATCTGGTATAAAATGTCCATTTACTTCTACCTCCATTTTCAATACAATGCCTGGTTCATTCTGGCCCTCTGCGGAATTCTCTTTTATTTCCTTGACAAGAGGGGATTTCAAATTCAGAAAAAGGATTTTTCCCGCTTCTTTTTCCTGTTAAATTCCGGGATCATTCTTAGCTTCTTTTTATCTGTACTCTGGGTAGAACCCCACTGGATCTTTTATGCCCTGGCCGCACTTGGCGCTATTTTGCAGCTCATGGCATTCTTCGAATTCTTCGGAATTTTATTACCGCTGAAAAAACGGTCAAATCCGTATTTTTCACCCTTTGCACAATTCCTGCTGAAGATCGCAGCTGTGCTTTTGATGGTCAAGGTCATCATGCAGCTGTTTTCTGCCCACCCCTATTTTGCTGAACTTGCCTTCACCTACACCGATTTTGTCATTGGTTACCTGCACTGGACTTTCCTTGGCCTGGTTAGTATCAGCCTTTTCGCGTTTTTGGAGATCGCGGGATTGCTGAAGGTCTCTAAAAGTGCTTTCTGGATCTATTTTGCAGGTTTCGTATTGTCTGAAGCTTTGATCTTCTACAAAGGGATCTCCATATGGTTAGGGTGGCCTTTCTTTGGGAATTACTTCCTCACCCTGGTAATGGTTAGCAGCCTGCTACCGCTTTCCCTGGTGATCATCCTTGGTAGAAACCTTTTCACAAAAGAGCAAAACTTCTCCTAAAGCACAAGGTTTTACAAATCTCTTAACGCACTCAATAGAGGGATTTTTCTATCTTATTGCTATGAGACAGTCAGCGATATTCTATGTGGTAGTTACCACCATTCTATTGGTGGCAGTTGCCGTTATGGTCTTCTTTAACCTGGCTTATGACCTCATCTTCTATACTGTCTTAGCCGGGCAGGCCTGGTGGCTCCTCACCATTTACAAGGTTCTTACCGATAAATATTCCACAGAAAAGACCTTTGACGACTGGTATGAAGATCATCCTATAGGCAGGGATCAATAGTTCCATATCTTCCTTTCAACAAAATTTACTTCTCTTTTCCTGATCGAGGTCATATTTTATAATCCACTCATTATCAATCTTTGCACCCGGTACGAAACGAGCAATTTATTTTTATGGAGGATCTTTCCTGTTATCACTGTGGTGATACGATAAAGACATGCGTCACTTTTGATGAGAAATCTTTTTGTTGCAATGGGTGCAAAACCGTCTATGAAATTTTTTCAGAGAACGGCCTTGCTTCTTATTACGACCTGGACGCGGCACCCGGGGCGGCACCTGAAAAATTCGAAGGGAAATACGATTTTTTGGGCAACGAACAGATCGTTGAGAAACTTCTGGAATTCAATGACGGCAATACCCAGATCATTTCCCTGTATATTCCACATATTCACTGCAGCTCCTGCATCTGGATCCTTGAGAACCTCAATAAACTTAAGCCCGAGATCAGTTCTTCACAGGTAGATTTTCCCAAAAAGAGCATTCGCGTCACCTGGAATTCCAAAAATTTAAGTTTAAAGGAGCTTGTGCTGTTTTTGAGCAGCATTGGCTATGCCCCATACATTAGCCTGGACGACACAGAGGGCGCGAAGAAAAAAATAGACCGTAGCATCATCTATAAACTGGGAGTCGCGGGATTCGCCTTTGGCAACGTGATGTTCCTTTCTTTTCCCGAATATTTTGAGGTGAACGAATACTGGCTGGACCAGTACAAAGGCCTCTTTAGGTGGCTCATGTTCGCCTTCTCGCTACCCGTGGTTTTCTACGTGGCTCAGGATTACTTTATTTCAGCTTACAAAGGACTCAGAGCAAAGATCCTGAACATCGACGTGCCTTTAGCCCTGGGAATTGTGGTGCTGTTTGCAAGGAGTACCCTGGAGATCATTTTTGACTGGGGCACCGGCTTCTTCGACAGCCTCACCGGGCTGGTATTCTTTCTCACCCTTGGAAAATTCTTTCAGCAAAAGACCTACAATTTTCTCTCTTTTGAGCGGGATTACAAATCATACTTCCCTATTGGTATCACCCGAATTTCTTCCGAAGGAAAAGAAGAAAGCGTACACGTGAATGAGATCGAAAAAGGAGATAGGATCCTGATAAGGAATGAAGAACTCATTCCGGTTGACGGAATTCTCATTAACGGGAATGCCCGCATTGACTACAGTTTTGTGACGGGCGAATCTGAAGCTGTCCAAAAAGAATCGGGTGACAAACTTTTTGCCGGCGGAAGACAACTTTCAGGGATCATTGAAATGGAAGCGCTAAAATCTGTTTCCCAAAGTTATCTCACCAAATTGTGGAGCAACGATGTTTTCCAAACCAGGAAAGAAGATTCGGTGACTTCTTTGATCAACAAGATCAGCCAGTATTTTACCGTGGTACTGCTCCTTATCGCCTTCTCCGCGACTGCCTACTGGGCTTTTACAGATATGTCTATCGCCATCAATGTTTTCACGGCGGTGCTCATCATTGCCTGCCCATGCGCCCTGGCCATGTCCACACCTGTCTCTTATACACATCTCCGAGCCCACGAGACCGTACTAGATCTCGTATGCCGTCTTCTGCTTGAAAA
>OGCK01000309.1_pt1 | contig 10341 bp, 5 predicted proteins | sample 1570051 | NCBI WGS metagenome assembly OGCK01 (sample SAMN06266181, study PRJEB24510) | hot springs metagenome | isolation source: hot spring sediment | place: USA: Zodletone Spring, Oklahoma | collected 2013-12-03 | reverse complement strand
TTTCGAATGCATGTCAGAAGGGATGGTTGGCCCACTCGTTCTGGCGTTTTCGATGGATGATCCCGGTGCGGCGGCACGCCTGATGCGTGATGCGGCCAAAGAGAATGACAAGCTGAACATCAAGCTTGTTGCGCTCGGCGGTCAGCTTATTGCGGCATCTGAAATTGATCGTGTGGCCAGTCTGCCAACCCGTGACCAGGCGATTAGCATGCTCATGTCGGTTATGCAGGCTCCGGTCGCCAAGTTCGTTCGTACCCTCAACGAGGTTCCGGGCAAGCTGGTGCGTACCGTGGCGGCCATTCGCGATCAAAAGCAAGCGGCTTAAATACTTTCAGCTTTTTTTCATTTTTTTAGCTTTTTAGGTTACAACCATGGCAATGAACAAAGAAGATATCCTTGAGGCTATCTCCAACATGACCGTCCTTGAGATCGTTGATCTGATCTCTGCGATGGAAGAAAAATTCGGCGTATCCGCCGCCGCAGCGACCGTTGCTGTTGCAGCGGGCCCTGCAGCTGCTGCTGCAGTCGTCGAAGAAAAGACCGAGTTTGATGTCGTTATGACCAGTTTTGGTGAAAACAAGGTCGGCGTCATTAAGGCGGTGCGTGAAGTCACCGGCCTTGGCTTGAAAGAAGCCAAGGATATGGTTGAAGGCGCGCCAGTGACTGTTAAGGAAGGCGTTGCCAAGGCAGACGCTGAGTCCTTGAAGAAGAAGCTTGAAGAAGCCGGCGCCAAGGTCGAAATCAAGTAATTCAATATGCTTTACCTGAGCATACATTGCGTATGAACAGGTAGGTGGCTGGTGGCTTTGTGCTGCCGGCCTTTTTTGCTTCGTTGAAATGGCAATCCAAGATGTTTGTTGTAATGGCTTGTTGTGTACTGCATTCGGCGCGTCACCCAAACATTTCAAGAAACATCCATGATGAGGGCTATGGAGTCCTCAGTCAGTTCGAAACCCCATACGAAACTGTGAACGCAGAGGTAATTGATGTCGTACTCCATCACTGAGAAGAAACGCATCCGTAAGGATTTCGGTAAGCGTATTTCGATTCTTGAAATACCCAATCTACTGGCCACGCAGGTTAACTCCTATCGCGAGTTTTTGCAGCACGATACCAGCAACCCCAACGCATTAGGGCTGCATGCCGCTTTGAGTTCGGTTTTTCCATTGGCCAGTCATTCGGGCAGCGCGTCGATTGACTATGTGAGCTTCCGTCTGGGTGAGCCGGCTTTTGATGTGAAAGAGTGCCAGATTCGCGGTCTGACCTATGCTGCGCCGTTGCGCGTCAAAATGCGCCTGATGATTCACAACCGTGAAGCGCCTGCAGGCAGTCCGAGCGTCAAGGATGTGCGTGAGCAGGAAGTTTACATGGGTGAACTGCCGCTTATGACCGAGACTGGTACCTTTGTTATCAACGGTACTGAGCGCGTTGTGGTGTCTCAGTTGCACCGTTCGCCCGGCGTGTTTTTCGATTCGGATCGCGGCAAAACCCACTCTTCAGGCAAGATCCTGTTTTCTGCACGCATTATTCCTTACCGTGGTTCGTGGTTGGACTTTGAGTTCGACCATAAAGACATTGTTTATGCGCGGATTGACCGTCGCCGCAAATTGCCGGTGACCATCATTATGCGTGCCATGGGCATGACGAATGAGGAAATGCTGGCGACATTCTTTGAAACCACCCACTTCACGTTGTTGTCTGCGACTGAAGTCAAAGTTGATCTGTTGGTTGACCGCCTGAAAGGCGAGAATGCGCCGTTCGACATTAAAGTGGGCGAGACGGTATTGGTTGAGGCCGGTCGTCGCGTCACCTCCAAGCACTTGCGTGAACTCAAGAAAGCCGAAGTCGGTGCGCAAGTCGCTCCGGTGGAATTCCTGCTGGGGCAAACCCTGGCGCATGATGTGGTGGATACGCGCACGGGTGAGCTATTGGCGAGTGCCAATGATCTGATCACGGCCGAGTTGCTGGTGAATATGCGCGAAGCCGGTATTTATGAGCTGCGCACGATTTATTTCAATGAAGTCGATCATGGCCCGTTCATTTCTACCACCATGCGCGTGGATTCATCGACCTCACCGCTTGAGGCCTTGATTGAAATCTACCGCATGATGCGTCCGGGTGAGCCACCTACAAAGGATTCGGCTGAAACCCTGTTTAACAGTTTGTTCTTCTCCGAGGATCGTTACGATCTTTCGAACGTCGGGCGGATGAAGTTCAACCGTCGCGTAGGTCGTGAAGATGTCACCGGCCCGGGCATTTTGAGCAAGGAAGACATTCTTGAAGTTATCAAGGTGTTGGTGGGGATTCGTAACGGCAATGGCACGGTGGATGACATTGACCACTTGGGCAATCGTCGCATTCGCTCGGTGGGTGAGATGGCGGAAAACGTCTTCCGTATCGGTTTGGTGCGGGTTGAGCGTGCAGTCAAGGATCGTTTGGCCTTGGCCGAAAGCGAAGGTTTGATGCCGCAGGATTTGATTAACGCCAAGCCTGTGGCTGCGGCGATTAAGGAGTTTTTCGGCTCATCCCAGCTCTCGCAGTTCATGGATCAAAACAACCCGCTTTCGGAAGTGACCCACAAACGCCGTATTTCCGCGCTCGGCCCTGGCGGCCTGACCCGTGAACGTGCGGGCTTTGAAGTGCGCGACGTGCATCCGACGCATTACGGTCGCGTCTGCCCGATTGAAACGCCGGAAGGTCCAAACATTGGTTTGATTAACTCCCTGGCGGTGTATGCACGCACCAACGACTACGGTTTCCTGGAAACCCCTTACCGTCGTGTGGTCGATGGGCGTGCCACGGATGATGTGGACTATCTCTCGGCGATTGAAGAGGGTCAGTACCTGATCGCCCAGGCCAACGCACGCCTGGATGCGCAGGGTAATTTGCTGGATGAGCTGGTGGCCTGTCGTCAGGCGGGTGACTTCCCGCTGACCCCGCCGCAACAAGTTCAATACATGGATATTTCACCCAAGCAGGTGGTATCGGTGGCAGCGTCCTTGATTCCCTTCCTTGAGCACGACGATGCCAACCGCGCCTTGATGGGTGCGAACATGCAGCGTCAGGCGGTGCCTTGCTTGCGTGCGGACAAGCCGCTGGTCGGTACCGGGATGGAGCGCGTGGTGGCTGTGGACTCCGGCGCATCCGTGGTGGCGCGGCGTGGTGGCGTGGTGGAGCGCGTGGATGCGACGCGGATCGTGGTGCGTGTGAATGACGATGAAACCGTGTCCGGTGAAATCGGCGTGGATATTTACAATCTGACCAAATACACCCGTTCCAACCAGAACACCTGCATGAACCAGCGCCCGATCGTCAGTGATGGCGAAGTGATTGCCAAGGGTGACGTGCTTGCGGATGGTGCTTCGGTGGACTTGGGTGAGCTGGCGATTGGTCAGAACATGCTGGTCGCGTTTATGCCGTGGAACGGCTACAACTTCGAAGACTCCATTTTGCTGTCTGAGCGCGTACTGAAAGAAGATCGCTTCACTTCGATCCACATCGAAGAACTGACCTGCGTGGCGCGTGATACCAAGCTTGGGCCTGAGGACATCACCGCCGATATTCCCAACGTGGCTGAAAGTTTGCTCAACAAGCTGGATGCGTCGGGTGTGGTTTTCGTCGGTGCAGAAGTCCGCCCAGGCGATATTCTGGTCGGTAAGGTCACGCCTAAAGGCGAGTCGCAACTCACCCCGGAAGAAAAGTTGCTGCGTGCCATCTTTGGCGAGAAGGCCTCTGATGTCAAAGATACGTCTTTGCGTGTGGGTGCCGGCATGGAAGGTACGGTGATTGATGTGCGCGTCTTTACCCGCGATGGCGTGGAAAAGGATGATCGCGCCAAGGCGATTGAAGAAGCCGACCTCGATCAAGTGCGCAAAAACATTAAAGACCGGATGCGCATTATCGAAAACGACATTTTCCAGCGTGTGGAAAATCTGTTGATCGGTAAAGTGGCCGATGGTGGCGCAGGTATTGAGCCAGGCAAGAAGATTACCCAGGCAGGGCTGGCCAAAATCAAGCGTGAGCAATGGTTTGACATTCGCTTGGCCAATGATGATGCGGCGGCTGAGCTGGAAACCTTTAAAACCCAGCTTGAAGAGCAGCGCAAGGAGGCAGATCGCCAGTTTGCCGACAAGAGAGCCAAGATCCAGCAGGGCGACGATTTGGCGCCTGGCGTGCTGAAAATGGTCAAGGTGTATGTGGCGGTCAAACGTCGCATCCAGCCGGGTGACAAGATGGCGGGTCGTCACGGCAACAAGGGTGTGGTCTCGATGATCGTGCCTGAAGAAGACATGCCTTACATGGAGGATGGCAAGGCTGTTGACGTGTGCCTGAACCCACTGGGCGTTCCATCGCGGATGAACATTGGGCAGATTCTTGAGGTTCACCTTGGCTGGGCGGCGCGTGGCTTGGGCGACAAGATCAATGACATGCTGCAACTGGAGCGTGAGAAGCAGCTCAGTGAGATTCGTGCCTTCCTCGAAAAAGTCTATAACCACCGTGGTGACAAGGAAGTCGATCTGGACGCGCTTTCGGATGACGAGCTGATTACTCTGGCGAAAAACCTGAGCAAAGGCATCCCGATGGCAACCCCAGTGTTTGAGGGGGCCAACGAAGCGGAGATCAAGGGCATGTTGAAGCTGGCGGGTCGTCCTGAAAGTGGCCAGATGCAACTTTACGATGGTCGCACTGGCATGCCGTTCGAGCGCACCACCACCGTGGGTTACATGTACATGCTCAAGCTCAACCACTTGGTGGATGACAAGATGCACGCCCGTTCCACCGGCCCATACAGCTTGGTCACGCAGCAACCGCTGGGTGGTAAGGCGCAGTTTGGCGGCCAGCGTTTCGGAGAGATGGAAGTATGGGCGCTGGAAGCTTATGGCGCTGCTTACACTCTGCAAGAGATGTTGACGGTGAAGTCGGACGACGTGAATGGCCGTAACAAGATGTACAAGAACATCGTGGACGGCAACCATCATATGGAGGCGAGTATGCCGGAGTCGTTCAACGTGCTGTTGCGTGAAATCCGCTCTTTGGGTCTGAATATCGAACTGGAACAAGACAACTAAACCGTTTTGCTGAATATACGGGCGCGCAATCAAGCGCGCCGCCTCAACTGCGTTTTGGTTGCATTGGTGAGAATACGTTATGAAAGAATTACTTAGTTTGATGAAGCCGCAAGCTGCGGAAGATGACTTTGACTTTATCAAGGTTTCCTTGCCATCACCGGACATGATTCGCTCATGGTCGTTTGGCGAAGTTAAAAAGCCCGAAACCATTAACTACCGTACCTTCAAGCCGGAGCGTGACGGTCTCTTCTGCGCCAAAATCTTTGGCCCAGTGAAGGACTACGAGTGCCTGTGCGGCAAGTACAAGCGTTTGAAGCATCGCGGCGTGGTCTGTGAAAAGTGCGGCGTAGAAGTCACGCTGTCCAAGGTGCGCCGTGAGCGCATGGGACATATTGAACTGGCTGCGCCTTGTGCGCATATCTGGTTCCTCAAATCGCTGCCTTCGCGCATTGGTTTGATGCTCGACATGACCTTGCGTGACATCGAAAAGGTGCTGTATTTCGAATCCTTTATGGTCACTGAGCCGGGGCTGACACCTTTGCAAAAAGGCCAGCTGCTGAATGATGACGAATATCTTGAGGCCATGGATCAGTACGGCGATGAGTTTGAAGCGCGTATGGGTGCGGAAGCACTGTACGGCATTCTGGCCAAGCGCAACCTGAAAGAAGAAGCGGTGCGCCTGCGTGAAGAGTTGGGTGAAACCGGCTCCGAAACCAAGATCAAGCGTATCTCCAAGCGCCTGAAGCTGATTGAGTCCTTTGTCGAGTCCGGCAACAAGCCGGAGTGGATGATTCTGACCGTTCTGCCCGTGCTTCCGCCCGATCTGCGTCCGCTGGTACCGTTGGACGGTGGTCGTTTTGCGACTTCGGATCTGAACGATCTGTACCGTCGCGTGATTAACCGTAACAACCGCCTCAAGCGCCTGCTGGAGCTGAACGCGCCGGACATTATCGTGCGCAATGAAAAGCGCATGTTGCAGGAATCCGTGGATGCGCTGCTGGATAACGGCCGCCGTGGTCGTGCCATTACCGGCAACAACAAGCGTCCGCTGAAGTCGCTGGCCGATATGATCAAGGGCAAGCAAGGTCGCTTCCGGCAGAACCTGCTCGGTAAGCGTGTGGACTACTCCGGTCGTTCGGTAATCGTGGTGGGACCAACCCTGCGCCTGCATCAGTGCGGTTTGCCGAAGAAAATGGCGCTGGAACTGTTCAAACCTTTCATCTTCTCCAAGCTGGTGCGTCGCGGCCTGGCAACCACCATCAAAGCGGCCAAGAAGCTGGTTGAGCGTGAAGGTCCGGAAGTTTGGGACGTATTGGATGAAGTAATCCGCGAACATCCGGTCATGCTCAACCGTGCGCCGACCCTGCACCGTTTGGGCATCCAGGCGTTCGAGCCGATCCTGATTGAAGGTAAGGCGATTCAGTTGCACCCGCTGGTGTGTTCGGCGTTCAACGCCGACTTCGACGGCGACCAGATGGCGGTACACGTACCCTTGTCACTGGAAGCGCAGCTCGAAGCGCGCACCCTGATGATGTCCACCAACAACGTGCTCTCGCCCGCCAACGGTGATCCAATCATCGTGCCGTCGCAGGATATCGTGCTGGGTATTTATTACATGACCCGTGCGCGTACGAACGGCAAGGGCGAGGGCTTGGTGCTGGCCGATCTGGATGAGGTACAACGTGCGTATGACACCGATCAAGTTCAATTGGGTACGCGCGTCAAAGTGCGCATTACCGAGCACAAGCGCAACGAAGCGGGCGAGCTGGTGCCTGTGCGCTCCCTGATTGACACCTCAGTCGGGCGTGCATTGTTGTATCGCGTGGTGCCGGCCGGTGTGCCGTATGAGTTGGTGAATGCCGACTTGGGCAAAAAAGCCATTTCCAAGCTCCTGAATTACGTCTATCGCCATTTGGGTCTGAAAGAAACCGTCGTGTTTGCCGATCAGTTGATGTACACCGGCTTCCGTTTCGCGGCGCGTTCGGGTATTTCCATCTGCTCGGATGACATGCGCGTGCCTGAGCAGAAGACAGGCATTCTTGCTGAAGCTGAAGCCGAAGTGAAAGGCATTCAGAAACAGTACAACGACGGCCTGGTGACTCAGGGCGAACGCTACAACAAGGTGGTGGATATTTGGTCGCGTGCCAACGATCAGCTTACCAAGGCGATGATGAGCGGTCTGAGCGTCGAGCAGGTGATGGATGCCAAGGGCAATGAAGTCACCCAAAACTCCTTCAACGCCATTTACATGATGGCCGATTCGGGTGCGCGGGGTTCTGTGGCACAGATTCGTCAGCTGGCTGGTATGCGTGGATTGATGGCCAAGCCAGACGGCTCGATCATTGAAACACCGATTACCGCCAACTTCCGCGAAGGTCTGAACGTGATTCAGTATTTTATTTCCACCCACGGTGCGCGTAAGGGCTTGGCGGATACCGCACTGAAAACAGCTAACTCCGGATATCTGACCCGTCGCTTGGTGGACGTGGCGCAGGATATGGTGATTACCATCGACGATTGCGGAACCCATAACGATGGATTGCGCATGACCCCGATGATTGAAGGCGGGGATGTGGTTGAACCGCTGGCAGATCGCATTTTGGGGCGCGTCGCCTCCAAGGATGTGCTATTGCCGGGCGGTAATACCACATTGATTCCTGCCAACACCCTGCTGGATGAAGCGCTGGTACGCAAAATTGAAGCTGCGGGTGTGGACGAGGTTTGGGTGCGCTCAACCATCAGCTGCGAAGCGCGTTATGGTGTCTGTGCCAAGTGCTACGGTCGTGATCTGGCGCGTGGTCACATGGTTAACGTGGGCGAGGCGGTCGGCGTTATGGCGGCGCAATCGATTGGTGAGCCGGGAACCCAGCTCACCATGCGTACCTTCCACATTGGTGGTGCGGCCTCACGGTCAGCCGCGATCAGTAGCGTGGAAAACAAGAGCGCAGGTGCAGCACGCTTCCACAACGTGAAGATGATTACCAATCGCGATGGCTTCCTGGTGGCTGTGTCGCGCTCAGGTGAAATCGGCGTGGTGGACGATCACGGGCGTGAGCGTGAGCGTTACAAGATTCCTTACGGTGCGGTCATCCGTGTCAAGGAAGGCGAGCATGTGGCGGCTGGCAGCACCATGGCGGTGTGGGATCCGCACACGCACCCGATCGTGACCGAAGTGGCGGGTTATGTACGCTTCATCGACTTTGTGGAAGGTGTGACGGTGAACTCACAGGTGGACGACATTACGGGTCTGTCCTCTAAGGAAATCACCGATCCGAAACAACGTGCCGGTTCAGCCAAGGAATTGCGCCCCATCGTGAAGCTGGTGGATGAGCATGGTAAGGATCTGAAGCTCGCAGGAACCGATCTGCCTGCCAACTACTTTATGCCGGGCCGCGCCATTGTCAGCTTGAATGATGGCGACCGTGTGGACGTGGGTGACTTCGTTGCACGTATTCCTCAAGAAAGTTCGAAGACGCGTGACATTACCGGTGGTCTGCCGCGTGTAGCCGACTTGTTTGAAGCGCGTAAGCCGAAGGAAACCGCCATCCTGGCGGAAGTCAGCGGCATCATCAGCTTCGGCAAGGAAACCAAGGGCAAACAGCGCATCGTGATTACGATGGAAGGCGGTGACACCCATGAAGAGCTGATTCCAAAATGGCGTCAGGTCAACGTGTTCGAGGGTGAGCATGTCAACCGTGGTGAAGTCATTGTTGACGGTGAGCTCAGCCCGCACGACATTCTGCGCTTGCGCGGTGTCGAAGCGATGTCGTCCTACCTGAGCAAGGAAGTGCAGGATGTTTACCGTTTGCAAGGTGTAAAAATCAACGACAAACACATTGAGTTGATCGTGCGTCAAATGTTGCGCAAGGTCGAGATCAGTGAGGTCGGAGATTCCAATTACATTCTTGGCGATCAAGTTGACAAGGCGCGTTTGATGGAAGAAAACCGCCATCTGATGGAAAAAGGAAAAATGCCTGCGCAATACCAGCCGATGCTGCTTGGTATTACCAAGGCTTCTTTGGTCACTGAATCCTTTGTTTCTGCGGCATCGTTCCAGGAAACAACGCGTGTTCTCACCGAATCCTCGGTGCGAGGCGCGACCGACCCATTGCGCGGTTTGAAGGAAAACGTGATTGTTGGGCGCTTGATTCCTGCGGGTACGGGGTTGGCTCATCACCAACACCGTCGCGCACTGCGTCGAAGTGCCGAACAAGCACTGGGTCTGGACGGCTTCGGGAGCGATGCTATAGCAAGCAGCGAATCTGAATCCAATTCAATGGTGGATAACGAGGCGTGATATTGACATTGACAAGGATGTGTATGCGCCCTAGAATGCGCACCCTTTCAATGCGGCATTACGTCTGCTTTGCATAATTTCTGGTTGGAGTAATTTTTAATGGCGACAGTTAATCAACTGGTGCGCAAGCCTCGGGAGCAATTGACCGAGAAGTCTAAAGTTCCTGCAATGCAGGCTTGCCCCCAGCGTCGTGGTGTGTGTACACGTGTTTACACTACTACGCCGAAAAAACCGAACTCAGCACTGCGTAAAGTCGCGAAAGTTCGTCTTACCAATGGCTTTGAAGTGATTGGTTACATCGGTGGTGAAGGCCACAACCTGCAAGAGCACAGTGTCGTGCTGATTCGCGGGGGGCGTGTAAAGGATTTGCCAGGTGTGCGTTATCACATCGTGCGCGGTTCCTTGGACTGCCAGGGTGTATCCAAGCGCCGTCAGGGTCGCTCCAAGTACGGCGCCAAGCGCCCGAAGAAATAATTTTTTCCAAGGTACGTTGAAATGCCAAGAAGACGTGAAGTCCCGGTGCGTCAGGTTCTGCCTGACCCCAAATTCCACAACACCATGCTCACCAAGTTTGTGAACATGATTATGCTTGATGGCAAGAAGTCAGTTGCCGAAGGCATCATGTACGGTGCCATTGATACCATGCTGGCCAAGGGTAAGCCCGATGCGGTCGAGTTGGTTAATCGTGCTCTTGATAATGTTGCTCCGGCAGTCGAGGTTAAGTCCCGTCGTGTCGGTGGTGCGAACTATCAAGTGCCCGTTGAAGTGCGCCCGGTGCGCCGCACTTCACTGGCCATGCGTTGGATTATCGAAGCGGCGCGTAAGCGTGGCGAAAAAGATATGAAGAACCGTCTGGCTGGTGAACTGATGGATGCCGCTGAAAACCGCGGCTCGGCCGTGAAGAAGCGTGAAGATACGCACCGCATGGACGAGGCTAACAAGGCCTTTGCACATTTCCGTTGGTAACCCCTTGTT
>OGCK01000308.1_pt1 | contig 10342 bp, 10 predicted proteins | sample 1570051 | NCBI WGS metagenome assembly OGCK01 (sample SAMN06266181, study PRJEB24510) | hot springs metagenome | isolation source: hot spring sediment | place: USA: Zodletone Spring, Oklahoma | collected 2013-12-03 | reverse complement strand
CTCAAGATGATCGAAAATCAAGGCCGCCGGGCAACGCTCGGCATAGGCAATGGGTAGTGCGCGTGTCGAATCCTTTTGCCGCACTTGCACCGTCGGCTCAAGCGTATGCGCCAATTCATAACCCAAATAGAAAAACCAACCACCATGAAACGGCAAACCCGCCGTTTCCTCCGCGCCAAGTTCAGGCGTGCGCTCCGCCTGCCAACACGCATCCAGCGCCTGCAAAAAATTCCCAGCAATCGGCTGACCATCTTGCGTGCAGTGTTGCCCATCAAAACTCAAGCGTGATTGCGGAAAGGCCAGCAAAATGTCATAGCGCCCTTGCGCTGTGCCATGCGCCGATGAGGCCAGCAAATGCGGATAACGTGTGGGATAAGCACGTTGCAAGGCGAGAAAATCAACCGGCTGTCCCACACGTTGCACCACCCGCCTTGTGGCCTTGGCGTTCTGCATCACACGCGCCGGAAGGCTAAGGTGCCGTTGGTACCACCAAAGCCAAACGAATTGGATAACACGCATTCAAGCGGCATTTCACGCGCAGAATGCGGCACATAATCCAAATCGCAGCCCTCACCTGGCGTGTCCAAATTGATGGTGGGCGGCACGACTTGGTCACGCAAACTCAGCACACTAAACACCGCCTCCACGCCGCCCGCCGCACCGAGCAAATGTCCCGTCATCGACTTCGTCGAACTCATCGCAAGCGTGTAAGCGTGCTCACCAAACGTCAGCTTAACCGCATCCGTTTCTGCTCGATCACCCGCGAAAGTCGAAGTCCCATGTGCATTGATGTATTGCACATCGTCCGGGTTAATCTTAACGTCACGCAGAGTCGCCTGCATACAACGCTTGGCACCATCTCCCCCCGGCGCGGGCAAGGTCATGTGATAAGCATCCGCGCTCATGCCAAAGCCAATCAACTCGGCATAAATCGTTGCCCCACGAGCTTTAGCGCGCTCGTATTCTTCCAGCACCACCATGCCCGCGCCCTCGCCCAGCACAAAGCCATCACGATCTGCGTCCCAAGGGCGACTGGCTTGAGCAGGTGCATCATTGCGCGTGGACAGCGCACGCGCCGCCGCAAACCCACCCACACCCAGCTCCGAAGTCGCCATTTCCGCGCCGCCTGCCACCATCACATTCGCATCGCCGTAAGCAATCATGCGTGCGGCCTCGCCGATATTGTGCGTGGCCGAAGTGCAGGCGGTCACGATGGCGATATTCGGCCCTTTGAAGCCGTAACGAATCCCCAGATTCCCCGCGACCATATTGATAATGCAGGCCGGCACAAAAAACGGCGAAATTTTGCGCGCACCACCGTCCATAAACGCATCGCGTGTACGCTCAATGCCCGGCAAACCGCCAATCCCCGACCCAATCGCCACGCCAATCTGCTCGGCATCCGCCTCATTGTCCGTCAAACCCGCGTCTTCAATCGCCTGAATGGCTGCCGCCATGCCGTAATGAATAAACGGATCCATTTTTTTCACATCTTTGGCGGGCATCCAATCTTCAGCAGAGAAGTCTTTGACCTCGGCGGCAATCTGCACTGAAAGCGTGGAGGCATCAAAATGCGTGATCGAACCCACGCCACTTTGACCCGCCAGAATATTGGCCCAAGCTTCAGCTACCGTATTGCCAACCGGCGAAATGATTCCCAAACCCGTCACGACGACACGACGTTTACTCACCGACATAACCTCAAGCAAATGAACCAGAACTTACGCAAAACCGGGCTTTCACCTTCTCTCCCGCAAGTGAGCGAGAACCAAGGTAAGGGGGACTCAATCCAAGTTTTGCGTAAGTCCTCTGAACATAAAAAAACCCTGGCATTGCAACAATGTCAGGGCTTTTGCATTCACTAAGAAAATTCTACAAATCGACCTAAGCCAAGCATTCGCCTGAATTAGGCTTGGTGGTTTTTGATAAATTCAACCGCTTGTTGAACGGTAGTGATTTTTTCAGCATCTTCGTCAGGAATTTCGCATTCAAATTCTTCTTCAAGCGCCATAACCAATTCAACGGTGTCGAGCGAATCAGCGCCCAAATCGTCCACGAAAGAAGCATCAACAGTGACGTCTTCTTCTTTTACGCCAAGTTGTTCTACAACAATTTTCTTGACGCGTTCTTCAATGCTACTCATTAGATAACCTCGTTTGAGATAGGGGGTGGAGCCAAAGTTCGGTGGGGATTGTATTGAAAAGCACCGAACCAATCCAGCTTCTTCATGTCTTTTTTGTGAAAAAAGGCTTATGCCATATACATTCCGCCATTCACATGCAGGGTCTCACCCGTGATGTAACCGGCGTGTGGGGAGGCCAAAAAGCCCACTGCATGGGCGATTTCACTCACTTGACCCAAGCGTGCACAAGGAATTTGGCTCAACATCGCCTGCTTGTGCTCCTCGCTCAGCTCGCGGGTCATGTCGGTGTCGATAAAGCCCGGTGCCACCACATTCACGGTCACGCCCCGGCTACCGACTTCACGCGCCAGCGACTTGGAGAAACCGATAATGCCCGCCTTGGCCGCCGCATAATTGGTTTGTCCGGCGTTGCCCATCACTCCGACCACCGAGGCGACGCTGATAATGCGACCATGCCGCGCCTTCATCATGCCGCGCAGCACCGCCTTGGATAGACGGTACACCGAGGTCAGATTGGTCTGGATAATCGCATCCCAATCGTCATCCTTCATGCGCATCAGCAAGGTGTCGCGGGTAATGCCAGCGTTATTCACCAGAATGCTAACCGCGCCAAACTGCGCTTCAACCGCCTTCAATACCTCGTCCACGCTGGCCTGTTCGGTCACATTAAGCTTCATGCCCGTGCCTTGAAAGCCCTTCTCAGCTAGTTTGGCTGCAATGGCCGCCGCTCCCGCATCCGAGGTCGCCGTACCGATAACTCGTGCGCCACGCGCAGCAAGGTCATGCAAAATCGCCTCACCAATGCCTCGCGACGCACCGGTGACCAGCACCACATCATTCGCCAATTCCATCGTCATCACTCAAACCTCCTCATTCAAAGCATTTAACGCCGCGTCCAAAGTCGCGCCATCCAGCAGCGGATAGGCGGCAAGATCTCGCTCAATCCGCTTGGTCAGCCCGGCCAGCACCTTGCCCGGCCCAAACTCCAGTAGCGCAGATACGCCACACGCCTGCATGGCACGCACGCTATCCACCCACAACACCGGGCGGTGTAACTGGCTGACCAGCGCCGCGCGCAGTGCATCCGGCTCGGCGTGTTCTGCGGCGTCAACATTATGCAACACCGGAATCAGCGGGCGGCGAATCTCCACCGCCTCCAGCACTTTGGCCATTTGCAGAGCCGCATCCGTCATTAAAGAGGAATGTGACGGCACACTGACCGGCAAAGGCAAGACGCGCTTGGCACCTTTCTCCTGCAACAACGGCATCGCGCGCGCCACAGCCGCCGCACTGCCTGCAATCACCACTTGGCCGGGACTATTGAAATTGACCGCCTCGACGATTTCACCTCCTTGAGCTCCAGCGCCTTGACTGGCCTCAGCGCACACCGCAAGCACCACGGCATCCTCCAGCCCCAATACCGCCGCCATCGCCCCCTCGCCCATCGGCACCGCCTGTTGCATCAAGCGCCCGCGCTCCGCCACCACACGCACCGCACCCTCAAAATCCATCGCTTCAGCACACACCAGCGCGGTGTACTCGCCCAGGCTGTGTCCCGCCATGCACAGCGGCGCTGCACCGCCCGCAGCCAACCATACACGCCAAGCGGCCACCCCGGCGGTCAGCATGATCGGCTGCGTGATTTCCGTGCGATTGATTTCAGTGTCCGGCCCGTCGCAAGCAATCGCCCACAAATTCACCCCACCCAAGGCCTGAGATGCCTCAGCAAACGTTGCCTCAACCAAGGCTTGATGCTCACCCCAAGCGTTCATCATACCCACCGATTGAGAGCCCTGTCCCGGAAACACTGCCGCAAATGGAACGCGCATAACCCTACCTTTTAGTCATAAAACAAAACCAACATCCTAGCACAGCGCTTAATGCGCTTGCCCCAAGCGGGTGCTTCAACGATAATCCGCGCTTTCCTGTCAAGACCCAAGTTAGTAATGTCGAAAGAAGACTATATCGAGATGCAGGGCACGGTGCTCGACACCCTCCCCAACACCATGTTCCGCGTCGAACTCGAAAACGGCCATGTCGTCACCTGTCACATCTCAGGCCGTATGCGTAAGAACTACATCAAAATTCTTACCGGCGACAAAGTGACCGTTCAGCTCACCCCTTACGACCTGACCAAGGGTCGTATTTCTTTCCGCTCTAAGTAAGAGCAGAGCACGCGCCGCAACGAAGCCCCGGCAGCGCCCTAGGCACCGGGGCTTTGTGTTGCCAGCTTATCCATCATTTCCAAAAAGCTCTGGTAGCGGCGCGCGGTAATCATGCCCTGCGCCACCGCCTGCTTCACTGCGCAATCCGGCTCGGCACGGTGCGTACAGTTGGAAAAGCGGCAATGCTGCGCCGCGTTTTCGATCTCACCAAAACCGCGTCGCACCGCTTCCACGGTCATCGCCCACACACCAAAATCGCGCACGCCCGGTGCATCAACCACATCACCACCTGTAGGCAAATGGTAGAGCGTACTGGTGCGCGTGGTGTGTTTACCCTCTTGGCTATGTTCTGAAATCGCTCCCACCAGAATGTCCTCACCGACAGGCATTAGCGCCGCCACCAAGGATGACTTACCGACCCCGGACAAGCCGACAAACAGACTTTGATGGCCATGCAAACGCGCTTTAAGCAAGTCAATGCCCTCGCCGGTGGTGGCGCTGACTTCGACCACATCCACCCCCGCGCCAACCCATTCGGCCACAAAATCACGCATGACTTGACGCTGCCCGGCATTCAGCCGATCCACCTTATTGATAAGCAACAGCGGCTCGGCGGGCAGATCCAGCGCCGCCACAATCGCCCGGTCAATCACACTGGCATTCGGTTCCGGCACCGGCGCAATGGTAATCAGCACCTGGTCGATATTCGCCGCCATCAAACGCGGCTTACCCAGCGTATCCGGACGAATCAGTAGCGAGCGACGCGCTTCGACAAACTCGACCGAACCGCGTCCATCAGCATTTTCACGCCAGCGCACCCGATCTCCGGTGGCCACCGCCCCCAAGGTTTGCTTCACCGTACAACCATGACGTTCGCCGCTTTCACTGTCTTCGAGCATCACCTGCTTGCCGTGGTGCGCCACCACCAAGCCGGGACGCAAGTCCTCGTTATCGACTTCGCGTGCATTACGTTGTTCGATATTGCGACGCTGTTGGTCATTCAAGTGGCGTTTTGCCATGAGTTATAGCGCCTTGATTAATTGAGTAAAAACAGGGTTGCCAGCCCAAGGAAAATAAAAAACCCGCCCGAATCGGTAATCGCCGTAATCATCACGCTTGAGCCCAGCGCCGGGTCACGCCCCATGCGCGCGCGCATGATCGGAATGGTCACGGCCATCAGCGCCGCGAGCAAGAAGTTCAGCGTCACCGCCAACATCATCACTCCACCCAGCGGCAAGTCCTTGTACATGACAAAAGTAATCGCCGCGAGCGCCAAGCCCCACACCAAACCGTTAATAAGAGCCAGACTGACTTCCTTGATATACAGATTACGCACATCCGCCGAGCTCAATGGATTATTGGCCAGCGCACGCACAATCATGGTAATCGTCTGATTGCCAACGTTTCCCCCCATGCCCGCCACAATCGGCATCAAGGCGGCCAACGCCACCAATTTTTCAATCGTGCCCTCGAACATGCCGATCACACTGGAGGCCAGCAGTGCGGTGACCAGGTTCACCCCCAACCACGGCGCGCGGTTTTTCAGGCTATTCGACAACGGCGCAAAAATATCTTCCTCTTCACGCAAACCGCCTTGGCTTAACTGCTCAAGCTCCTGGCGTTCCTTGATAAAGTCCACCATTGCATCGACCGTCAGGCGACCGAGCACCGCCCCCGCCTCATCCACCACCGGGGCAGTAATCAAGTCGTAACGCTCAAACGCCTCAGCCGCATCCAGCAACTTGCCATCCGCCGTAAAGCGCTTGGGCGAGGTTTGCATAATGCTGCCCACCTCATCCTCCGGCTGCGACACCAGCAGGGTATTCAGCGGTAAAACCCCGCGCAGATGCTCATCCCGATCCACTACAAACAGTTGATCGGTATGATCGGGCAGGACTTTGAGGCGGCGCAGATAGCGCAGCACCACTTCCACACTCACATCCTCGCGCACATTGACCATTTCAAAGTCCATGCGCGCGCCCACGGTGTTTTCCGCGTAAGACAGCGCCAGACGCAGTTGTTCGCGCTCTTCGGGATTCAGCGTCTTGTAAATGCCCTGCACCGCCTCATCCGGCAGATCGGGCGCAAGGTCAGCAATCTCATCGGTATCCAGTTGCTCGGTGGCCGCGACCAGCTCATGCGTATCCATCGCCTCAATCAGCGACTCACGCACCGCGTCCGAGGTTTCCAGCAACACCTCGCCATCCATGTCCGACTTGACCAAGTCCCAGACAATCAAACGATCCTTGAGCGGCAACATTTCCAGAATACGCGCCACATCCGCCGGGTGGATGTTTTCCAGTTTGGCTTCCAGCGCCACCAGATGCTGCTTGTGCACCATGTTTTCCACGATGGAACTGCGCTCATCGGCGGTCTCTTCACGCGCCACCAACTGTTCAACCAGGCGTTGACGTTCGAGCAGCTCGTGAATCTCGCTCACCCACTCACGAATATGCTCCGCGCTATGTTGCTGCTCGCTCATGATCCCGACATCCTGCTAAAGTGGCCGCCATCTTAGCAGCAAGCCCGCTGCATTCACTCCTAATAAACACTGGGAATCTCACCATGCAAAATCGCCTGATCTGGATTGATCTTGAAATGACCGGCCTCGAACCGGAACACGATGTCATTATCGAAATCGCCACCCTGGTGACCGATGAACAGCTCAATATTCTGGCCGAAGGCCCGGTACTCGCCGTGCATCAACCCGAGAGCGTGCTGGCGGGTATGGATGAATGGAACCAGACTCACCACAGCGCCTCCGGCCTGCTGGATCGCGTGCGCGCAAGTTCGCACAGCATGGCCGATGCCGAACAGCTCACCCTCGACTTCCTCAAACAGTGGAGCGATAAGCGCAGCTCGCCGATCTGTGGCAACAGCATTTGTCAGGATCGCCGCTTCCTTGCGCGCCACATGCCCAAACTGGAAGATTTTTTCCACTACCGCAATCTGGATGTGAGTACGCTCAAGGAGCTGGCGCGGCGCTGGTATCCTGATGTGCCCAAATTCGAGAAGGCCGGTGTGCATCGTGCACTGGACGATATTCGCGCTTCGCTGGATGAGTTGCGTTACTACCGTGAAACTATCTTGCGCTGATGGACTCTCAGTTGCGCACGCAGTACGCGGATTTGGTATTGGATTTTTTTCTCCCCCTTGGCAAGCGCACCGTGAGCCGTGCGCCCAGTAAAGGGTCAAACCGCATGGATGCGGTTTGAGGTCTGCCGGGGCACGGATGCCCCGTCAGACCGACCCTTGGATGGGCGTGCGGATCACGGTTCCCCGCAGGGGTGCGCTTGTGGGGGCGTGTTCTTTTGGTGACTTTTCTTGCACGAGCAAGAAAAGTTACTTGCCCGTGAGCAGCTTTGTTTGCTTACGAAGCAGGGGCGTTGCAACGGGCGAAAAAGCCCACCACACTGCGATTAGAGCGCAGTGGTCTTGTTTCGCCCGTTTTTATGTCAGTACGCTGCAGAATTTACCGTTGACACGGGCGAGTAACTTTCTTTGCTTGCACAAAGAAAGTCACCAAAGAAATGCACCCCAGCGAAGCCGCCCTACGGGCAAGCCGTGGACTGGCCTGCTCCAGCCGGGTCGCCCCAACGACCTCCTGTCGCGAAGGGGCTAAATGCGCCATCCATGGCGCTTTTACCCAGCCTCCACAGGCCAGTCCACGGCGGCTTCAAAGGGGGCTAAAAACCCAATCCGCGCACTATGTGCGCCGTGCGTATCGCCCCCTTTGGCAATCACCCTCATTCAACCTATAAAATGCCCCGCATGAAACTCAAAATCATTCTTCCCCTGCTGATTCTCGCCGTCGCGGTACTCGGCTTCATGGCACTCAAAGCCACACGCAGCCAACCCGCTCCCGTGGTCACGCAAGAACGTATTTGGCATGTGGACACCCAAACCATTACCCCCGCCAACCTGCAACCCAGCCTGACACTCTACGGACGCATTGAAGCACCGGATCGGGTACGCATTGCCGCACCCGTCAGTGGGCGCGTGCTCAAAGTGCTGGTACGCGATGGTGAAGCGGTGCAGGCCGGGCAGGCGCTGGCGGAGCTGGATGCGCGCGACCTGCAGCCACGTGTCACGCAAATTCAAACCGACATCGAGCGCGAGAAAATCACCCTCGCCAATGATCGCACTGCACTCCAGCATGAAAAACAGGTTGAGCAACTCGCCCTAAGCAGCCTGCAGCGCAACGAATCCATCCAGCTACAAAAGCTCGGTTCACAAGCCGCCACCGACACCGCACGCGAACAGCTCGCGCGCGCGCGACTGTCTGTACTCCAACGTCAGCAAGCCATTGCCGAAGCGCCCGCGCGCCTCGCCCAACTGCAATCCAAACTCGAAGAGGCCAAGCGTGATGCTGAACGCGGCACCATGAGCGCGCCGTTTGCCGCGCGCATTGGGGTGGTCGAAGTCGCCGCCGGCGATCAGGTCACCCCCGGCCAAACCCTGTTGACGCTCTATCCTGCCGATGCGCTTTATCTGCGCGCCAAGGTGCCTGCACCGCAAGCCGAAATCTTGCGCGCTGGCCTGCGGGCGGGCATCCCGCTTACGGCGGACATCAGTTTTGGCGACAAACACATGAGCGCGACCTTGGAGCGCTTATCCGGTGAGGCCGACGCACGCGGTGTGGACGCCTTGCTGAAACTCGACCACGCGGCGACCCAGCTCCCCACCGGCAGCCTGGTCAGCGCCCAACTCGCCTTGCCCGCGCAGGATAATGTGGTCGCCCTGCCTTATTCCGCGCTGCATGGTGGCTCACGCGTGTACTTGCTCAAAGAGGGTCGCCTGCACGGTGTAGACGTGGAACGCGTCGGCGAAATGCCGCATGCGCAGCACAGCCTGATGCTGGTACGCGCCGCTGAACTGATCCCCAATGCGGTCGTGATGACCACCCATTTACCCAATGCGATTGAAGGCCTGCCGGTCACCCCCATGCAGGCCCAGCCAGCTACCAGTGAGCGCCGCTCATGAACGGCATGCTGGCGTTTTTTATTCGCCACAAAGTCGCTGCCAATGTGCTGGTTCTGGTGGCACTGATGGCAGGCTTCATGGGCGTGACGCGCATGAATGTGCAGTTTTTCCCCAACTTTGCCCTCGATGTGTTGAGCGTGCGCGTGCTGTGGAGCGGTGCTTCAGCGGAGGACGTGGAAAACGGCATCATCATTCCGCTGGAAGAGCGCCTGAAAACCGTGGATGGGGTGAAAAAGCTCTCTTCCACCGCGGCGCAGGGCGTGGCCAGTATCACGCTGGAACTCAAGGACGGCACAGATACCCTGATTGCCCTCGACCAGGTGCGCCAGCGCGTGGCCGAGTTCAGCAACCTGCCCAAGGATGCCGAAGCCCCGATTATCAGCCGGATTTCGCGCTATGAACCGGTCGCGCGTCTGTTGGTGCGCGGCCCCAGCCTGAGCGAGCTGCGACCGTGGGTACAGCAATTTGAACGCGAGCTTTTGACTCAAGGCATTGATCGCATTGATATTCAAGGCTTGCCGAATGAGCGCATTGCGATTGAAATTCCAGGCAGCCAGCTGGAAAGCCTGAATCTATCCTTGGCGGATGCAGGAGATCGGGTGGCCAAATTGGCGCGCGACCTGCCCTCAGGCATTGCCGGTGAGCAAGACGGCGCGCGCGAGGTGCGCAGTCTTGAACAACGCCGTGACGTGGAAGGCTTTGCCAATCTGCCACTGGTCAGTGATGAGCGCGGCGTGATCCGTCTGGGCGATGTGGCTGAAATTACGCGTGAAGCGCGCCCGGCCAGTCTTGCGCTGGAGTTGCAGGGCGAGCCGGTGGTCGAACTGATCTTGCAACGCACCGAGAATGGCGACGCACTCAAGGCGGCCAAAGCCTTGGAAACCTGGCTGACGAAAACCCGCCCCACTCTGCCGCCCAGCCTGCAGCTTGAGGTCTACGACCAGCAATGGGAGTTGGTGCGTGACCGCATTAACCTGCTGCTGAGCAATGGCCTGTCCGGCCTGTTGATCGTCGCCTTGATTCCTGTCTCTTATACACATCTGACGCTGCC
>OGCK01000307.1_pt1 | contig 10348 bp, 8 predicted proteins | sample 1570051 | NCBI WGS metagenome assembly OGCK01 (sample SAMN06266181, study PRJEB24510) | hot springs metagenome | isolation source: hot spring sediment | place: USA: Zodletone Spring, Oklahoma | collected 2013-12-03 | reverse complement strand
TCGACGGCCTCGACGGCCTCGACGGCCTCGACGGCCTCGACGGCCTCGACGGCCTCGACGGCCTCGACGGCCTCGACAGCCTCGACAGCCTCGACAGCTCCCCGCGCGGCCTGGGCCTGCAGTCTTCCTACCTCCTCGCCGAGCAGGTCGACCAGACGGTCAAGATCGGGAAGCTGAACCTCATACCCGCCGATGTCGTCGAGCAGCAGGTTGACGGTATCCACCACCTCTTGGGTGAGGTTGAGGAGGGGGGCGTCGAAGGTCTGCTGGGTCTCGGATGCGAGGCGCATCGCGTGCTCCAGGTGGCCAGCGATCCCAACAATGCGCGAGGCGCCGGCGGTACGGGCACTTCCCAGGAGGGAATGAGTAACGCGGATGAGTTCGGCATCCGGATGCAGCCCGCCCTCGCGCATGCCCCTCTCTGCGGCTTGGCGGAGGGTCTGCAGGTAGCCCTCGACCTCGCTGCGGAAAATCTCGTACAGCTGGGGATCGATGCGCGGTACTGGTGAGACAGGCACCTCGACTTCGGCAACTTCGGCAACTTCGGCAACTTCGGCCGCCGGGAGCATGACATCCGCCACGACCACATCGGCCGAAACGGCATCCTCTTCTGCCGGCGCCGTGGTGGCCGTCAGCCGTACAAGAGCGGCATCTCCGTCAGCAAGGAAAGCCGTCGCGGTCGCGCAAAGTGCCTCGACCTCTTCCACGACAAGACCGGGCTTGCCCTCGAGGGCATTGAGCAACTGCACCAGCTGCGGCGGTGCGAGCTCGAGGAGTTGGAACAGGGATCTTGAAGGGGGTAGTACGCCTTCGAGAACACGGTTGAGTAGGTTCTCGAAGGCCCAGCCAAACTCGCCCACAAGCTGAGCGCCAATGATGCGCCCACTGCCCTTCAGGGTATGGAATGCACGCCGGAGTTCGGTCTGGGCCGTCTTGTCGGCAGGCGCGACCATCCATTGCTGGAGCTGGTCGCGAATGGTCTCGAGAACCTCGCGCGCTTCCTCGACGAAGATTTCCAGGATTTCGCTGTCGGTCTCCTCAGGCACCAGTCGCGGCACCTCGAGGACGGCGGGTGCCTCGTCCCCTGCCCCGGACATTGCCAGGACAGTCTCGGGAAGTTCAGGCTCGGCTGCAAACGGGGCCTCCGCCACCTGTGCCTCGACTTCGCCGGGCTGCAGGGACTCGGGCGCACTCACTTCTTCGAGCCAGCGACAGGCGGCGCCTCGAACGGGGGGAAGGATTCCTCGATCGCTGACTCGACCGCCCCGGACGCTTCGACAAACGCGGGCGCGGACACCACCCCGGGAGCCTGACCGGCCACCCCGAGGCGGAGCAGGGCCTGCTCGCCATAAGCGAGGACGCTTTCGGGGGCGTGCCGATAATCCCGAAGGTTTTCCAGGCCGTACTCCAGACTGGCAAACGCATCGGCGACGGATTCCTGCTCGTGCGCGGGAGGCACCGCCCCATGTGGCAACTCGGCCGCATAGTCGAGGATGCCGCCCACCAGCACGGACCAGGAGGGCATGGTCAGCATCTCGAAGCTGCCACGCACGCGTTCCAGCAGTTGCCTGACCTCGCCAAGCCGCTCCTCGCCACGCGAGTCCTTCCACATGGTGAGCAGCAATTCCTTGGCCAGAAGCAGATCTTCCAGCCCCTGGCGAGCCACATGGTCCCTGGCCTCGACCAGCATCGGCGCCCCGTTGCCGTCGTCCTCGGCGGAAGACAAGCCGAGTCGCATGCGCTCGATATCGAAGTCGGTACGCATCAACGTACCGGCGACGCGCTCCTGGGCCGGCTCATCCAGGACTCCGCCACTGGATTGAATATCGCGAAGACGCGCTGCCTCGCTGTCCAGCTCGGCGGCACCCCCCTCCAGCTCAAGCATGCGCATCGTGGCGGCGAGTTGCTCAAGATCGGGAGCCATCCCCAGGATCGCCTGGACATCACCCGAGCGCATGGCGAGATCGAAGCGATCCTGAAGCGGATCCAGGGCGGCCTTCAGCTGCTCCGCCGCTTGGGCAACGATTTCGGGATCAGCCACAAGAAGCGCGTTCTCGGCAGCCTCGCGCTCCAAAGCCCCGGCCACCTGGGCGGGCCAGGCAAGATCCGCAAGGCCCTGCAGCAGGGCGGGGTGCTGGCTGGCATGCTGGACCAGCATGGACAGCACCTCATGGGTCGTCTCCAGATTACCGACCACCGCCTGGGGCGAAGGTTCGAAACCTTCCTCCCCACGCTGCTTCAACTCCCGGTTGAGCCGGCCGAGCAAGGGCTTGAGGCCTGCGGCCTGGGCCATGCGCGGTTCGTTCATGGTGCGGGCAAGAAGCTCGGCACTCCACCAGAGCACACCTTCCTCGCGCGTGACGGCCGCATCCTTCGCTTGGGCGAAGGCGCGAGCCACGACGAGGTGGGCCTGGGGCTGCCCCTTGAGCCAGGCCAGGAGAGCGCGCTCGAGCAGCGAGCGCGCCTCGGACGCGGCGCTGCGTGCCGCATCGGGGGACAGGCTGGCGCGCTGCGGGAGTTCGGCCTGCATGAGCGCCATGCGCTCGATGAAGGCGCGCACCCCGAGGGCGGACAGCCCCTGGGTCTCACGCACGCCGTTGATGGCGGACAGAAGGGAGAGGTCGGGCACGTCCTCGCCACGCCGGAGAAGGTCGACGAACAAGGCCGTGCGCGAAACCGCAACCAGCAGGGGCTCGACCACGCCAGCGTCCACCTTGCCCTGCTGCAGCAGGGCATCGATCAGTCGCCCCGCCTCGAGCAGGGTCAGGCGCGGCGCTGGCATGCCCATCAGGCCGAACAGGCCGGCGAGATGTTTCAGTTGATCGCTAGCCGGACGCAGGATGTCCGGTGTCCCGGGATCCTGCACGAAGGACTCCAGCGTGGAGCGAATCTGGGTCCAGATATCGTCCACGGCGGGACGGATCCAGGTCAGGGCCAGCGGGTCGATGGCAACACTGCCGGAAACGATACCGGAGGCCTGCTTGGCCCCTGTTGGGCCGCCCCGGGCGAGGGGGACGGCCGGCAGGTCAGTTTGCATGCCGGAAGGCTCCATTCAGGATACGCGGATCACGTGGCGAGGAGACGGGTCGTCCCGCCAACAGGTCAGGCGGACTCGGGCAGCTTGAAGCCCGAAACCGAGGTGCGCAGCTCGCTTGAAAGCTCGTTGAGCTGGCCGATGACCTGCGCAGCCTCCTGGGCATCCTGGGCGGTGCTGGAGGTCTGCTCGGAGATCACGTGCATGGTTTCCCGGATGCGTGCCGCCTCGTCCAGCTGCTCGCGCGCCGCCTGTGCGATGGCCTGGATTCGCTGGGCAAGGGTCGCCGATACGGTTTCGATCTCCTCGAGCGAACGACCGGCGTTCTCGGCCACCTGGGCACCGCCGACCACGTTGGTGGTGGTGTGCTCCATGGAAAGCATCGCTTCCTGGGTGTCGGACTGAATCGTCTTCACCAGGGTTTCGATCTGCTTGGTCGCATTACCCACGCGCTCCGCAAGACGCTGGACCTCGTCCGCAACCACGGCGAAGCCGCGGCCGGCCTCGCCCGCCATGGCGGCCTGGATCGCCGCGTTCAGGGCGAGGATGTTGGTCTGGTCGGCAATGTCGGTAATCAGGCCCACGATGTCGCCGATCTCCTGGGACGATTCGCCCAGACGCTTGAGGCGCTTGGAGGTGTCCTGGATCTGCTCGCGGATGCTCTCCATGCCCTGGATGGTCTGGCGCACCGCCTCGCCACCCTTGTGCGCCACTTCCATCGAGGACTGGGCAACGGACACGGAATCGACCGCGCCTTCGGCCACTTCGCTCACCTTGACTGCGATGACGTTGACCGCCTCGCTGGCCTGCTCGATGCGCAGCGCCTGCTCCTGGCTGGCTTCGGACAGGCGCATGGAGGTGGCCTGGGAGACGCCCGCGGAACTGCCCACCTGGGCGGCGGTACGCTGGATGGTCGCAACCAGGTCGCGCAGTGCGTCGATGGTGTAGTTCACGGAGTCGGCGATCGCGCCGGTGATGTCCTCGGTCACGGTGGCGTGGCGGGTCAGGTCGCCTTCCGCGAGGTTCATCATCTCGTCGAGCAGACGCAGAATCGCCTGCTGGTTACGCTCGTTCTGCTCGCGGGAGGCTTCCTCGCGGCGACGCGCGTCACGTACCAGGACCACGCCGAGCAGGATGACCGCCAGCAGGGTGCCCGCGGCGGCAGCGTAGCCCGCGATGGTGACATTGAAGAGGGTGTCATGCTCGCCGGTCGCCTCGCGCTGGAGGGCCCCGGCGGCGGCGATCAGGCCGGTGGCCAGTTCGTCGATAGACTGGAAAGACGCGCTGGCCTCAAGGAGGCGCGGGCCGTTCTGCATGATGACGTCGACGGACTCGCGCATGGCAACGTACTTGACCGCGACCTGACGCAGCTTCTCGCGTGCATTCGGATCATCGACGCGATTCACCTCCGGATCGCCGCGACCGGTCAGCATGGCGTCGAGCACGCGCTCGAATAGGGCGGCGTCACGACCGAACTTCTCCAGGGCCACCGAGGCATTCTCCTCGCCGCGCAGCAGTTCGCTGGCCGCTGTCTTCATGCGCAGCACGAGGAACTGCTGGCGCTGGGCCAGATAGCTCTGGGCCGGGCTGGCACCGGCACGTACCAGCTGCTGAACCACCTCGTCCGACAGGGCGATGATCTCGGGCACCTCGCGCACGATGACCTCGCCGGCCGAGCTCACATGGGCGTAGGCCTCGCCGGAGGCGATGACGTTCTCAAGGCCCGGACGCACCTGCTCCCAGTTGAAGCGGACAGCCTCAAGATGGGTGCGCAGATCATTCTTCACCGCCGGAGTGCGGGTCTGGGGATCGCCCTTCTCCAGTTTCTCGAGCAGGGATTCGAACACGTTGATCTTGACCTGCAACTGGGCCGCGGCGTCCTGCTGGCCCGTCACGGCACGCAGGGCATCGCTCACCAGCTCCGGGCTGAAACGCTCGATCTGGCCAGCGGTCAGGCGCCACTGCAGACGATTGTGATCGACGTAGGCCACGTAGGTGAAGATACCCACGGTAGCCACCAGCATCAGCACCGCAAGGGCGATGAGCGGCACAATGTTGCGTCCGATGCCACGGGTTCGTGCGCCATCACGTTTCGTCTCGGCCATGCGTATTTCCTCTTTGATGGTTCAACGCATCAGTTGTCGTTTCAGGATTTCACGTCCGCCCGGTCGGTCCGGGGCGGATGCCAGAAAAAGCGCTTGCCGCGCCCTTTCGGAGTTCTTCAGAGCGCCGTCTGCAGGACGTGCTCGCCATGCAGCAGGCGCTGGAGGTCAAGGATCTTCCACGAGCGCCAGGGCTCTACCACTTCTTCGGTGACATAACCCTCCAGCCCCTGCAGGGTGGCCTCGAGCGGACGGCGGGCTTCCGCCTGGAAATGCCGCAGGCCCAGGGACTCGCTGACCAGCATGCCCAGGGGCCAGGCCTCGCGCCGGGAAACGATGACACGGGCACGGGGGTCGGCGGGCACGCGCCCCCGCCCCAGAAGCCCCATCATGTCGACGATCGGCGTCAGCTCGCCGCGCAGATTGGCCACCCCGAGCACCCAGGGCTGGGCCAGCGGCAACCGGGTGACGGCGGGCATGGGCAGGATCTCGGCCACCTGGCCCAGGGGGCTTACGAAGGTCTCCTCGCCAAGACGGAAGGCCAGGGCCGTCCAGTTCCGCGTCGGCGCCTCGCGCCGGGGCAATCCCGCGGCACGCGCCAGGGCGAGGTTTTCCAGGTCCCTCAGGCGGGCAAAGGCAGAGGCGCCGGTGCTCAAGCTCAGGCCCCGAGCAGCGACTGGATCGCCTTCATGAGGAGCGGTTCCTGCACCGGCTTGGTCAGGTAGTCCCTGGCTCCTTGGCGCATGCCCCAGATCCGATCGGTCTCCTGATCCTTGGTGGTCACGATGATCACGGGGATCGACGCCGTGTCCGGCGTGCGGGAGAGCTCGCGGGTGGCCTGGAAGCCATTCAGGCCAGGCATGACCACGTCCATCAGGATGAGGTCCGGCTTGATGGCCTTGGCCTCGGCCACGCCGTCTTCGCCATTGGTGGCCAGGCTCACCTTGAAGCCGTTGCGCTCGAGCATGCCCTGCAGGACATGACGTTCGGTGGGGGAGTCGTCGACGATCAGGACATGGGCCATGAAAAGGGCTCCGCAATGGGCATCAATGGGTTATCAGGGGAAACGTGTGCCGCTCAACCAGCCAGGCTCAGGCTTTCGACATCCCCCGCGCGCTGTGCATGACGACGCAGTGCGTCTAGCAGCTCGTCGCTGGTGAAGGGCTTGGTGAGATAGTCGTCGGCACCGACGATACGGCCGCGCGCCTTGTCGAAGATACTGTCCTTGCTTGACAGCAGGATGACCGGAGTGCGACGGAAGCGACGATTGTTCTTGATCAGGGCGCAGGTCTGGTAGCCATCCAGGCGCGGCATCAGGATGTCGATGAAGATGAGATCCGGCTCGAAGGCCGGGATCCGCCCGAGGGCATCGAAGCCGTCGGTGGCGGTGTCGATCACGCAGCCGGCCTTGGCGAGCAGGGTCTCCGCCGTGCGGCGAATGGTCTTGCTGTCATCCACCACCATGATCTTCAGCCCGCTGAATTCAGCGGCTTGCGGGGCTTCAGGCGTATCCACCAAAGCAGGCCCTCGTCGGGTATGGTCGAGCGGTTAGGTCATGTGTTCAGTCGAATTTATCCGAAACGCCCCCACAAATCCAAGCCCTTCTCTCGCCCACCCCCCAAAGGCAGGATTTTTATACCCCCACCACCTGCACGCCATCGCCCGGCCATACATCGGCAACTGCTAAACTTGGGCGAGCCGAAAAGAGAGACCACCATGCCGCTGCTCGACACCGTCCCCTTCCTCACCACCGCCCATCAAGGCCCCCTGCAGGAGATCGAGTCCCACCTGCTCGATCGCCAGACCGCGATCGAGACCTGGCTGCGGCAGGCCTTTCTCGACACCCCGGCGCCGTTCTACTGCTCGGTCGATCTGCGCAACGCCGGATTCAAGCTCTCCCCGGTGGACACCAACCTGTTCCCGGCCGGCTTCAACAACCTCAACCCGGCCTTCGCCCCGCTGTGCATCCATGCGCTGCAGACGGCCATGGAGCACCTCTGCCCCAAGGCGCGCGGCCTGCTGCTGCTGCCCGAGCGCCACACCCGCAACCTCTACTACCTGGAAAATGTGGCCACCCTGCGCGACCTGGCCGAGCAGGCCGGCTTCGAGGTCAGGGTCGGCTCGCTGATCGAGGATCAGGACGAGCCGATGACCGTCGACCTGCCCTCCGGTCGCAAGCTGACCCTGCTGCCGCTGGAGCGCAACGGGCGGCGCGTCGAGGCGGATGGGTTCTCCCCCTGCGCCGTGGTGCTGAACAACGACCTCTCCGCCGGGGTACCGGCCATCCTCGAGGACCTGGAGCAGAGCATCATCCCGCCGCTCGGCCTCGGCTGGTGGAAGCGCAAGAAGTCCACCCACTTCCGCCACTACGACGCGGTGGCGCGCGAATTCGCGGAGATGGCCGACATCGACCCCTGGCTCATCAACCCGCTGTTCGACGACTGCGGCGAGATCGACTTCATGAAGCGCGAGGGCGAGGACTGCCTGGCCGAGCGGGTGGATAGCCTGCTCAAGCACATCAAGGCCAAATATGACGAGTACGGCATCGACCGCGAGCCGTTCGTGGTGGTCAAGGCCGATGCCGGCACCTATGGCATGGGCGTGATGATGGCCCGTTCGGTCGAGGAGGTTCGCAACCTCAACCGCAAGGAGCGCACCCGCATGGCGGCAAGCAAGGAGGGCCTCGGCATCTCGCGCGTGATCGTGCAGGAAGGCGTGTACACCTTCGAGAACGTTTCCGGGGCGGTCGCCGAGCCGGTGGTGTACATGATCGACCGCTTCGTGGTCGGCGGCTTCTACCGCGTGCACACCGCGCGTGGCGACGACGAGAACCTGAACGCGCCGGGCGCGCACTTCATGCCGCTGGCCTTCGACAATGCCTGCGCCACCCCCGACAGCCTCCAGGCGCCGGATGCCCCGCCCAACCGCTTCTACGCCTATGGCGTGATCGCCCGCCTGGCCCTGCTTGCGGCCGCCCGCGAGCAGGCCGAGGTTCTGCGCGAGGAACTGGGCGCATGAGACCCGGTGCCATGAAACTCGGCGTCGTCATGGATCCGATCTGTTCCATCAAGCCCTACAAGGATTCCAGCTTCGCCATGCTGCTGGCCGCCCAGCGCCGTGGCTGGGAGTGCTGGTACCTGGAGCTCGGCGACCTCTCCGTGCGCGATGGTCGTGCCTTCGGCCGTGGCCGTCGCGTCGAGGTCCGCGACAACACCAGCGACTGGTTCACCCTCGGCGAGCCTCGCCTGCTGCCGCTGGGCGAGCTGGACATCCTGCTGATGCGCAAGGACCCGCCGTTCGATGCGCGCTACCTGCACGCCACCCAGATCCTCGCCCTGGCCGAGCGCGACGGCGCCCTGGTCGCCAACCGCCCGGCCGCGCTGCAGGCGGTCAACGAGAAACTGTTCGCCACCCACTTCCCGGACTGCATCCCGCCCACCCTGGTGAGCAGCCGGGAGGAAGACATCCGCACCTTCCTCGACGCGCATGGCGAGATCGTGCTCAAGCCGCTCGACGTGATGGGCGGCCAGGGCGTGTTCCGCATCGCGCGCGGCGACATGAACCTCGGCACCGCGGTCGAACTGCTGACCCACAACGGCACCCACTGGATCATGGCGCAGAAGTTCCTGCCCGCCGTGAGCTCGGGCGACAAGCGCATCCTGCTGATCGACGGGGAGCCGGTGCCCTACGCCCTTGCGCGCATCCCCCCGACGGGCGAGTTTCGCGCCAACCTCGCCGCCGGCGGGCGCGGCGTCGGGGTGAAGCTGAGCGCGCGCGACCACTGGCTGTGTTCCCGTATCGGCCCCACCCTGCGCGCCATGGGCCTGCATTTCGTCGGCCTCGACGTGATCGGCGACTTCGTGACCGAGATCAACGTCACCAGCCCGACCTGCATCCGCGAACTGGATGCCTGCTACGGACTCGACATCGCCGGCAACCTGCTCGACGCCCTCGCCCGCCAGCGCGCCGCCGCATGATCCGCCTAGCGGCCCTCGCCCTGCTCGCCGCGGTCCTGTCCGGCTGCGCACGCGACACTCCGCCCGAAACCCAGGGCTTCCTGCTCTACGGCATGCTCATCCAGCTCAACCTGCCGGGCCAGGAAACACCGCGCATGGAAACCGCGCTGGGCACGGTCGAGCACATCTTCAAGCAGGAATACGCCGCCCTGCACCCCTGGCAGGATTCCCCCCTGACCCGCCTCAACGCCGCCCTCGCCGGAGGGGAATGGACCCCGCTTCCTCCGGAGCTGCGCTCCATCATCGAGCGCAGCCGCGCGCTCGAGGCGCAAAGCGGCGGCGCCTTCTCCCCCGCCATCGGCGCGCTGGTGAAGCTCTGGGGATTCCATGGCAACGACCCCGACCGCCCCCGCACGCCGCCCCACTGGACCGACCTCGCGCGCCTGATGGAGCCGCCGCCACGGATTGCCGACCTCGACCTCGAGGATGAGCGGGTCCGCTGCCGCAACCCGAACGTGAGCCTCGACTTCAACGCCATCGCCGAAGGCTGGGCCGCAGAGCGCGCGGCCGAGCGCCTGCGCGCGCTCGGCATCCGGGACGCCCTGCTCGACGCCGGCGGGGACCTGCGCGTGCTCGGCACCGCAGGCGGACGCCCCTGGCGGGTGGCCATCCAGGATCCCTTCGCGGAAGGCCCCCTCGCCTCGCTCGAGGTCGAGGGGGATGCCGCGGTGTTCACCTCGGGCAGCTATCGCAAGCGCTTCGTGCACCAGGGCGTGAGTTACAGCCATGTCCTCGACCCGCGCAGCGGCTGGCCCTCGCGCGGCCTGGTCGGCGTGACCGTGGTGGCAAGCGATGCGGTACTGGCGGATGCGGCCGCCACCGCACTGCTCGCCGCGGGCCTGGAAGATGCCCCGTCCGTCGCCCGGCACCTGGGGCTCGCGGACTTCCTGCTGGTCGACGAACAGGGCCGGATTCATGCCACGCCCACTCTGGCCGCCCGCCTCAGGCTCTTGCGCGACGACCGTCCCTTGCACATCCTAGGAACCCCGCGGACTTGAGGCGCCTCGAAGGCCACTGCCTCGGTTCGCGTAATTTTTCCCGCATCAGCTTTCAATGGCGTTCATGAGTTTCTCCCCTGCCTGGTCCCCACCGCCCTCGCGCCGCCTGCCCCTCGGCCTGGCCCTGGGCGGGGCCTGTCTCTTATACACATCTCCGAGCCCACGAGACCGTACTAGATCTCGTATGCCGTCTTCTGC
>OGCK01000306.1_pt1 | contig 10364 bp, 10 predicted proteins | sample 1570051 | NCBI WGS metagenome assembly OGCK01 (sample SAMN06266181, study PRJEB24510) | hot springs metagenome | isolation source: hot spring sediment | place: USA: Zodletone Spring, Oklahoma | collected 2013-12-03 | reverse complement strand
GTTGAAAACCTCATTTTTAAGGAATTCTGTCTTTCTCTCTACAGAAGAAGGAATATGATTGGCTTTAGAAAGGCCGGCTGCTTTTATTGTTTCTTTTCCGGCAGCTTCAGCGAAAATGGAAATGATGGTATTTACATCGTCAAGATTGGTAGCTTCGTTAAGGGAAATGGCTACGGCATCTGAAGACGGATAATAGAAATTCACCTCATTTCTTTCGGCGATCTCTTTGATTTTCGCAGCGTCTGCTTTGATAAGGATGGTGTCGAAGTAAGAAGAATTCAGCTGTGAAAAGCCAAGTTTTTCGATATTTTCAGCTGCAGTCACTGCCAGGTTATGGACACGATTGGCAATGAACTTCAATCCTTTCGGACCATGATACACGGCATACATTCCCGCCATAACTGCCAGCAAAACCTGGGCTGTACAGATATTGGAAGTTGCCTTGTCTCTTTTGATATGCTGTTCGCGAGTTTGCAGTGCCATTCGCAGGGCAAAGTTACCATCGGTATCTTTTGTTACCCCTATAATCCTTCCCGGAATGTTACGCTTGTATTCTTCGCGGGTAGCAAAGTAGGCGGCGTGTGGCCCGCCATAACCTAGCGGAATACCAAAACGTTGGGAAGTTCCAACAACCGCGTCAACTCCAAACTCTCCCGGGGCACGAAGTTTTACAAGTGCCAGTAGATCGGCAGCAACAGCGGTTTTTATATTGTTTTCTTTTGCTTTTGCAACAAAATCGGCATAATCAAAGACATGACCCAATTTTCCCGGGTATTGAAGGAAGGCTCCAAAGAATTCCTTCGAAAAATCAAAAGCTTCATGGTCTCCTATCACCAGTTCGATATCCAACGGGATAGCACGGGTTTTTAAGACATCAATGGTTTGTGGCAATACTTCTTCAGAAACAAAGAACTTGTTCACCCCGTTTTTCTTCTGGTCGCGATCCCTTACTTCAAAAAGCAGGGACATGGCTTCGGCGGCCGCGGTAGATTCATCCAGGAGAGAGGCATTGGCCAGTTCCATTCCGGTAAGATCGGCAATAACAGTCTGGAAATTAAGAAGGGCTTCCAGTCTTCCCTGGGCGATCTCGGCCTGGTAAGGGGTGTAGGCAGTATACCATCCCGGATTTTCCAATATGTTGCGTTGAATAACAGCAGGGGTGATAGATTGGTGGTATCCCAGGCCAATATACGTTCTAAAAACTTTATTTTTGGCAGCCAGGGCTATGTTGTGCGACAGGTATTCATGTTCACTCATAGCCGGCGCGAGATCAAGATCCTTTTTGAGGCGAATATCATCGGGAAGTGTTTCGTAGATCAGCTGGTCCATGGAATCTACACCAACTGTTTTCAACATCTCCTGAAGGTCGTTTTCCCTGGGACCTATATGACGTGAGGCAAAAGAAAAAGTGTTCATTAAGTAAAAGTTGTGTTTTAAGCTGCGAAATTACGCATTTTAAACCTATTTTTTAATGATTTAGGCCCGAAGTATTGTTAACTTTTGAAGGCCCTTCGGCAGCAGAAAGACTGCTACAAAAAACTGCGATGAAAAAAGTTAAAACCTTTTTTGAATTTTATATCAATAGCAGCATTCACGTGGCTTTAGCCGTAGTATCCCTGTGTGTGGTTACATTTCTGGAATATGAAATTCCAATCGATTTAAACCTGTTGGGTTTTGTTTTTTTTGGTGCGGTCACAGGATACAATTTCGTGAAGTACGCTCCCATTGCCAAACTGCACCACCGCAGCCTGGCAAAACGGCTGAAATTTATCCAGTTCTTTTCATTTTGTTGTTTTGTTCTTTTGCTGTGGTTCACCTTTCAGGTAGATCTGGAGATTGTAATTTGGGCAGCCTTCTTCGGGCTTCTCACCTTGTTTTATGCCATGCCTGTATTTAGTAAAAGAAGGAATCTCAGGAGTATATCGGGAGTGAAGGTCTTTATAATTTCCCTTGTGTGGGCGGGGGTTACCGTGATCCTCCCCGTATTGAGGGGGAAAGTTGAAATGGATCAAAGCGTCCCGGTAGATTTTCTTCAAAGATTCCTGTTCGTCCTGGTATTGATCCTGCCGTTCGAAATCAGGGATCTTAAATATGACCTGGAGCAACTGGGGACAATTCCGCAGAAAGTAGGAGTGACCTACACAAAAATTTTAGGGCTGGTTCTCTTGGCTGTTATACTCCTTTTAGAATTCCTGAAAGCACCTTTTTCCGGAAATTCTTTTGGCGCTTTGCTGGTAACGGCTATGGTGACTGGAGTTTTGGTGTGGATGGCGAGAGAACGACAATCGAAATATTTTGCTTCTTTCTGGGTGGAGAGCATCCCGATCCTTTGGTTGCTCTGCCTGGTCCTATTTGAAAGTCTCTGAATTTTCTTCTCTCATGCGCTGCCGGTAGGCAGCTTTTTCTTCTTCTGTACAGGGCCTAAGGTCGGCCTTTTTAATGAGTTCAGTGAGCCGGTGGTTTTTATGGCTGTAATCCTTACAGGGGGAACAAAGGAAAAGGTGTAATCTTAACCTGAGCCTATCGGCGAGACCTGCCTCCTCATACGCGAATTTATCGCAGGTGTGTGCTGCTGCTTCACAATCAAGACCAAAAAAGCTCCTTATTCCCATAATTAAAACCAGTTTTTTTCAAGACATTTAGCCAGGGAAGTCCTGGCCCGGTGAATGATCACCCATAAATTAGACGGACTAATTTTGAATTCATTACAGATAGCTTCTGTTTCTATTCCTTCGATCGTTTTCATTTTAAAGATCCTTGCCTGCTTTTCTGGCAGTTGATCGAGGCATTCCAGGATGGCCAGACCTAATTCCCGGTTCTCCATTTCATCTTCGGCCGTCCGGTCTGTGAGATCGGGTACTTTTTCCTCCAGCCATTCGCCTTCCAGTTCTCCATCGGGCAGGGTGATCTTTACTTCGGCCTTTCCCTTGTTGGAGTTGATCCTGCGGTAATGGTCAATGATCTTTCGCTTTAGGATGGAGATGAGCCAGGTACGTTCGCTGGCCTCTCCCTTGAAATTTTTCATGGAATTTAGGCCTGCAAGAAAGGTTTCGGCTACAATGTCATTGGCAACTTCCCGGTCATTTACCCTCACAATGGTATAGTTGAACAGGTAATCTGCGTACCGGTCAACCCATTTGTCGGGATCTAACTGAATTTTTGCCATTTTGAGAAAAGAATATCCTTTAAAAATAACAAATATTCCGTTAATATTTTAGGAATTGGGAATGGCTTTAACTTAGGATCTCAATATATTTTCAAATGGTCGAAAAGCTTAACCCAATTATTTCTTCGGAAGCAATCCCGCTCTTCTCAACAATGCTTCGGGGGCGGCCTCTTTTCCGCGGAAGCGTTTGTAGAGGGTTAAAGGATGCTCGGTTCCTCCCTGGCTCAAAATGGTGTCTCTGAATTTCTGCGCAGTTTCCCGGTCAAAAATGCCTTTTTCAGAAAAATGCTCAAAAGCGTCTGCGTCCAGTACTTCTGCCCATTTATACGAGTAATAGCCTGCAGCATATCCGCCCTGGAAAATATGGGAGAAGGAAGTGCTCATGCAATTCTCTTTGATATCTGGGAAAAGCTGGGTAGGGGCAAAGGCTTTTTCTTCATGTTCCTTTACATTCTCAATTTCTGAAGGATCTATGCTGTGCCAGCTCATATCAAGCATTCCAAAGCTAAGCTGACGCAGGGTCGCCATGCCTTCATGAAAGGTAGCCGATTTTTTAATTTTTTGGATAAGCTCGTCGGGAATGAGTTCATTGGTCTCGTAATGCCTGGCAAATAATTCCAGGGCCTCTTTTTCATAGCACCAGTTTTCCAGTACCTGGCTGGGCAGTTCCACAAAATCCCAGAATACATTCGTTCCCGAAATGCTTGGATAAATGGTGTTGGCCAACATGCCGTGTAACGCATGTCCAAATTCATGGAAAAGGGTGGTTACCTCGTTGAAAGTAAGAAGCGACGGCTCATCTTCGGTTGGTTTGGTGAAGTTGCAGACAATGGAAATATGAGGACGTTCTTCTTTCTCATTTTTTCGGTACTGCGATTTATAAGACGTCATCCAGGCGCCCCCGCGTTTCCCTTCACGGGGATGGAAGTCTGCATAGAAAAGGGCGATTTCCTTGTCATTCTCGTCAGTAACCTCGTAAGTCTTCACTTCGGGGTGATAAGTGTCTACATCAAAGACTTCCTTGAACTTTAGGCCATACAATCTTTCTGAAACTGTAAAGACCCCGTTGATCACATTATTCAGCTCAAAGTAAGGTTTCAGTTGCTCGTCATCTAGATCAAAACGCTTTTGTTTTAGTTTCTCTCCAAAATAAGCGGCATCCCATTTTTGGAGGCGGTCTATACCTTCCAGGTCTTTAGCGAATTGTTCAAGCTCCTCGAATTCATTCTTCGCGGCAGGACGGGCTTTTTGAAGCAGCTCCAGCATGAAGGAATTCACTTTCTCAGGGGTTTCGGCCATTCTCTCCTCCAGCTTGAAATGGGCGTAAGTGGGGTATCCCAGCAGCCGTGCTTTTTGGTACCTGAGTTTAGTGATTTGAAGCACGTTTTCCTGGTTGTCAAATTTGTCGTTGTGAAAACCCTTTGCTCCAAAGGCAAGTGCCATTTTTTTTCGAAGATCCCGGTTCTTCGCGTACTTCATGAATGGAAGATAACTGGGGTAGTGTAAATTAAATATCCAGCCCTCCTTATTTTTTTCTTTTGCCAGCATTTTGGCCGCGCTTCGCACACCTTTGGGAAGGCCTTCGAGATCTTTTTCATCTGTGAGGTGGAGTTCATACCTGTTGGTCTCGGCCAGGACATTCTCTCCAAAACTCAGACTAAGGGCCGCAAGTTTTTTATCAAGTTTTCTCAGTTCCTGCTTTCCGGCATCGTCCAGATTCGCCCCGTTACGGGTGAACATTTTATATTTTTTATCGAGAAGGGTACTTTGCTCAATAGAAAGGTTCAGTTGCTCTTTTTGATCGTAAACCTGTTTTACCCGTTCAAATAATTCTGAATTCTGGATGATATCATTTTTGAAATCGGTTAGCACAGGCGATATCTCCTGTGCCAGTTTCTGTATCTCGTCGTTGGTCTCGGCAGAATTCAGGTTGAAAAAGATGCTGGTGATCCTGTCGAGTTGGCTTCCGGCAAACTCCAAAGCTTCAATAGTGTTAGAAAAGGTAGGAGCTTCAGAAGAAGAAGTGATCTCCTCGATCTCTTTTTTGGCCATACGAATCGCTTCTTCTATTGCAGGTTGAAAATGCGTGGTCTTGATCTTTGAAAAAGGGGCATTTTCAAAAGGCTCTAATAGTGGATTTTTCTGTGCCATGTTTTGTTAAATTTTATCTATGAAAAAAGTCATTTTAACGAAAAATTGTACTTTTTTTGTGGTTTGAATAATTTTTTTATTTACTTTAACATTCACTTGAGAAAGTGATAAGAAATTAAAGTATAGTAGCTTTTAGGTTTTTGATTAATATATTTAGAATGGTTAATAAATACTATTAAACAGGAAATGCTACTTTAAGCCACGCGAAAGCGTGGCTTTTATTTTTTCAGGCTTTTTGCTCCTTCAATGACTTTTTCTTTTAAGCCTTCTTTATAATCCAGGATCTTTTCTAAAATTTCATTGTCTGTGCTTCCCAGGATCTGGGCAGCCAGGATGCCCGCATTCTTAGCCCCGTCCAGGGCAACAGTGGCCACCGGCACTCCCCCCGGCATTTGAAGAATTGAAAGAACAGAGTCCCATCCATCAATGGAATTCCTCGATTTTACCGGTACCCCAATAACGGGAAGCGGAGAAAGGGAGGCGATCATCCCGGGCAGGTGGGCTGCTCCCCCTGCACCTGCAATGATCACACCTATGCCGCGGGTATGGGCATTTTTTCCGTAGTCAAAAAGTTTGTCAGGGGTTCGGTGAGCAGAAACGATATCCACTTCGGTCTCAATTCCAAAATCCTTCAGAATATCAATGGCATCCTGCATTACGGGAAGGTCGCTCGTGCTACCCATAATAATTCCCACTTTTTTCATCTTATTTGTGTTAGTGTGTGTTTATTTTTTCTGATCCTATCACCCTGATGGTCTTCTTTACTTTTTCGGCCGTTCTGCGCGCTTCAGCAAGGTCTTCATTAACGATAGTGACATGGCCCATTTTTCGGAATGGCCGGGTGACTTTTTTTCCGTAGATATGAGGAGTTACGCCTTTGAACTTCATGATCTCAGCAATATTTTCATAGATCACATTTCCCGTGTAGCCCTCATCGCCTACCAGGTTTACCATTACTCCGCCAACTTTGCTTCCGGTATCTCCAAGAGGCAGGTCAAGTATGGCCCTCAAATGTTGCTCAAACTGGTTCGTGAAACTCCCTTCAATACTGTAGTGACCACTGTTATGAGGGCGGGGAGCAACTTCATTCACCAGTACCCGGTCATCTTCTGTCTGGAACATTTCTACCGCGAGCAGGCCTACATGTTCAAATGTTTCTGAAACTTTTTCTGCCAGTTTTCTTGCTTTATCTGCTACGGAAGGCTCTATCCTAGCCGGACAGATCACGTATTCCACCTGATTGGCTTCAGGATGGAATTCCATCTCTACCACCGGAAAAGTTTTTACTTCTCCCGAAGGATTCCGCGCCACGATCACCGCCAGTTCATTTTTGAACGGGATGAGGTCTTCGGCAATGCACGGGGTATCGTCCAGGGCCTCCAGGGCAGATTGATCTCTTACCACCGCAACTCCTTTCCCGTCATACCCGCCGGTGGTGCTTTTCCAAACAAAGGGAAGCTGAATGTCTCCTTTTTGAACCCCCTCCAAAAGTGCTTTTTTCGAATCAAATTTTGTAAAGGCAGCCGTAGGGATGGCATGGTCTGAATAAAAGCTTTTTTGAACCCCCTTATCCTGGATCTTTTTTAGAGTATTCGGGGAAGGGAACACTTTTTTTCCTTCCTGCTCGAGTTTTTCCAGGGCCTGCACATTCACTGTTTCGATCTCAAAAGTAATGACGTCGGCTTTTCTTCCGAATTCCAGCACCGTATCATAATCCATTAGGTCACCTTGGGTAAAGGAATCGCAGGCGATGCGTGAAGGGGCTTCGGCGCTGGGATCAAGTACTAAAGTCTGGATATCGTATTTTCGGGTCTCGTAGAGCAGCATTTTTCCCAACTGGCCTCCGCCGAGAATCCCAAGTTTGAAATCTGAAGAAAAATAATTTGTCATTAAGGAGGTATTTCAGCAAAAATAATTTTAAAAATCTGAATTGCCGAAACATTCGGCCATAAATGCCGTTTAAATTGGTATAAGGAGTAATTTGGAATATGTATCTTTGCTTCCCAAAAATTATTTGGTTTGATACAACTACACGATTTAAAATTCACGCCTTTTATATCTGAAGCCGAGATCGAAACTGCGATCGAAAAAGTTGCGGCAAAGATCAATGAGGATTTTAAAGGAAAAACACCCGTTTTTTTAGGGGTTTTGAACGGAGCCTTTCTATTTGCTTCTGAAGTGATCAAAAGATTCCAGGGAGATTGTGAGGTGAACTTTGTGAAACTGAGTTCTTACCAGGGGACGACCACCTCTGGAGAAGTCAATTCTTTGATGGGACTCACCCAACCTCTGGAAGACAGGCACGTTGTAGTTATAGAAGATATTGTAGATACCGGTAATACTCTGGAAAGTCTGGACAAGATCCTGAAGGCCGAAAAAGTAAAAGAGTTTAAGGTCGCTACCCTGTTCTACAAACCCGAAGCTTACAAGAAATCTCTGCATATCGATTACGTGGGAATGGAAATTCCCAATGACTTTATAGTGGGATATGGACTGGATTATGATGGTCTTGGCCGAAATCTCACACAGGTTTACAAACTTAAAGAAAGCAAAATGACAAACATTGTGCTGTTTGGCCCTCCGGGAGCCGGCAAAGGTACACAGGCAACTATCCTCAAAGACACGTATAAGCTTAAACACATCTCTACCGGGGATGTTTTTAGATACAACATTAAGAATCAAACCGAGTTGGGATTGATGGCTAAATCTTATATGGATAAGGGACAACTTGTACCCGATGAGGTGACGATCAACATGCTGAAGGCTGAGGTTCGAAAAGACCTTGACGGGAAAGGCTTTATCTTTGATGGTTTTCCAAGAACCGTGGCGCAGGCCGAAGCTTTAGAGGAACTGCTTCACAATGAGGGAACAGAAGTGAGTGCAATGATCGCGCTGGAGGTGGACGATGACCTGCTTGTAGAAAGGCTGCTGGAAAGGGGAAAGACATCGGGAAGACCAGATGACGCGAATGAGGAAGTAATTAGAAAACGCATCAAGGTTTATTACGAAGAAACTGCTATTTTGAAGCAGTTCTACCTGAAGCAGAACAAATATTTTGGAGTTAACGGCGTGGGCAGTATCTCAGAGATCACCCAACGCCTTAAAGAAGTTATCGATCAGCTGTAAGGCTTGGATCGATCTAAATAAATAAGGGAACGGAATAATGACTGAAGGAAATTTTGTTGACTATGTAAAGATCCATGTTGCCTCGGGAAACGGGGGGAAGGGATCTGCACACCTGCACCGTGAAAAGTATGTGGCGAAAGGAGGCCCCGATGGGGGAGACGGAGGGCGTGGCGGTCATGTGATCCTGAAAGGGAACAAAAACCTATGGACGCTATTCCATCTGAAGTTTAAAAGACATATCAAGGCCGGCCACGGGGAACACGGCAGTAAACAACGCAGTACCGGGGCAGATGGTGAAGACCAGTATATCGAGGTTCCTTTGGGAACCGTAATTCGCGATACCGAAACCCAAAATGTGCTCCATGAGATCACAGAAGACGGGCAGGAGGTCGTGATCGCAGAAGGTGGGAAAGGAGGCCTGGGGAACTGGCACTTCAAATCCTCTACCAATCAAACTCCTCGTTATGCACAACCCGGAATTCCCGGTGAGGAAGCAGATATCACCCTTGAGTTAAAAGTATTGGCCGATGTTGGCCTGGTTGGATTTCCCAATGCCGGAAAATCTACGCTTCTTTCGGTGATCACCGCAGCCAAACCCAAGATCGCCGATTATGAATTCACTACTTTGAAACCCAACCTTGGGATTGTAAAGTATCGGGATTTCAAAACTTTTGTGGTTGCAGACATCCCCGGAATTATTGAAGGGGCAGCTGAAGGACGCGGAATTGGCCACCGTTTTTTACGGCATATTGAGCGCAATTCTACCCTTTTATTCCTTATACCTGCAGATGCGCCCGATATTCCCAAGCAATATGAGATCCTTGTGGATGAGTTAAGGAGGTACAATCCCGAAATGCTTGACAAGGACCGGTTGATCGCAATTTCTAAAAGTGATATGCTCGATGAAGAGCTGAGGGCGGAATTAAAGACGGAACTGGACAAAGCTTTTGATGTGCCTTACCTGTTCATTTCTTCTGTTGCACAACAAGGTTTACAGGAGCTCAAAGACAAACTTTGGGAAATGCTTAATAAGGAGCCTGTTTAGGTATTGTTAATGCCTTCATTTTCAGGGTGTTTTTTCTTATTTTTAAAGAAACATCCCGATTATGAAGATTTCCCAATTTTTTCTGCTTCTGTTCCTATTGGCTTCTTGCAATACCCCGCAGGCTGTTTATGATTACGATCAACAGGCCAATTTTTCACAATATCAAACTTACGCCATCTATCCCGAATTACTCACGGGTCTAAGTCAGCTTGATGAAGGCCGGCTTATTGCCAGCGTGGAAAAGGGCCTTCAAAATAAATCTCTCAACCCTTCAGAAGAACCGGATCTTTACATGAATATCTATTCTGAAGAATACCGGCGGCAGAGTGACAGCCAACTTGGAATTGGAGTTGGAGGAGGAGGCCGAAATATGGGGGTAGGGGTAAGTGGGGGAATTCCCCTGGGTGGACCTGAAACCTATCTTGTGCTTACTTTTGACCTGATAGATGCCAAAACCGATGCTCTCGTTTGGCAGGCGGTTGTGGAAAGTTCTTTCGATCTTGATGCCGCCCCTGCTGAGCGACAACAGAGATTTGACCAGATCGTTCAAAAAGCCCTTTCCGGTTACCCTCCAAAAAGGAGATAGGCATGCTTCCTAAGATTTAGAAAATAAAAAAGCCCTGATATCTCAGGGCTTTCTCTTTGGTTGGTTAGTTGGTTAGGAGTGGTTAGTTCATCACTTTGAACTCACTTCTTCGGTTTTTAGCGTACTGCTCTTCAGTACACATATCGGGTTTGGTGCATTCATTCAATGGCATGGATTCCCCGTATCCTTTTGAGGTAAGTCTGCTTCTGTCAATTCCCTTGCTTACGATATATTCAAGGGTGGCCGCCGCACGTCTTTCAGAAAGATCCATGTTGTACCTGTCTCTTATA
>OGCK01000305.1_pt1 | contig 10371 bp, 7 predicted proteins | sample 1570051 | NCBI WGS metagenome assembly OGCK01 (sample SAMN06266181, study PRJEB24510) | hot springs metagenome | isolation source: hot spring sediment | place: USA: Zodletone Spring, Oklahoma | collected 2013-12-03 | reverse complement strand
GTCCTAAGTGCTAACCCTTTTATTTGGTGCGTTTAGATCCATCTTTTTCACAGGATAAAAATTTCAGGAATATAACTTATACTCAACTTGAGCTTAGAGAAGCAGAGTTTGAGAATTGCAGCTTTTCAAATTGTATCTTTATAAACAACGATCTTTCTGCAGCTACTTTTTCTGAATGCGATTTTGAAAGCTGCGACTTCAGCAATGCCGATTTGGAAGGGACTACCTTTCGAGATTGTACCTTTAAGGCCTCCAAATTACTCGGATTAAGGTTTGATCTCTGCAACCCTTTCTTATTGTCTTTTAACTTTCAAGATTGTAATCTTAATTTCTCTTCCTTTTTTAAACTGAAATTAAAAGCTGTCCGATTCTTTGATTGCAAAATGGAACAGGTGGATCTTTCAGAAGCAGATCTTTCCAAAGCGAAATTTCAGAATTGTGACCTGGGCGGAGCGGTTTTTAGCAATACTAACTTGGAGGCTGCCGATCTCCGAACTTCACGGAATTTTTCTATTGACCCGGAAAACAATAGGCTTCAAAAAGCTGTTTTTTCAACCACCAATGTTTCGGGCCTTTTAGACAAGTACAAGATCATAGTTGAGTAACCTGTTTCCCGGCCCGGTTTTTGTCTCATGTAATACCGGAAGATAAAAAGCTTATCTTTGTGCTCTTCTTTACACTGAAAAACGGCAGGTTGTAAGCCGGTTAAGAAAGCAAATCCATTCGCTGATTCAGAAAATGCAACGTCTCATCCAGCATTTCACTATATACATATTTAATGTCATTTAAGAATTTAAATTTAATACAGCCGCTCCTGAAGGCTATTGACAATCAGGGTTACACTACTCCTACTCCAATTCAAAAACAAGCTATTCCCCTCGTGTTACAGGGAAAAGACCTGTTAGGAGTGGCCCAGACAGGAACGGGAAAAACAGCCGCTTTCGGAATTCCGCTTTTGCAAAGGCTTGAAGAGAGTAGCCATTCAAAAAAGGGAATTAAAGCGCTTATTTTAACTCCTACACGAGAACTGGCTATACAGATCGATGAAAGCCTGGCAGCCTACGGCAAATATACCCGGCTGTCCCATTCGGTTATTTTTGGCGGTGTATCTCAGGGAAGCCAGGTACAGCAATTAAAACGGGGAGTAGACATTTTAGTGGCAACCCCGGGTAGATTACTCGACCTGATGAACCAGGGATTCATAAACCTGCGTCAGCTGGAGATCTTCGTACTTGACGAAGCAGACAGAATGCTGGACATGGGTTTTATCCACGATGTGAAAAAGGTCATTAAAGTACTGCCTCAAAAAAGACAAACTCTCTTCTTTTCGGCCACGATGCCAGAAGAGATCCAGAATTTGGCTAACATGATGCTGAAAAATCCGGCTAAGGTTGAGGTAACTCCGCCTTCTTCAACAGTTGACAAGATCCAGCAGCGCATCTATTTCACCAATAAACCCGATAAACGGAAGTTATTGCTGCATCTTTTGGAGTCCAACGGAATTTCCAGCGCGCTGGTTTTCACCCGTACCAAGCACGGGGCCGACAAAGTGGCCAGGTTCCTGGATAAGGCCAAGATAAAATCTGCGGCTATCCACGGAAATAAAAGTCAGAATTCAAGGCAAAACGCCCTGAAGAACTTTAAGAACGGAAACCTGAATGTTTTGGTTGCCACAGATATCGCCGCCAGGGGTATCGATATTGACGAATTAAAGCACGTGTTCAATTTTGACCTGCCGAATGTACCCGAAACCTATGTGCACCGAATAGGCCGCACCGGGCGGGCTGGTAACGAAGGAATGGCGATCTCATTTTGCGCTGCCGAAGAACGCAAGGAACTGAAGGATATTGAAAAACTCGCGGCCATTAAGATCCCGGTTGTAGATGAACACCCTTATCCTATGGACCCAAATGCGCAACCCGCCCCGGCACCTGCCAGGGGAAACAGGAACAACAGGCAAAGAAGAAGGCGCTAAACATTTCAAAATCCCAATTTACAAGCACCAAATTCCAAAATAATTAAGGAGCCTTTTCCCCTAGGAAAAGGCTCTTTTATTAAATACTATTGCTGTGCTGGAGCTACTGCCGACTTAAAACTACTTCCTGCCAAATCCATCGCAAATCATTCTATGGTTTACTTCCAAAGGAGATTCCTCCTACGTCGGAATGAACTGTGTTTAAAAACAAGGTTTTGATTGATAATTTTCTTGGTAAGGCTGGTTATTTTTTATGAGGGCAAAGGCCTGCTTTATCAGCTTGTTTGCTATTGCCACCTTTATTACCCTTTCTGGTTTTCCTTTAGCTCTTAAGCGCTCATACATCTCAATACAAGCTTTATTTTTATGCTTTGCAGACCAGCTGCACATATAAAGTAGCTTACGGATCTGAGCCTTACCCATTTTACATATATGGCCCTTGCCGTTGATACTGGATCCGGATTGATATATTCGGGGGCTAAAGCCTACATATGCAATTAGTTTTTTATAATTATCAAATTTCCTAAAGTCATTAGTAATGGTAATGAGCATCACTGCTGTTTTCCTGCCTATACCAGGTATAGTTTGTAATCGTGTCAGGGTTTGGTTGTAATATTTAGTAGCTATTTGTAGCTGTCTCTTCTCAAGCTTCTGAATTTTCTTTTTTAGAGAAGCTATGGTTTGAGAAAGATCCTTTTCCAACTCCTTACTAAGATAACCTGTAGTTCTCATAGCCTCCAGTTGTCTGGAGATTTGATGAGAAGCTTTTTGTAACCCTTCTATTGCTGTTTGTAATTGTTTAAGTTTGGAAATTTGCTCTTCCTCTGGTTTCCATGAGGTAAGCTCATTAGAGGCTGCATATTCAGCTATTGTTTGAGCATCCTTTTTATCCGTCTTAGCTCTATATAACCTCATTTGGCTATAGCGTTTTATCACTAATGGATTTACAACTACTACTTTAAAGCCTTTGGAGTAGAAGTAATTTGCAAGTAAAAGATAATACGGCCCACTTGCTTCCATTACAAGAACATCTCCTGAATTAAGATGTTTTGCTAAAGCTTTGTATCCCTCAATTTTGTTGTCCAGGGAAAAGAAATACCATTTGTTGCACAGCTGAAAGGCAGCATCAAAGGTTTGTTTGCTAATGTCAATTCCAATAAATTTGTTTTCCATAATACCTTGGGTGTTAGTAAGTGTTTTAATCTTATCTATCCTAAATACAGGCTTCAATGCCTAATGAACTGTTCAAGATTTTAAACACTGGGAGAAAGGAACTAACATTGCGAACGGTCTGGATGACAAATGACAGACAACAGTTTTTTTCTTTCTCCCTTTTCATCCAAAATTAAGTACTTACAAACATAGGATGACAGGGAAAAGAGTAGAGAGAAGAGAGGACAGAGGGCAGAGGGCAGAGGACAGAGGGCAGTGGAACAAAGATTTAACTCACAACTCGGAACACGCCAACCCGCAACAAGAAACCTAAAACCTTAAACCTTAGACCTTGAACCTCCTCTGTCTTTTCGCCTCAAAAACGAGAATTCCCGCAGCGACAGATACATTCATGGAATCGATCTCGCCCTGCATGGGGATCACGATGTTTTGGGTGGTATTTTCCAGCCATTCCTCGCTCAAGCCTGTGGCCTCTGTACCTACCACAATAGCCGATGATTGTGTGAAGTCTATAGAATCGTAAGGAACAGATGCCTGCAAAGCGGCCCCGAAAATGGCAATTTTTCGCTCCTTTAAAAAAGCGATGATCTCTGAAGTGCTGCCGGTAGCAATCTGGTTGGTAAAAACGCAACCCACACTGGACCTGATGATGTTTGGGTTGAACATATCTGTCCGCGGATTGGAGATGAACACCGCGTCTACCGCGGCGGCATCGGCCGTACGTAAAAGAGCGCCGATATTTCCGGGTTTTTCAGGAGCTTCGGCAATCAGGATCAAAGGGTTTTCTTTTTGCAGGTTCACATTTTTCAGGGAGAGATCTTTTGCTTCAGTAACCGCGATCACGCCTTCGGTGCTTCCGCGGTAGGCGACTTTTTCGTAGACTTCCGTAGAAAGTTCAATAATTTCGGTTTTACCGGCACCGGTAAGATCCTGTACTTCTTCCGAAGAGATCAATTCAGCGTTGAAATAGAGCTCCCTTATAACAAAACCGCCTTTTATGGCCAACCCGATTTCCCGCCGGCCTTCAATGACAAAAAGCCCCTCCTTTTTTCGGGTCCTGGATTTTTCCTGAAGCTGCAGCAATTTTTTGATCGCCGCGTTTTGAAGACTGCTGATGTGTTTGTGCATGAGGCAAAGATAGGAAAGTACCTTTTTCTTACTTCTGTAAAAGTGGATTTCTAAGGATGGATTGAGAACTGATATTCCTGGGCATTTTTTAATTTGGTAAAAAAGAGGTAAATTAATTGAAAATCAGTCTTATGAAGAAGAAAAATACAAAAACCAGATCTTTAGGTGTAAAGGATGCTTTCAAAGTCCTGAGTTTTATTTTTGCCGCCATTCTTATTAGTGCCTGCTCCAGGGAAATCGTTTTTCCCACTTCAGAAGTGGTGCCTGCCGCCCAGGCCAAGCTGAAGATAGATGAAAACAAAAGCAACAACTATGACGTGAAGCTAGAGGTGGAAAACCTGGCAGAACCCGAACGACTAACACCGTCGCGGAAAAATTACGTGGTGTGGATGGTAACCAAAAAGCACGGGACCATCAACATTGGCAACCTAAAAGTGAACCGGAAGAATAAAGCTGAGCTGGAAACGGTGACTCCTTATGAACCTATTCGTGTTTTTATTACCGCCGAAGACGGGGATAAAGTAGTGCTGCCTTCTACCCAGGTGGTGCTCGATACGGGAAAATTCAAGACATAAAAAAGGCCGCCTATAGGCAGCCTCTTTTTGATATTCAGAAGAAATTATTCTCCCTCATTTTGGTCATATTTATCACTGTACCTTTTAGCCAGCTCGGTCTGGTGGCTTTCAAGGCTTATATCCCTTCCCTGGATAAAGGCTTTGGTAAGTTTATTGGTTCGCATATCTAAAGCGTCCCCTTCACTAATGAACAGGGTAGCGTCCTTACCAACTTCCAGCGTACCCATTTGATCATCCACTCCCAGGATCTTTGCGGTGTTGGAAGTGATCATCTTTAGGGCATCTTCCTTGCTTGCTCCAAAGGCCACCACGGTACCGGCGTAGAACGGCAGGTTCCTGGAATTCATTCTTTCCATGCTCCCGCTGGTTTCGAGGCCGACCAAAAGGCCTTTTTCGTTGAGTAGATGGGCCAGTTTGTAAGGCAGGTCATAATCCTGATCTTCCAGGTTAGGCGTTTCATGAACCCTTCCTACCAGCACCGGGATCTCATTTTCCTTCAATTTATCGGCTACTTTAAAAGCGTCATAACCTCCTACCAGGACCACATTTTTCAAATCATGCTCTTTCCTGAAAGCCAGGATGTCGATGATCTCTTTTTCATCATCGGCATGGATGTAAATGCGCTTATCTCCGTCAAAAACGTTTTCCATGGCTTCAAAAGGCAGGTTGGTTTTATTTCTTGGCCCTGCTAAATACGCTTTGGCGTTCCTGATGAATTCTGAAAGCTTCAAAACATCTTTTTCATAGTCATCATTTGGTTTGATACCCGGTTCTTCACCTTCCCACCAGCGACCGCGTCTCACGGTGTTGGGCCAGTTGATGTGCAGCCCGTCATTTTCCTTTAACACGGCGTCTTCCCAGTTCCAGGCATCAAACTGCACTATAGAAGAGGTGCCGGAGATCCTGCCTCCGCGGGGAGTGATCTGTCCGATCAAAACTCCGTTGGGCCTCATGCTTTCCACCACCTGACTTTCGGCGTTGTAAGCGATGATGCTGCGCACGTGGGGCAGCATTTCCCCTAATTCATCCTCGTCATCAGATTGTTTTACAGCGTCGATCTCGACCAGTCCCAGCGTACTGTTGGGTGCGATAAAGCCGGGATATACATGTTTTCCCCGGGCTTCGATCACTGTTCCCCGGTATGGCATTTTGGTAGAAGAGGCATCGGTAATGGTCCTGATCTTTCCGTCTTCCAGGATTATCAAACTGTTCTTTATTACTTCGCCGTTCCCAATGTGCGCAGTGGCGCCAACTATGGTGACGGGTGTGGTTTGTTTAGGTGCCGGAGTTTGCTGTGCAAAAACACTTCCTGTGATGAAAAACAGGAGCGGCAGGATTGTTATTTTGAAAAATTTCATATCAGTTTCTTAGTTTAAAAAAATGGTATCACAGTGCAATTCCTCTTTTTTGGAATCTTTCACCGGCTGCGTTTTAAGACCGTTGTTCTTGGCCTTCAGCATCTGGGTGGTAAGTTCGTTCTTTTGTTTGTCGATCTTTTCACGCAGCTCCCGGTCCCTTTCAAGGTCAAAGTACACTACCCCTTCAATTAGGGTCTTCTCAGGTTTTGCGTAGACAGACATTGGGTGGGCATTCCACAACACCAGGTCGGCATCTTTTCCTTCTTTGATGCTTCCTACACGGTCATCGATGTGAAGCAATTTAGCCGGATTCAGCGTTACGAATTTCCAGGCTTCCTCTTCAGAAAGTCCTCCGTATTTCACACTTTTGGCTGCTTCCTGGTTTAGTCTTCGGCTCATTTCGGCATCGTCACTGTTGATGGCTACAGTCACGCCGGCATCGTGCATGATAGCGGCATTCTGCGGTATTGCATCCTTAACTTCATATTTGTATGCCCACCAGTCAGAAAAGGTGGAACCGCCTGCGCCGTGTTCAGCCATTTTGTCGGCAACTTTATATCCTTCAAGAATGTGGGTGAAGGTATTGATGTTGAAGCCAAGCTCTTCGGCCACCGTCATCAGCATGTTGATCTCGCTCTGCACATAAGAATGGGCAGTGATATGACGCTCCCCGTTGAGGATCTCCAAAAGGGTTTCCATTTCAAGGTCTTTGCGGTAAGGTTTTCCGCTCTTTTTCAATTCTTCGTATTCCTTCGCACGGGTGAAATAGTCCACAAAAACCTGTTCAACACCCATTCTGGTTTGTGGGAACCTGGAATTGCTGCTCCAGTTGGCCTGTTTCACATTCTCTCCAAGAGCAAATTTGATGAACTTGGGTGAATTGTCCAGCAGCATTTCTTCCGGATCCTGTCCCCACTTCATTTTGAGAATAGCCGATTGGCCGCCAATAGGATTTGCCGATCCGTGCAGCAGCTGCATGGTGGTCACCCCTCCGGCAAGGTTGCGGTAAATTCCAATATCATCGGGGTCTACCACGTCTTCCATCCTTACTTCGGCGGAAGAATTGTGCCCCGCTTCATTCACAGCCGATGCTGCCAGGTGAGAATGCTCATCGATGATCCCGGTGGTGAGGTGTTTCCCTGTGGCATCAATCATCGTAGCGCCACGCGCGTTGAGGTCTTTGCCAACTTTCGAGATCTTTCCGTTTTTGACCAGTACATCTGTGTTTTCCATTATTCCTTCAGCTTCGTTGGTCCAAACCGTCGCATTTTTGAACAAGATGTCCTGTTGCTTCGGAAGGCTTTCAAATCCGTAGGCCATATTTGGGAAAGTTACCGGCAGTACTTCGGGATGCTCCTTTTCTTTGTCTTTTTTGTCTTTTTCTTCGGAAGCATCTCCGGTGCGGGTAGCGATAAAGGAAGTTTCGGTACCGTCGCCTAAAATGGCTTTTCCGCTGAAGGTTTTTGCGTCCTCCGGAATTTTAGCGGTAAGTCGGGTATACTCGGTTTTAGTGGTATCGGGTGAAGAAAGCAACAGGTTTAACCAGTTGTTCTTGTAAGTGACCTTAGAACCTATCTTGTTGTTGTCAAGTTTTACCTCGGTCTTGGGCTTTGTAGGTTCCCCGGTTATTTTGATCGAATAGGTGTCACCGCCAACGGCTATGTCATAGTTGCCTTTCAGGTTTACCACGTTCATATCTTCGATCACACTTCGTTTTCCCTGCACCCAGTTCTCATAAAGAGTGGTCTCTTTGTTAAAGTAATCTCCGGAAGTGATGATGAAATTCGCCCATGCTCCCTGTTTTAAGGTTCCCAGCTGATCTTCCTTTCCAATCACTTTTGCAGGAACAGTGGTAAGTGCTGCCAGGGCTTTCTCCTTATCAAGACCGTATTCTACAGCTTTTAAAAGGTTTTCTTTGAATTCTTTTGTGTCAAAGGCGGTAAGGGTAAAAGGAATGCCTTTTTCTGCCATCATCTTGAGATTGGCAGGTGCCTGGTTCCATTCCTTCATATCTCCCAGGCTGGCGTAAGATGCCATGTAGGGATCTTCGACGTCAAAAGGTTGAGGAAAATCGAGTGGCACGATATAAGTGGCGTTGGTGGCCTTGATCGCGTCAAGGCGTTCAAATTCTTTTCCGGTTCCCACAATAACGTACTGCACGTTGAATTCATCTCCTACCTTGTCTGCTCTTAGCTCATCCAATAGATTTTCTGTCTTGAAGATCTGGACCAGGTTGCGGTTTTCGTTAAAAGCTTCCAGCGCGAGGTCCTTATTTTCAATGTTTCCTTTAGCGTACCAGTCGGCGTCCAGGTATGTCTGTCTCAATAAAGCAATGGCTCCCATAATAGAAGTAGGATACACCTGTTTTGATTTGGCACTTTTTTCAAAGGACAGGTACTGGGCAGATTCCTGGTCGAGGATACGATCTCCTTCGGTTCCTTCAGAATTCAGGGCTACCAGCATTCCGGTACCTCTTACAATCCCGTCGGGCATGTGGGTATTGACCACTCCAAAGCCAAGCTTTCGAAGATTTTCAGCTTCTTTAGCGTCATATTTGAACGTCTCCAGGGCAGAGGTTTCAGGACGAACATGATCATTCCAGTAATAACCTTCCCGGGAAGCGTCGTACTGCGGATTCCCGCTATATGGACTACCGCCGTTGTTCTTAGGCTTTTCAATTCCGAAGTGAGTATAGAGATCAATAAAAGAAGGATACACTTCTTTGCCTTTAAGATCGATCACCACCGAATTTGGAGGAACAGTGATGGATTGACCAACTGCGGTTACCTTCCCGTCTTTGATGGCCAACATACCGTTGTTGATAACAGTGGCGGGATCAACATGGATCTTCGCGTTTTTCAACACCGTATAATTGGTGTTTACTTCGGCCTTGACCGCGTCATTTTTTGGGAAATACTCCTGTGCCTGAAGGCCGAGGGAGGCACTGAACAGGAAGCAAAACAAAAATTTGAATTTCATAAAGTAGTTTAGGATTGGGTGTTAAGAAAATTTTAAGGCTGTAAGTTAGAAAAAATCTCCAATCTTTCAAGTTCAAAACGCGGCGGGTCGGTCTTTGAAGTAATTGACCAGCAGGGCCACCACATAGCTGTAGCTCTTCATGCCATCGGGCTGATTATTGGCCCGTAAGAAACTGTTATAAGTGTACATGAAAACCGGCTCCATCGGATTTTTATGCCTTTCCCAAAATTCCCGTACTTCCTGGTAATTCAGTTTTATTCCGTAATTGAGATCTTCCATTAAAGTGTTGGTAAGCTCGGGTTCCCTAAAGTGCAATTCACTCAAACAATGACTCAGGGCAAAGGTATAACCCGAATACCTGAAATACACATCCGGGTGGTTCATGGTGGAGAGGCAGGCCAGGAAATTGGCTTCGTTCTCTTTGGCGTAACCCAGCTGGTGACCCACTTCGTGGCTCGCCGTAGTCGGGATCTTGAAAGGCACAATGATGGTATTGACCTGGCCTTCATTGGTAAGCGGATTGAGATAGCCGTTAAATCCCATATAAGTGAGCGGAAGGCTGTAAAGCGACCTTTTTAGACTCACTTTATTATAATCCAACTCTTGGAAAAGGTGCTCCAGGTTTTGGTAACCTACAGGGGTAAGTTCCAGGAGCTCCGATTTGGAATGGGGAACCTCTACCTTTACCGAATCATTTCCGGTGATGGAAAGGTGGATCTCGTTTGACCTTTCAATAAGGTGTTTGGTAAGGGTGGTGAGCTCTTCGGTGGTGTAGTCGCTTTCGATGTCCAGGCTCTGGTGCAGGGGCAGGCGGTAATAGTTGAAGCCCCAGAAGATATTGAAGCAGGCGTAAATAAGGGAGAGAGAGGCCAGGGCTCCCAGGCCCCATCTTTTGGGGTTCCTGAATTTTTGCCTTATTCTTCGGTAGATCCAGCGCAGCAACATGAGCACCAGCACGGCATAAAGCAGATCTCCCAATGAAAATGGGATGAACCCCAATCCCATTCGCATAAGCGAAGAGGTTACGGGATAGATCCCCAGGCTGTACCAGCTTTCCACAAAAGACGGATACATGGCCAGGATCTTGACCAGGGCGATCTGCACAGGCAGTAAAATTGCTAAAACAAGGGCCGATCTTTTCTTCACTTTCCAAAAATAGAGAATTGAGTTGAGAAGTTGGTAT
>OGCK01000304.1_pt1 | contig 10374 bp, 7 predicted proteins | sample 1570051 | NCBI WGS metagenome assembly OGCK01 (sample SAMN06266181, study PRJEB24510) | hot springs metagenome | isolation source: hot spring sediment | place: USA: Zodletone Spring, Oklahoma | collected 2013-12-03 | reverse complement strand
CCTTCGAGCAGCTGGCCGCGGACGAGAAGACCGTCGGCGACGCGAAGCTGTGGCTGAGGGAGAACGACACCTGCACCCTCACCCTGTGGAACGGCGCGCCGATCGCCGTCACCCCGCCGAACTTCGTCGAGCTGAAGGTGGTGGAGACCGATCCCGGTGTGCGCGGCGACACCGCGACCGGCGGCACCAAGCCGGCCCGGCTCGAGACCGGCGCCGTGGTCAAGGTCCCGCTGTTCATCGAGGAGGGCGAGATTCTCCGCTGCGACACCCGCACCGGCGAGTACATCTCGCGCGTCAAGGCCTGATGAGCGAGAACCGGGACTGGAGGCCCGGCGCATCCGCCGGGGCACTGGCTGCACGGGCCCGGATGCTGCAAGGCCTCCGGGCCTTTTTTGCGGCGCGCGGCGTGCTGGAGGTGGAGACACCCGTGCTGGCCCGCGCGGCGAGCACGGACGTGCACCTGGAGAGCCTTGAGGTGGGCGATGCGCGCGGCGAGGTCGGCTACCTGCACACCTCGCCCGAGTTCTTCATGAAGCGCCTGCTGGCTGCGGGCAGCGGCCCCGTCTACCAGGTGGCCAGGGTGTTCCGCGCGGGGGAAATCGGCCGCTGGCACAACCCCGAGTTCACCATGCTCGAGTGGTACCGGCCGGGGTTCGACCTGGACCAGCTGATGGACGAGGTCGAGGCACTGTTACGCCACCTGGCGCACGACATGCCGGTCCAACCCGGCCCTACGCGAAAACTCGGCTACCGCCAGGCCTTCGTCGAGCACGTCGGCATCGACCCGTGGACGGCAGACAAGGACGCGCTGGCACGCTGCGCCGGGCGGCACGGACTGGACGTGGAGCATGGGGAAGACTTGGGCCGGGACGACTGGCTCGACCTGCTTTTTTCCAGTGTGCTCGCCCCGCGGTTGCCGCAGGACGGGTTCACCTTCGTGCACGGCTTCCCGCCCTCGCAGGCCGCGCTGGCGAAGAAAACGGTGCGGGACGGATTCGAGGTCGCGGCCCGCTTCGAACTGTTCTGGGGGGAGCTTGAGCTCGCCAACGGCTTCGACGAGCTGCAGGATGCGGAGGAGCAGGCCCTGCGCTTTGCCGCCGACAATGCCGAGCGCGAGCGGCGCGGCCTGCCGGCCATGCCGCCGGATGAGCGCCTGATCGGGGCCCTGCGCGTCGGCCTCCCCGCCTGCGCGGGGGTGGCCGTCGGGCTGGACCGCTTACTGGCCCGGCTGCTCGGCGCCGGCCGCCTCGACGAGGTGCTCGCCTTCGGCTTCGACCGCGTCTGAGGGCTGCGCCGTTTCCGGCCACGCCGCGCGCTGCGCCAGCGGCTCGCCCATGCGCACGGCCATGCCGTGAGCAAGATCCGGACGGAACGATAAGCCCTCGGGGAACAGCATGATCACGGTGGAGCCCATGTTGAAGCGCCCCATTTCCGCGCCGCGCGCAAGCTCGACGCGCACCTGCTCGCCGTAACGCCACTCGCCGATCTCGCGGCCAGCCGGCGGGGTGACCAGGCCGGACCAGACGGTCTCGATCGCGGCGACGTTCATCGCCCCGACCAGCACCATCCCCATCGGTCCCTCGGCGGTGTCGAACAGGGCTGCCACGCGCTCGTTGCGGGCGAACAGGCGCGGCACGCGCTCGACCGTGACCGGGTTGACCGAGAACAGCCGGCCCGGGACGTGCACCATCTCGGTCAGCGTGCCGGCCAGCGGCATGTGGATGCGGTGGTAGTCACGCGGCGAGAGGTAGATGGTCGCGAAGCTGCCGTTACGGAACGGCTCCGCGCGGGTCAGGTCGCCGCCGAGCAGCTCCACCAGCGAATACTCGTGCCCCTTGGCCTGGAAGATGCGGCCATCCTTGATGCGGCCGAGCTGGCTGATCGTCCCGTCCGCCGGGCAGGCGGCCAGGGCCTCGCCCTCCGCCAGCGGACGCACGCCCGGCTTCAGGGCGCGGGTGAAGAAGGCGTTGAAGGTGCGATAGGCCGAGGGATCGCTCTCCAGCGCCTCGTCCAGGTTCACGCCAAAATGCTTGCTGAACTTGCGGATGGCCGGGGCCACCAGCGGCGTGCGCCAGCGGGTCATGCTGAACACGCTGCGTGAGATCAGGTGGTGCGGCAGGATATATTGCAGGCTGACAAACAGGGCGTCGCGCAACGGAGATGACATGGTGCTCGGTTTCTATCCAAAAAAGTGATGATACACCGGCCCTCGATTCGATCGCCGTACCCCGTGACAGCGGGGCTTCCGGCAGAGATGCCGGAAGGGTGAGAGAACAGGAAGAACCGGCTGCGTCGATGACCCAGAGTGAAAACGAATCATGCGACAAATTGATAACAGCAAGGCCTTTGACGACGCAGCGCGGGATTTGTTCACCCTGCGCGATTTCATGCGCTGGGCGATGGGCGCCTTTGCACGTCACGGCGTGCACTACGGCCATGGCACCGACAACGCCCTCGACGAGGCGGCCTACCTCGTCCTGCAGGCCCTGGACCTGCCGGCCGACCTCGGCGGGGAGTGGTTCGACGCGCGCCTGACCGGCACCGAGCGCACCCGCCTCGCCGAGCTGCTGCGCCAGCGCTGCATCGAGCGCGTCCCGACCGCCTACCTCGTCCACAAGGCCTGGTTCGCTGGCCTGGAGCTCCATGCCGACAAGCGGGCGCTGGTGCCGCGCTCCCCGTTCGGCGAACTCATCCAGCAGGGCTTCGCCCCCTGGGTGGAGGCCGACCGCGTCCACGCCATCCTCGACCTGTGCACCGGCGGCGGCTGCATCGCCCTCGCCTGCGCGCACTACTTCCCCGAGGCCGCGGTCGACGCGGTGGACCTCTCCTTTGATGCCCTCGAACTTGCCCGCCTCAACCGCGCCAAGCTCGGCCTCGAGGACCAGGTCGAACTTCTGGAAGGCGACCTGTTCGCCCCGGTGGCCGGCCGCCGCTACGACCTGATCGTCAGCAACCCGCCCTATGTCGATGCGCGCGACATGGCCGAGCTGCCCCCCGAGTACCTGCACGAGCCGCGCATGGCGCTCGCCGCGGGCGAGGACGGCCTCGACATCGTGCGCCGCATCCTGCGCGAGGCCCCAGATCACCTGGAACCCGAGGGCGTGCTGATCGTCGAAGTCGGCAACAGCATGGAGCATGTGGAGAACACCTGGCCGGAAGTGCCGTTCACCTGGCTGAGCTTCGAGCACGGCGAGGACGGCGTCTTCCTGCTCACCCGCGAACAGCTGGTCGAATACGCCGGGCAATTCTCGACATGAACGCCCTGAGCCAGCTTCCGGTGGTCATGCAGACGGCGGGACTGCTCATCCTCTCCAACATCTTCATGACCTTCGCCTGGTACGCCCACCTCAAGAACCTGAACGACAAGCCATGGTGGATCGCGGCGCTGGCCAGCTGGGGCATCGCGCTGTTCGAGTACCTGTTCCAGGTGCCCGCCAACCGCATCGGCCACACCGAACTGTCGCTGGCCCAGCTCAAGGTCATGCAGGAGGTCATCACCCTCGCGGTGTTCCTGCCCTTCGCCGTGTTCTACATGCACGAGGAGGTCAAGCTCGACTTCCTGTGGGCTGGCCTGTGCCTGGTCGGGGCGGCCTATTTCATGTTTCGCGGCGCCTGATGACGATTGGCCCTTGAACTTTTTCCGTCAGGCCTCATCATACTCATCATGCTTCGGGGGCGACTTGGCTTCGACGTGGGTTGCAAAGCTCGAGGTGCATGCCGAGGTGCGGATTACCTCGTAAAACCAGCCGCAAAAAAATATACGCCAACGACGACGTATACTCCCTGGCCGCTTAACCCGGCCGGGCCTCTGACCGGTTCTTGTCTGTAAGTCCGGAGGCCGCAAGGCCACTCAGAGGTCATCCATTACAGAATCGCCAAGCGCCCTGCCCGAGAGCGCGAAGCTAAAACTTCAGGGATCGCCGCTCATCATCCCGTCCGTCGGAGGATGTCCGGTTAAAACCAGTAGGCGAGACTAAGCATGTAGTGCCAAAAGCGGAGGGCTTGCGGACGGGGGTTCAATTCCCCCCGCCTCCACCATCTTCCCCGGAAAAGACGCCTTAGGGCGTCTTTTTTTTGGGTATCCGGAATCCAGTGTGGAAAGCCCGCCTGGCACCGGCAGCCTTCCGGTGTTGAGACTTACTCGAACTCTCCGTTCCGGAGCTTGCGGACCAGTGTTGGAATGTAAGCCCCGTACTCCACGGTCTTCTCCTCTAGGACGGTCTCATAGACCGGAGAAGATATGTAGTTCGCTGTCACGAGACCCACAGTAGGAATCGGCTTCCTCACCTTCTTTCTGATCGTGGTGCGAGTATCCTTGCGGGCATCGTTGTCATAGACGAGCTTGGCCCTGATGACTTCAAAGCTGTAACCGCGACCCATACGATTCCTCTCGTCAGCAAGGTTGTTCACGGACTCAGTATAGGCATTTGTGGTCGGACAATCGTAGTAGTTGAAGATCTCCGCCCACCAACTGCCAAGTAGTCCCTTCAGATCACGAAAATAGACATCTAGCTCAGACGGGACACTTTCGCGCCACTCCTGAGCAGCCTTCATCGCATCGTCCTTGGAACGGTGTAGGTAGATGTCGTGGAAGGCTTCCTTGACCTCGTAAGCAGCCCCGAGGACGGGGAACATCTCCTTCCAACGATCCAGCTTTTCCAAGGCACGCTCATCCAGGTCTTTTCTCCGTGCCAGCAGGATGTCACGGTCATCCTTGAGCTTAATCCTGGTCTTCTGATCTAGCCCTTTTCGGATGGCTTTTCGTACAGCCTCAAGCGCGTTGTTCGCCGTTCTCACGACATGGAAGCGATCAGCGACTACCATGCGGCCAGGAAACTGATCCTGGGCCACCTGCCTGTACACGCTCCACATATCCATGTTCAGGACACGCACGCGCTGTTTGTCGGGCATGGTGCTGAAGTACGCCAGTAGATCAGTCTTGTTACGGGTCGGTAGCATGTCGAAGAGCGCGAGCTTTTCAATGTTGGTGATCATGGCCCGGTACTGACCAATGATCTTCAACTCATCGATGCCCATGATCTCCGGGGTCTCGAAAACCACGGTTTCCTTCAGGCGCCTGATGTAGTCATCGAAGACATGGCGGATTGTCTTGTCATCTACCCCAATTTCGCGGGATAGATCGGCAAAAGTTTTGCGCAGGCAACGCGCCTCGATGTATTCGATCAGACGTGACGTCGCCTGGCGCTTACCATCCATGGAAGGCAGGGGTTCGAATAGAGTTTTCCCGCAAACCTTGCAACGGTAGCGCTTGCGTTCGATCTCGATAAGGACACGCTTGCCGTGCATGGGGGTGTCCATGTAGGTCTGACGCTGGGTGCCGTGACGGTACAGGGCATTGAAACAGGCCGGGCAGGAGGTGGGTACGACACAGCCGACAGCCTCAACCCTGTAATGGTCGCCCAGGTCCTCGGCGTGAAGAGTGCGGAGACCTTGGAGATGCAGGAAGTCAGGCATGGCATTTCTGGATGACCGCCATCCAGTTCTTCAGGATTCGCTCGCCATCGGCTTCAATTTGCTTGAGCAAAGTGAGCCGTTCATCTGCTTCGTGTTCGGCATGAGCCTTTTCAACCACACCTGCAAGGTTGACGTGCGCTGCTTGAGCCTGGTCATATTCTGGCAGTTGCATGTGTTTGAACACGTCTCCGACCTGGATGGATACGTTGTGACTCTCCACCCACTCGCGCACAAGCGGTGTATTCAGGAGGCCGCAAAGGAAGTAGGCGGGTTCCTTCTCATCAAAACCGGCGAAGTAAATCTTGTGGTCGGGAACATACGGTCGTTTCCCAACGCCGGGCACAAAGGCGTTGCCAGCCACCGCTGCATAGAAGCGACTGGACATCTCCGGCCAGATGACCTTCCATGGCTGAAACGTGTAGGACCCGACGTCATAAATCGCATAGAACGGGGCCCCTTTCATTTGCCGACGGTAAGTGGATCGGGATTGGAGCAAGGTTTTGAAACAAGCGAACCATGCTTTGCTCTTTGCGAGGGCCGCAGAGTTCATGGTGGCTTCCGCCGCTGCGTACTCCGGGCCACTGATGCCAGTGTTTGGAACGAAGGTGAACAACTTTTCGCCAGTATGACTCGGGTTGTCTAATCGCAGATAGCAAGGCTCAAAGTCTCCCGCTCCTTTCACCAATGGGTAGAGCAAATCCGGCTCCACCCATGCTTTGCGGGCAGGGCCAATGTCTTTCTTCCCCGCTTCGGGGCGACTCTCCACCTGAACCAGCCCATGCCTGCTCTGGTGAATGGGCACAAAGAACACGCCATTCAGGTCTGTGGTAATGCCCTTTCGCCCCTTCACCCAAGAACAAGTTCCGGACAACCCCTGCAAAACCTTGTAACGCCCTTTTGCAAGCACAGCCCATGGCGAGCCTGTCTCACCAACAGGCATAGCCTCCAGATCATCCGTGGTGGTTCTCCGAATCACATCAGCCAGGGACAGATTGGCAGGGATAGCCTTGGGATAGGCTGGCGCACTGTCCCAAATCCGATAGGTAACCGGATATTTCCCGGCTCGCCTGGACTTGTGGAACACGGCTATAGTTGTGTGGTTCGTCGCGTCCTCAAAGGGCTTTAGTGCCTTCATGTCATCCACGCTTTCAGGAGCGAGGTGCATCGACCTGGGATTCGACGGGGACAGCCGGAAGCGCCGGAACCCCTCGGAGGACGGGTTCTTGAACAACGCGCCGGTAATAACGAAAGCCAGGTGACCATCCGGTTTCAGCCACTTGTCCGCCGTTGTGTAGGTGATCATTGCGGAAATGTCCAGTTCATTCCCGCCATGACGCTTATTTCGTGAGAAAATGTCATAAGCCTCGCACGTCGGCTTAACCCGTTCACGATAGGCTTCCGGGAGTTTTGACCATCGCACCCAAGGTGGGTTGCCTACGATGCAATCGAAGTGCCCTGCCGTTGCCGACCAGAAGAAATTACGCACCACACGGAACCAGATGCCGTTCCATTGCTTGCGGTGCAAGGCCAACACCTGGTCGTAGGTGTGCTTTAGGGGCGTTCGCCATGAGACGATTTCCTCCTGGGTGACGAGGTTCGCGGCGAGAAGGCTGGACTCAGCCATGGGGTAGTCCTGGTTGCGCTCCACTTCCTCTGCCATGCGCTGGAACACTTGATCCAGACGCACCCGGTCCAGGGCCAGTCCTGCCGGCAGCAGGATTTCCAGTCTGGCAACCTGGCTGCCAATCCTGTACTCCACCACGTCCTCGCCCTGTTCCGGGTTTCGCGCGGGTGAGTAAATTGCATCGGCCAGCAGCACGGGGATTTCAATGGATACACCATGTGCCTGCCGCAGGAGGTCGGCGATCTCCATGAGGTAGTTCACCCTGGCCGTTTGCACCGCCAACGGATTGAGGTCGAACCCCCATACAGACGAGCACAGATGCTGAACGGTGTGATGGGCATCCCATCCGGCAACTTTTGCTTCGTTCTTCATGCGTCGCAGAACTTCCAGGAGAAAGGCTCCTGAGCCGCAGGTTGGGTCCAGAACCCGTTTGGATAGCCAAGGATCGTGCGCGACCTTGTTGACGGTCAGCTCCACCAGCCAGTCCGGGGTGTAAAACTCGCCGAGACTTTGTCGGAGCTTGCCCGGCACCAGTCCTTGATACAGGTCACGCAGTACGTCGCGGGTGTGATTGAGGCGGTCTGTCCGGTAGAGCGACAGAGTCGCTAGAACCCTGCGCAACGCGGGGACGAAGGTCTCTGCGTATTGGGCATTGCGGCCAACATCCACGTACCAGCCAAATATCGCTTCTTCGACAAATCCGTGGATGTTGGCCTGCGCGAACAGGTCTCCATGTTCGATGTCCTGGGCCAGAGTCTCCATCAGGGTTGCGTCGTCCATCATGGACGACATGGCTTGCGCGGGCTGGGAGGCAGCAGCGAGACCATGCGCAGAAACAATCTCCGCTGCCAACAACTTGATCAGCATGGAGTTGTAAGAGTGAATGACGAACAGGCGTCCTGACAGGGAATCCTCTGCATCGCCATTCCATGCAAATCTGATTTCCTGGTCGATGGCCTCGGCTTGCAGCACCGACATATCGGCGACTTGACCGTACAAGGTGCGCCATTCCTCGAACAGCATTTTGATCTTGGAGTTACCTGTGGCGGCGAGTTCGTTCGCCAAGGCATCGGACAAGGACTGCATCAAGGCGCGGGCATTGAGGGATCCGTGACCGAAATCCCTCATGAGGTTGTCAACGGTGATCGCCCGCCGAGTGTCTGCCTGAATGGCCTGGATAACCAGTTCCACGGCGTATTCGGAAAACGGGATCAGATGCTGGGTGTGAATGACACCAGCCTGGACTTGTGCGAAGCAGACATGCTCACCGTCAATGGCGATACCGATGAAGTCCTCTTCCGGAATGTGCGTCTTTTTCGCCTCCCGTTGAATGTATGGCAGCAGGCGCCGGTCGGTGGCCTCCTTAAATTTGGCGCTTGTCTTGGAGCCTTTGAAATAGCCAGGCGCTTTGAATTCAATAACGACGTGGTTGTAGCTGCTGTCCTTTTTGGCACGTTCTGCGTCGAAGTGCAGACCCGTAGCGGCTTCCAGGGCAGACACCCAAGCCAGCCGAACCTCTTCTTCGTTGACCCAAGGGCGACTGCGCCTGGACTGAATCGCTGCATAAGCCCCTGCAGATCTTCCGGTCGCTGACTCTTGCATTCCACACCTCATTCCGATTTGTGCGATGAATGTAGCCCTGCTGCAATCAACAGTCAATTCCGATTTGAAACATAAAAGCCACCTGCAAGTGGTGGCTTGTTCAACACTGGATTCCGGATACCCTTTTTTTTGTCCGTTTTTCCGACATCGACACGAGCCCATGCCCACGAATCAATGCGACCGCGATTCCACGGCGCGCCGTGGGAGGCTTGTCAGAACACCATTTCCGTGAGGGCGGTCAGCAGTCCATAAACCACCGCGCTGAGCAGCATGCCCACGATGAGCAGCCCCCTGTGGCCATAGCGCCGGGCCATCGGGATGAGTTCGTGAATGGATACGAAGGTCATCGCCCCGGCGGCGAAGGCCATGAAGTGCGCATTCAGGGAAGGGGCGATGCCTGTGGCAAGGAGACCGATGACGGCCCCCAGGGGCTCGGCCAGGGCGGAGAGCAAGGCGGCGCCATAAAGGAAGCCCTTGCTGCGGAGCATCACCGCCGGCACCGACATGGCGAACTCCTCCGGTATGTTGTGCAGCGCGATCGCCAGGGCCACGAGGACACCGAGGGCGGGCGTGGCAATGTAGGCGTTGGCCATCGCGAAGCCTTCCGGGACGTCGTGGAGGATGAGCCCGAAGACCACCAGGTAGACCGACCTGATGAGGGCCTTGTCCGCGATGCCCTTTTCCTTGACCAGGTGGGTGTGGGGGACGATCAGGTGCGCTGCCCAGACCAGGCCGGCACCCAGCAGGAAGCTCCTCAGGGTCGCGCCCTCCCCCATCATGCCTATGGACTCGGGAACGAGCTCCAGCACCGAGATGAGGAGCATGATGCCCACGGAGAAGCCGATGCCGGTCGCGATGGCGGGGCCGTTTTCTCGCAGCCGGATGGCCAGCATCACGCCGATCCAGGTGGTGAAGAGCGAGGTCAGCGAGAGCAGAAGGACGGCAGCATAGGTGGTGTTCACCGTTTCAGCCCCAGCCTGGCGGTTGTTTTCCTCCCACGAGGATACATGGCCGCGCCTTTGCCACGACACGGGGGCGCGTCATGCTCCCGGTCCTCCCGTTCAAGCCTTCGACATCACGATGATCACGGCGACGAGTACGCCGCCAGCCAGGGCGACCAGGCTGAACCTTCCGGGTTCCTGTTCTGCCCGGGGCAACAGATGGGTTGCCCCCACGTAGATCAGCGCGCCGGCGGAGAGCGAGAGCAACGCGCCAAGGGTTTCCCGGTCGATCGCGCTGATGAGGGGGTAGGAAACCAGCATGCCCAGGGGCGTGGTTGCCGCCGCGGCCAGGAAGGCCAGCCCCATCGCCCGACGCTCGCCCAGTCCGGCCCGAACGAGCAGGAGGTAGGTGATGATGCCTTCCGGGAATTCATGCAGGACCATGCCGAGCGTCGCGAGATAGCCCGTGAGCACGCTGACGGTGAAGGAAATCGAGTAGATGAAGCCGTCGATGAAGGAATGGAAGCCGATGCCCAGCATGGGCACCACGCCGATGGCGAACTCCTTCCTTGCGGGATCCTTCTCGCACACGAACGCCGTGAGGAAACGGTTGAACAGGTGCAGTCCCATGAAGCCGACCAGCAGCCAGGCCGGGGCCTGGGCGTTCATGGCAAGGGCTTTGGGCACGATATGGAGGCTGTCTCTTATACACATCTCCGAGCCCACGAGACC
>OGCK01000301.1_pt1 | contig 10402 bp, 9 predicted proteins | sample 1570051 | NCBI WGS metagenome assembly OGCK01 (sample SAMN06266181, study PRJEB24510) | hot springs metagenome | isolation source: hot spring sediment | place: USA: Zodletone Spring, Oklahoma | collected 2013-12-03 | reverse complement strand
TGGTGATGCTGGCCGATCTTTTGGCGCGCACCCTGATCGCTCCGCAACAACTGCCCGCCGGGGCGCTGCTAGCTTTGATCGGCGCACCGCTGTTCCTCGCCCTGCTCTACCGCGAGGGCCGAACATGAGCGAGCTCGTGAGCGCCCCCCTGTTGCGCGTGACCGGGCTTACACTCAGCCAGGGCGGGCGCACCCTGCTACAAGCGCTCGATCTGAACATCCGCCCCGGCGAATGCTGGGCGCTGCTGGGGCGCAACGGCGCAGGCAAAACCACCCTGCTGCACACCCTGGCGGGACTGATTCCTGCGCAGCAGGGGCACATCGAACTTCTCGACCGCCCGCTCAACGCATGGCAACCCCGCCAACGCGCCCGCCACCTCGGGCTTTTGCTGCAAGATGCCAGCGAAGGCTTTGAAGCCAATGTGCTCGAAGCCGCGCTCTGTGGTCGCCACCCCTACATCGAACGCTGGGCGGAAGCCACGGACGAAGACCGCGCCATCACCCAACGCGCCCTGGCGCGCTGCGGACTGGACGGTTTCGCCGAACGGCGCATCAACAGCCTCTCCGGCGGCGAGCGCAGACGGCTAGGGCTTGCCACCCTGCTCGCACAAAACCCACCGTTGATGCTACTGGACGAACCGCTCAACCACCTCGACATGGCCTGGCAATGGCGCGCTTTGCGCCAATTACGCGAATTGGCTGGTCAAGGTCACGCGGTGCTAATGAGTTTGCATGACCCGAACATGGCCTTACACAGCTGCACCCATGTCCTGCTCATGCAAGACCACGGCGCATGGCAGGCCGGGCGAGTGGAGGATTTACTCACCCCCAAAAATTTACATGCGGTATATGGACTTAAATTGCTTCAACTCGATACCGAATGCGGGGCGTGGCTCATTCCCGACATGCAAGCAGCACACATACCCCTGTGAAGCTTGCTTCCACTGTGGCTAAATACGCTTCACCACGACATTCACTCAACCCACATCACGAGATTCACCCATGAGCCATAGCAACCACTGCCGTCTGATTATCCTCGGCTCCGGCCCTGCCGGTTACACCGCCGCCGTGTATGCCGCCCGCGCCAATCTTGCGCCCACCTTGATTACCGGCCTGCAAATGGGCGGGCAGCTCACCACCACCACGGAAGTGGATAACTGGCCGGGCGACGTACATGGCTTGACCGGCCCGGCCTTGATGGAGCGTATGCGCGAACATTCCGAACGTTTTGGTACGAATATCGTTTTCGACCATATCAATAGCGTCGATCTTTCCCAGCGTCCTTTTCATCTGAGCGGCGATTCAGCCAGCTACTCCTGTGATGCGCTAATTATCGCCACCGGAGCGAGCGCCAAATACATGGGTTTACCCTCGGAAGAAGCCTTCAAGGGGCGCGGCGTTTCCGCCTGCGCCACCTGCGACGGCTTTTTCTATCGCGGCCAAGACGTATGCGTGATCGGCGGCGGAAATACGGCGGTGGAAGAGGCACTGTACCTGGCCAATATCGCGCGCCATGTACACGTCATCCATCGCCGTGACAGCTTCCGCTCGGAGAAAATCCTCGCCGAGCGCCTGCTGGAGCGCGCCAGCAACGGCAATGTGACCATCCATTGGCACAGCGAGACCGATGAAATCCTCGGCGACGATACCGGCGTGACCGGCATTCGCATCAAGAACGTCAACACCGGCGCGACCTCCGACATCACTCTGACCGGCGTATTCGTCGCCATCGGCCACACGCCGAACAGCGGTATTTTCGACGGCCAACTGGAAATGAAAGACGGCTACATCAAGGTGCACAGCGGCACGGAAGGCAACGCCACGCAAACCAGCGTGCCGGGCGTGTTCGCCGCCGGCGACGTAGCCGATCACATTTATCGCCAGGCCATCACTTCGGCAGGCAGCGGCTGCATGGCGGCGCTGGATGCCGAACGCTTCCTCGACGGCTGCTAATCATGGATATGGGCGCGGCTCTCACCATTGCGCTGCTCGCTGCCCTTTTGGGGCAGGTGTGGGCCACGCAGGTGCGCCTTGAGCGCCAGTTACGCTGGCTGAGTGCTGCGCTGTTGCTGAATGCCATGACCCTGCCTGCCGCCATGCTACTGTTTGGCGATAGCCATGAGGGCTTGAGCATATTGGCCGGTTTCGCGGCCATTTTGGTCGCCAGTGCCTCGGGCATGGGCGCGCTGCTTTGGCTGTATCGCATTGAAAAGCTCGGCCAAGCCAGAAAATCCACGTCCCCGAACCCCAGCGAGCCGCCGCATGAGTGATCTGAACCTGGGGCTGGCGCTTGCGGGCGTATTGATGCTGATCGGCCTGCAACGCATGAATGCGGGGCACGCCGCTTTTCCGTGGTTTGCCAGCGGGTTTGCTGCTGCGATTCTTGTTCCGCTGCTGCTCGGTGGCGGTGACAACCAGATTCTGATGCTGGCAGCGCTCGCGCTTGGGCTGGGCTTGGCCATGATTCTTGGCCTGGTCTCCAGCCTGACGAACCTTCCCGCACGCCTGGCCTTGCTGCACGGTTTGGCGGGTGCGGCGACGGCGCTGGTGGCCAGTATGGCCATGTTGGAGCAGCTGCTGGAGCCGGGGTTGACCCTGGGACTGGCCAGTTTAAGCCTGCTGCTCGGTGCATTTTCTGCTGCCGGCGCGGCGGTGGCGCATTTGCGCCTGAGTCATCTTTTACCGCGTGTTCTACGCCATGCATCGCAGTCGTGGATCGGTGTGGTGTTATTGACCCTCACCTTCGTGCTTGGCGGCCTGCTGGCCAGCGGCGTCAAAGAGCACGCGCTCTGGCAATTGAGCTTTTTCGCACTGGCGGCGCTGTCCGGCATTGTCTTCAGTCTGCCGCTGGCCGAGCGTGAAGCGCCGCTGGCGGCCTCGTGGCTGGGAGTGTTGACCGGGCTGAGCCTGGCACTTCTGGGAATCGCTCTGGAGCTTGCGCCGCTCTTGGCCACCGGCGTGCTTTCCGCCACGCTAACGCTGATTCTCAGCTTGGAGCTGGGGCGACGAGTGAACGTCCCGCTCTCCACCTTGCTGTGGGGCGCGCACGCCATCCCCGGCGAGACGGCATCCAGCCCGGCGTGTCCTGCCCGCCAAATGGCGTTGGAGGAACTCGCTTTTGAACTTAAACGCACACCGGATGTTTTGCTGATTCCTGGCTTTGGTTGCATTGCCGCCGAAGCTTGCCATGAACTGACGCGACTTGTGGCACAACTGCGTCAACGCGGAAGCAAGGTACAGGTGCTCGCCCACCCCTTGGCTGGTCGCTTGCCGGGGCAGCTTGCCTTGCTGCTGCGCGAAGCTGGCCTGGATGAGTCCATCTTGATTGAGCACTGGCCTGACAACCAGGCGATTCCTGCGCTCACCCTGAGTATCGGTGCGCACGATTTGATTAACCCGGAACGACTCGGCACAGGCATCCCCAATCTAAGCCTGAGCCCGAGACTGAACGATTCAAACGCAGGGCGCAAAGTCGTACTCATGCTCACGCAAATGCAGGGCTTTAGCGGCACAGACAACCCGCTGCTCTACGCCGCGCATGTGGATGTGCTGCAAGCCGACGCGCGCAGTGGGCTAGAGCAGCTCAATCAGAGGCTTGCTGCGTCTGGCGTGGCCGCCGAATATCCGATCAGCCTTGAGCCTGAAACGGCGCATGGCCGATTTCGTCCAGCGACAGCGAAAACGCAGGCACATAACGCTGCATAAACACCTGCACCGCAGGCAACTCCTCCGCCAATGACTCAATCTTGGCCAGCAGGGCTTTTTCGGCGTGGATAAACTCGCGGTTGCCCGCACTCGCCTCTTCCACACACTTCAGATAACCCGCGATGCTATCCGCTGCCTTGACCAGACGCTGTTCCACCGTCTCCACCAAGCGGCTATCCAGCAAGGGCGCGTAGTCCGCGCGCAGGTCTTCAGGCAAAAGCTCCAGCAAGCGCTGCTCGGCCTGCTGTTCCAAGGCTTTGTAGGCGGCGCGCACCGCTTCGTTGCCATACTTCACGGGTGTTGGCAGATCGCCGGTCAAAATCTCGCTGGCATCATGAAACATGCCCAGCAAGGCAATGCGCTCCGCATTGAACGCAGCACCGAACTCGCGGTTGCTTATCAACGCCAGCGCATGGGCAATCACCGCCACTTGCAGGCTGTGTTCCTGCACGTTTTCCGCACGGGTATTGCGCATCAAACCCCAGCGCTGGATCAGACGCATCCGCGAGAGCATGGCAAAAAACGGACTGGTCTCGTGCATGTCATTGACCCTCAAAAACGCTGCGCAATCCAGCGTCGCTGGATCATGCTCGCTTCGTCATCGTACTTGTGTTTCATCTCACGCTCGGGAAGTCTAACCTTTTCACGCGGCACATGTTCGTAGGGGATGTGCTCTAAAAGATGAGTCATCAGGTTCAAACGTGCGCGCTTCTTGTCGTCTGAGCGCACGATATTCCACGGTGCAAAATCGGTATCAGTGGCATCCAACATCTGGTCGCGGGCGCGCGAGTAGTCGTACCAGCGCTGGCGTGAGGGCAGATCCATCGGCGAAAGCTTCCATTGACGCAGCGGGTCTTCGATGCGCGCACGGAAACGGCGTTCCTGCTCTTCATCGCCCACTTCCAGCCAGTATTTGAGGAAGATGATGCCGTTATCCGCGATGATGCCCTTCTCGAACTGCGGACACATTTGCAGAAATTTTTCGTGCTGCTCCTTGGTGCAAAAGCCCATCACATGCTCCACGCCCGCGCGGTTGTACCAGCTACGGTCAAAAATCACCACCTCACCCGCCGCCGGAAAATGCTGCACATAACGTTGTGCATAGATCTGGCTCTTTTCACGCTCGGTCGGCGCCGGCAGGGCAACCACCCGGAATACGCGCGGGCTGACTTTTTCGGTAATCGCACGAATCGTTCCGCCCTTACCCGCCGCGTCGCGCCCTTCAAACACGATAATCACGCGCTGCCTGGTTTGAACTACCCAATCCTGTACGGCGCAGAGTTCAGCCTGGAGTTTGCGCAGCTCTTTTTCATAGTCCTTACGCTTGAGTTTGACCGGGGCTTCGCTGGCGAGCTGTGCTGATTTTTTTCCCATGACGTTCACCTTTTTTGTTTTTTGAAGCCGAAATCCATGCACGGATGCCTTGCGGCAGGCTGGACGGATCACGGGGACGCGGGAGACTCTGCTGTCTTGGCCTCAACGGCTCCAGAGCTTGCGGGCAGTTTGATAAAACTGCCTCCCAATGCAAGATGCAAATTCACACGCTGAGCCAGATACTCGCTCTGCACCTGCAGCAGGGCAAGGCGCGCGCTTTCCCGACTTAACTGCCCTTTCAAGACACTGCGTTTGTCCGTACTGCCAATACTGTACTGCACGCTGGACAAATCGACCGAGCGCTGCCGGTCACTCACGGTCTGCGTCAGGATGGCCTGCCGCTCGCGTAGCGCGGTTTCATTCGCCAGCGCCTGCTCAACTTCATCGAATGCGCGCAAACCCACCACGGCATAGTTCGCCACCGCCTCTTGCTGCTGTGCATTGCGAATCTCGACCTGTGCCTGCAAAGCGCCCGCATTGAACAGCGGCCACAACAGGCTACCGCCGATGCCGCCGATGGGATTGCTGTTATTTTTCAGCACGATCATATCGCTGGACACCGCCCCCAGCGTCGCGGTCAGGCTAAGCGTCGGCAAGCGTGCGGCGCGCGCCTCCTCGGTTTGATTGAAGGCAGCGGCCACACGGCGCTCCGCCGCCACCACATCCGGGCGACGCTCCAATAGCTCTGCTGGCAAACCAGCCGGAGCAGGCGCAGGCATGGCGGGAAAATGGCTGGCGGTTTGTATCTCTGCCGCCGGGTAACGCCCAAGCAAGACTTCCAGGCCACGCAAGGCCTGGGTGCGCGCAAATTGCACTTCCCGCAGGGCATCACGGTACTCGCCAAGGCTGGCCTGCGCCTGAACCACATCCTGCTCGCTGCCCGTGCCGATCGCCTTGCGTGTCTGGTTCAAGCTCACCAACTGCTCAGCCGCTTGCACCATCGCCTGCAGCAGCTCTTCCTGCTGCGCGCTGGCAATGGTCAATAACCAACTGCGTATCACCATCGCCGCCAGCGACTGCTGGGCATAGGCATAATCCAGCTGCGCCGAGGCATAGCTATCCGTCGCCGCGCGCGCCCCGTAACGCTGCCTCCCCCACACATCCAACTCCCATGCGGCAGCGAACACCGCCGTATTCAGGCCATCGCCGCCGCCCCATTTGCCGCCGCCCTTGGCTGCGCCCGTGAGGCTCGGCCATAAGTCCGCGCCCGCAATCGTGACATAGCCCGCCGCTTGTTCCACCCGCGCCGCTGCGGCGCGCAGATCGGCGTTGTAGATCAAGGCTTCATGCAGCAGAGCTTCCAGCGCAGGCTGATTGAACGAGCCGAAGCCCGTGCTCAACACATCACCCGCGTGCGCCGGTGCTTTCCATTGCTGCGGCAGCTGCAGATTGGGTAGCGCATTCTGGCGTAGCTGTGCGCTGTCCGGCGGGGTGTGCAGGCCACAGCCCGCCAGCAGCGCGATGGCCGCCGCAAATACGCAGGAGGATAAAGGCTTGAAACTCGCCATCAGTGCAACTTGAGAATGAGGTAATTGGTGTACGACCCCACGCGCAGGATCACCATGCGCAGAATATGGATCGGAGCGAGTCGCTGGGTGTAAATCGCTGCATCACCCGCTGCACCGGCGGCCAAAAACTGGTTTTGATACTTGGGATCGACATCCAGCTTGACGGCAAAACGCCCCGGTGCCGCTGCAGTAGTACCACTTTCGGGCAAGACCCCACCGACCGGTAACTGCCCTTGCCCTTGCCCCCAAACAATGGAGTTCACCTTGGCTTTGATAATCGAGCCTGGCATCGTGTTGAGCGCGATTTCCGCCGCGTCCCCCGGCTGCACCTGATGAATTTCGTTCTGCTGGTAGAAGGCGATGATCTGATAGCTGTCTTCCACAAAGGTCATGGCCGGTGCCAAGGGCACCGCCACCACCATTGAGCCGGGGCGCAATTGCAGATTCATCACCCAACCGTCGGCGGGAGCATAGGTCACGGTTTGGCTCAACTCCCAGCGCGCATTATCCAACTCGGCCTGCGTCGCCGCGATCTGCGCCTGGGCTGTTGCCACCCGCGCCTTGGCGGTCGCCACAGTGGCCTGATCGTCACCCGAGGTGGCCGACAACTTCAGATTGGCTTGCGCCTCTGTCGCCTGAGCCGCAGCAATCTGTCCGTCGTATTGACGGACATTCGCCTCCCACTGTTCCAGCGAGAAGCGCTCATCCGCACCCGCCGCCACCAATTTGCGATACTGCTCGACACGTTTGCGCGCCAGTTCAAGCTGAGCGCGCAGCGCACTGACCTGGCCTGCCGCCGCTTTCACCGACTCACGCATTTCGCCCACGCCGGCCTCGGCCTGACTCAAACCTGCCAAAGCCTCATGCAACGCAGCCTGATTGGCAGCGAGCTTACCCTCAAGTTGATTCACGGCATTTTGATACTGCGTGGGATCAATCTTGAACAGCACCGTGCCTTGCTTGACGTAATCATTACCGGTCACCGGCACTTCAATCACGCGACCACGCACCTGCGGCACAATCTGCACCACGTATTTAATCACCCGCACATCCGACGACGACGGCGCGACCACGTTCAAGGTCAAAATCAGCGCGGTAATCCCCACAATCGGAATAATGACCACAATCACCTGGGACTTGGTATTCCAGGGCAGCCATTTGAATTTGATAAAAATCAGCCAGACAAAAAAGGAATAAATCCCGATCAGAATCGCTTCCATCAGCGGGTACCCTCAGCAACAGATTCAGTCGCCGCGCTACTGGCGTGCGTCGCTTCAACCGGTGTAACCGCCTGCTTGGCTTGTTTACCCTCAAGTGCAATCAGTTGATCGCGCACCACACGCAGCTCGGGAGTGATATGCCCCGAAGCCTGCAAATGATCCAGCTCTTCACGCAAATGGCGAATCTCGGCGGGGGTCATTTCATCGTTCTTGGCGCGCTCACCCGCTTCCTTGAAATAGTCCGGGTGCTTTTCCGTGCCATAGGCCATTTTGTAGGTCACCGGTTTGGTGTAAGCCCAAAGCCAGGCAAACGGCCACAACATGCCGCCAAAAATTAAAGACAGCAGACATAGGCTCTTGATAGCATCTTTCTGTGGATGGTGACGTTTTTCAGCGACTTTTTCCGGCAGGATATGAATCAGCCAGAACAACCAGATGGCACCGATCGGCAGTGCAAAAATGATGAACAACGCCAAGCCATTCGCCACCGCATCCAGTGTTTCGCCATGAAACATGGAGGCATTCGCCGTCGATGACAGCAGCATCAAGACAGCAAAGCTGGCTATCCCGGTTTTTTTCATACTCACGACACTCATAAAAGCCGGATGGACTCCATTAATGCGACTCAGCTTAGCCCAAAGCACCTTCCCCGTCTTATGCTTAATCCTTATCCATACCTTCGGTTTTTTTGGCGTAACGTTAAGCGCTTGAAGTCAATGAGCCGATCAAAATGGAGCCAACCAGCGACACCCGCAGCGGTGGTGGTCCCCACAGCACCGGCCTATACCACCATTGCCCAACTCCCGATCAAGCTGGTTTGTACGCCGCTTTGATGCCGTCCTCGGCAGCTCGCGCTTACTGAGTGTCAGTACCACCACGCCGATTGCCATCCTGTGCGCCGTAGCGATCGGCGAAGCACTACACAATGAGCCAGCCTTAACCCGCTGATTGCCGCCACCACCCTCTCCCTGCTGGTGGGCATCATGCTGTTGGGCGCGCGCGTGGGGCTGATCATTGTTATCGATCAGCTCCCTAGGCTACCTGGCATCCATATTCACAGTGTTTATTAGGACTTACGCAAAAGTGTTCCAGCAAGGCAAAGCGCCGAAGACAGTACACCGAGTACGGCGAGGCGCTTGAACGCCGCTGGGGCGGTTTTGCGTAAGTCCTACCTAGATTACACGAGCCTGAACGCCAAAGAAAAAGACCGGACAAACAAAAGCCCCCGCATGGAATGAACCACACGAGGGCTGATTTGATCGACATTAAAATGGTGGAGCTATGCGGGATCGAACCGCAGACCTCTTGCATGCCATGCAAGCGCTCTCCCAGCTGAGCTATAGCCCCGTCAAACGGGAAATCATCCTTGACAAGGGATGAACTGGCTTAGCGTCGTGCGTGCACACCGATCGAAAAGCCAGCTTGAATAAGATTGGTGGAGCTATGCGGGATCGAACCGCAGACCTCTTGCATGCCATGCAAGCGCTCTCCCAGCTGAGCTATAGCCCCACAGCGGGAGCGCGCATATTACGCAGCACCCAAGGCAGCGTCAAGACGATTTTGACACTTCGATGAAAGTCAGGGCTTTCTGCAAACGCGCCAGACTGCGCTCGCGTCCCACCAAGGCCAGGGTCGCATCAATCGACGGTGACGCGGTTGAACCGGTCAACGCCACACGCATGGGCTGAGCCAGCAGTGGAAATTTGATGCCCAGTGCTTTCACCGTGCTTTTGATAATGGGTTCCAGCTCGGCGGCACGCCAATCCGTGACCGCCTGCAAAGACTCAATCACCGCGCGCAACACCGGCTCAGCCTCGGCATTCAGATGTTTCGCCGCCGCATCCTCGTCATAACTCAGCTCATCGCGGAAATAGCACGCCGCCTGCTGCGCCATTTCGACCAACGTGCGCGAGCGCTCGCGCAAGGCCACCACCACGTCTTCCAAAGCCGGGCCCTGCGACGGATCAACATCCACCCGACCCAGATGCCAGCCCAAAAAGCGCGCCACATAGCTTGGGTCACTGGTCTTGATGTAATGCTGGTTCAGCCACAGCAGCTTATCCGGGTTGATAGCGGAAGCCGATTGGTTGACGTCCACCACATCAAACAAACGCATCATTTCATCGCGGCTAAACACCTCCTGATCGCCATGCGACCAGCCCAGACGCACCAGATAATTCAGCAAGGCATCCGGCAAATAGCCTTCCTCGTGGTACTGCATCACGCTTACCGCGCCATGCCGCTTGGACAGCTTCGCCCCGTCCGGCCCCAGAATCATCGGCAAATGCCCGTACACCGGCGGCGTTGCACCCAGCGCGCGGAAGATATTGATCTGGCGCGGGGTATTGTTGAGATGATCGTCACCACGCACGACATGGGTAATGCCCATGTCCAAATCATCCACCACCACGCTCAGGTTGTAAGTCGGTGTGCCATCCGAGCGCGCGATAATCAGATCGTCCAGTTCCTCGTTGCGAATCACCACCCGTCCGCGCACCATATCCTCAATCACCACCTCGCCATCCAGCGGATTGCGGAAACGCACCACCGGCGCGATTCCAGCGGGCGGTGTGCCCGTAAAATCACGGTAACGCCC
>OGCK01000295.1_pt1 | contig 10522 bp, 9 predicted proteins | sample 1570051 | NCBI WGS metagenome assembly OGCK01 (sample SAMN06266181, study PRJEB24510) | hot springs metagenome | isolation source: hot spring sediment | place: USA: Zodletone Spring, Oklahoma | collected 2013-12-03 | reverse complement strand
TAATGATACGGCGACCACCGAGATCTACACTATCCTCTTCGTCGGCAGCGTCAGATGTGTATAAGAGACAGTATTTGATCTGGGCGGCAAATTTACTCAAAACTATTAACAAAATCCTGTGACTGTAAAAGTGGTTTTTATCAGTGTTTTAAGATTTTAAGCGGGTAAGGGATCAGATCTGTTCATTAATTTCGAAAAATCTTCATGCAAAACCCGGTTTTGCAGATGAACCAATAAAAAGTAAAAATGAAATACCCCCTACGTACACTTAATTTTTACTGTATTATCATTGGAATGCTCTTACTGGTGCAGGGGCTGTACAATTTAATTGATCCCCCTTTCCTTGAAGTATTTACTGCCAATTCTGCGCATGCCGTTATCCAAACTGTGTTGGGAATTGCAGGCATCTGGACCGGCCTACGAGGAGGAACAAATGTGTATGCCATTTTCCTCGGGACCTTCTTACTTCTTGTTGGGCTCCTTTATTTCATTTCCATGACCCGAATGTATGTGGTGGACCTTCTCAACATTAATGCTCCTGTTGCCTGGCTTTATTTATTGTTCGGGGTGGTTTCTCTGCTGGTCGTGTACCTGGGAAAAAAACTGGCCGCGAGGTTTAGTGTGCAGTAAATTGGACTTACCTGATCTTCGGGATTTCTTTTCCACTGAGGAAACCGTCCAGTAATTCTGCAGAGGCGACTCTTCCTGTGCTGTCCCTTTCAAACCTGATAGCCGCTTCTGTATTGGCCATGAAAAATTGGTTTTCTGACTGTGGCTTCAAATGCACTTTTTGAGGTCCCATGAATACGAAAAGGCTGTCGTTTTCTGTTACGACCTTCAGTTCAGCACCGGGACCGAGTTCATAAGATCCTGCAAATTCCTGCAGCAGGGCAGGAGATACCTTGGTTTCTTTTCTAAGCAATGGCAATTGATAAGGTTCGCGCTTCCAAAGTTGTTCAATACTTTCTGCCATTTCACCAGTCACAGGGTGCCTGCGGTTGCTAAGAACGATCACACTCAGGTTTTGGTTCTTTCTTATTGCATAACTAAATCCCCCGGTTTCAGAATAACCATCCTGGACAAGGCTTTCGCCCGCTATGGTGGCTATCAATTTTTGCAGATTTGTGGCATTTGTCCACAGCTGTAGTTCTGTATCTTGGGGAGCGGGAGTCGTTTCAGGACCGTCAGGACCTATGCTGTGTATATATCCCTTAGCAGCATTTTGAGGAGCTTCTTTTTGCAAGAAGGTATTTTGCAGATCGAGTTCCTCAATAAGCGCCACGACTGCTTTTCGGGATTTAACTTCCAGGGAATCTGCTTTAACTTCAGAGTCATTCAGTATTAATTCTGAAAAGTCACCTAAAGAAAAAACCGTGCTTTTCGAAAATGGTTTATCTGATCCATAATCTGCTTTTCCGAAGAAGTTCTGGTAAACGACCTCACCATCTTCTGCCACGAGGATGCTTCCGCTGAAGCGACCCAATTCATTATACCGGCTGCCGAGGGTATCCAGTTTTCGTGGGTTAAAGGCTTCCGAAGAAACCACGGTAGAAGAGGAACCTAAGGAATCATTTTTCTCTTTGCAGGAGAATAGGGTGAGGGTTACAAGACCCAGGCTTACTAAAATAGTTTTGCGCATTTTTTCGTTTTTACCGGACTAAAGCTACTGAAAAAGTTAAAATTCTCCTGTTCTTCAATTTTATTTCCCTGTGATCTGTTCCCCAAGCGACAAATATTCTTCAATGATCTTAAAGGAAAGTTTGTTGCCGTTATCTCCATTGGTGAACATCACTATGCCTTCGCCGGTCTTGGGCAGCAGCATGATCAAAGTGAAGACTCCCTTGTCACCCCCGGTATGCAAAACGGCAAATTCTTCCTCTTTTAAATTCGGCAACAGTTCCCAACCGAGCCCCATTTTTATGCCGCTGTTCTCTGAAAGCTGTTGAGTGACCATTTCGCGGAACAGATCTTCAGAAATTCCGGCGCCGTTCAGGACAAATTCTGCGAACTTTCCGTAGTCTTCCACAGTAGTGAGCAGGTCATCAGCCGCACTGGCTGACTGATCTTTAACCACCTGATATTCGTTGACTCCTTCGGAATTGTGCCATTTGGCAAAGCGATCTTCTTCTACCGAATTTGTCCAGTAGAATTGTGTGTCGTTCATTTTCAGTGGCTGAAAAAGCAGCGAGTCGGCCAGCACTTCCAGTGGTTTATCGAATTTACTCTCAAGAGCTTTTTGAAGGTATTCAAAACCTTCCCCGGAATAATTAAATCCCGTACCGGGTTCGAAATTGAATTCCAATTTTCCAGATTCATTTTCCCAGCGCCAGTTTTTAAAACCGGTTTGATGGGACAGGATGTGGCGGGAAGTGAGCAGCTTACTGTGGGGATCGTCCTTCACCTCGGGGTCTGTCCAAAAAGGATAAATGGGGGCATCCAGTTTCCATTCTCCATTATCGATCAGCTTAAGCGTGAGCATGGTCACGATGGGTTTGGTAAGGGAAGCCACGTTAAAGATGGCATTAAAAGGTGCCGGGACTCCTTCTTCCAGTTCCCCGTAAACTTTCACCTCCTTCAGCTTAAAATCTTTCAACACCGCCAGTCCCAGGGCGGGTACTTGATTTTCCTGCAGCCAGGCCTCCACGCTTGAACGATCTTCAAAAATGTTTTTTTGACGAGCTTTTTCCGGGCCCCGGTGGTCGTAGCTTAAAACCCGCTTCAGTAGCCAGGAATCTTCCTTTTTTAGCCATAAATGAGTGAATTTTGCAGTGCTGGTCAAATAAGGTTCTTTGCCCTCTTCCTTTGCATAAAATTCATGAACGCCCGATTGTATGGCACCGTAGATCTTGCCGTTGCTCATTAGAGGGTAGATCTCCAGGCTTGCGTTATCCTGTTTTCGCATAGGTTTATAGCTTATGGAACAAATATTCTTTCGGGTAGTTTCCAAAAAATCTGTTTTGCCCAAAGTAATGCCGCCCTGGTCGTGGTAAAATTCAAGATCTTCGGCCGTGATCCTGTTCAACGCCTCAAAATTGCATTTGTTGAAACCCTCTTCAAAGAGGATGCTGTCCAATATCATCACCTGGTGAAAAAGGGGATCTTCAGAAGGTAACTGTGCAAAGAGATTTTGAAGGGAAAAGATTAAAAAGAAAAAAGAGGTAAAAATTCTTTTTTTCATCGTTCGGTATTTTTCTGAGAAAAGCGATTACTATTATTTAACAGACATCAGGTTAGGCAGAATGTTACATTGAACTATTTATTGAAATCTAAATCACCTCTTGTGAAGAACTTTGGTCAGTAATTAAGCCGGATCCATTTTTCCTGGCAATAATTATTTGATCTCGGAATTTGACCCCGTCCCTTTCCTGTTCTTCCATTTGTTGATCATACAGGATGCTGAAGTCATACTTTAGCAAGGTTTCTTTTAGTTCATCAGCTTGGTGATAATAGGTGAGCAATTTTTGGTCACCTCCCTGGTTGGATTTTACCCAATTTGAAGCGTAATTTTTTGCTACCATGGTGCTGAGGTAGACAATTCCTTCAGAATTTAATTGGCTTGAAACTTTCTTTAAGAAGTTTTTTGAGTCCTTCCTTGAGAGATAGGGCAGGCAAAAGCCGCAGATCACTGCGTCAAATTTCTTCGGAAGCCTGTCTAAATTCCTGCAGTCCATTTGTTGAAATTCTCCACCGGGAAGATTTTCTTTGGCCAATTGCAGCATTTTTGAAGACAGATCTATTCCGAAGAATTTTATTGCCGGATGCTTTTTTTGAAGGTAAGCCGAAAGATTCCCAGGGCCGCAACCCACATCCAATACTTTGAAGTCGCTTTGTAAATATTGGCTGAATAAATCCAAAGAAAGCTGATATCGGTCAGGGTCCATGAATTTGTCCCAGTACAATTCTACACAACTATCAAAAATAAGTTTTATGTTTTCACTGTTGTCTTCCATGGTGAGGAAAAGTAAGATATTGATTCATAGATGAACCTCTGCGACTGCAAGGATTCCTCACCTCGTCACACTGAAAATTTTGTGATAAAGGATCTACAAATTTTCCTGCTCTGCCAGCAGTTCATCGAGGTTTTGCAGGGCGGCAGAAAACCCTTCTATAAAACCCATTTCCAGGATCTTTTCAAGATCTTCACTGCTGTCGTATTCTATTTCTACCGAGACGAGGGTGGTGGTGATCGAACTTTCATCAAATTCCACCTTCCAGGTAGATTCGGGAAGCCCGGTATTTTTATTTCCTTTCTCGTCAACGAACGCGTCAAGTCCTGTGAAACTCACCAGCGTCTTTACTGATTGAAAATCTGTCCGGGCCCAGTGTTTCTCACCCTCGGGACTCACCATGGCATAGATCCATTTTCCGCCTTCCCTAAAATCCATCTCTTTGGTTTGAGCGGTCCAGGGTTTGGGCGCCCACCATTGGTCAAGGAGCTCCTGTTGGGTCCAGGCCTTCCACACCCGCGAAACCGGTGCTGCGAATTCCCGTATCACCTGTATCTTGTTGCTTTCTTTGTCTACGTTGAAATTCATTGTTGGCGTACTCATGATTAGTCGGTTTTTGGTTAAAGAAGGAAGTCAAGGCCGGGGGAGGATAAAAGGCAGATAAAAGATAGCAAAAAATCCGTATAGAGAATCAATTTTTCAGTGGAATTAAATAAGGGAAGTTCCTGATTTATAACTTTAACAGCATGATATACAACTAACTATTGCCTTTTAAGGATCAGAACAAGGGCATTCTCATATCAAATATAATTTTGCTGTAAAGATCAATTTTCTGAAGGGGGAGTTGCGGGTGATTTAGGGATCCCCAGCAGGTAAAGTACCACTCCGGGACCCGATCTTTTTCGGCCAATTTCCCATTTGAATTCATTTGCGTTGTCCACCGTGGAGATCATTTCCTGCATTTCCTTTATGGAATAGGTGCGCAAAGAAGAAACCACCCCGTCCCACATGACTATTAACGGCACGATGGGTATGAAATAGGTAAAGATGATGCGCCCAACTTTAAAGGGACCAATAAAAGGAGTGGTTACGAGGACGGTTAACGGAGAAAGCAACATGGCAATGATGCTGGGAATACTTCTTTCCTGTCCCTCAAAAATAGCGATGGGTTTGTGACCTCTAACCGCTTCCCGAAGGATCTCCCGGGCTTCTTCGGGTTTAAAATGATGGAAGATCAGGAAGAGGGTTCTAAGGCCCGAGAGATTTCCGGGAATTTTTCGAATGTCGACCGGGCTTTTGATGTAATGAATGGACTTAGATCTTTCCTTCAGCATCTCAAAAGCAGAAATATTGGGATATAGATCGGTTAGATAAACTTGTAGTCGCGGATGTTTTTCCAGGAGTTTTGGAAGAAGGCTCAAGATAGGGCCTCCGCCTCCTGAACCCAGTTCAATGATCACATCTGTAGAAGTGCTTTTCAAGCCCCGGTTGATCACCGGGATAGCGGGGTTGAACATCCCGGTCTTGCTCGAGAGGAATCGCAAAAAATCGGTTTCATAGTTCCGCAGAAAAGGCGGGAACCATCGCAGGTCTTCGAATTCAAATAAATGCCATCTGCCCATTTCACCTGTTTTATGAAGAATCTTCTCATAAATTTAAGGAAAAATAAGGGGGACTGCCTTACATTTATTGAGAGAATAGTGAATACGTCTCCTTAATGAAAAAAAGATATTGGTTTGTATTGTTCCTTCTCCTGATTCTGGTGATCACTTTTTTCTCCGGTCCCCGCATCCCAGATCCCGTCTATGACACCGAACTTCCTAATGTGCCCGAAGATCTCGCGGAACTTGAGGAATACATCATGAAGCAGGAAGCCCAGCAGCCGTTAAGAAAGGATAACCGGGCACGGATCATATGGCAGGATCCCGATGATCCCCAAAAAACGGAATACAGCCTTGTCTACCTGCACGGTTTCGCCGGAAGTTACCGCGACGGCTATCCTGTAAATGTACATATTGCGGATTCCCTGGACGCGAACCTCTTCCTGGCTCGCTGGGCCGGTCATGGCTTAAAACCTCCGGCGTCACTTGATAATTTTTCTGCTGATGCCGCCTGGAATTCAGCAAAAGAGGCACTGCAAATAGGGAGGAGGATCGGGAGGAAAGTGATCATCATGAGCACCTCTACCGGCGGGACCCTGGCCCTTAAACTCGCGGCTACATATCCTGAAAAGGTATATGCTCTCATCAACATGTCTCCTAATATAGAAGATGATATGGACGGGGCCTTTCTCCTTAACTCCCCCTGGGGTTATGAACTGGCTCAGCTGGTTTCCCTGGGAGCCGACAAAAAAATAGAACATGAGGAGAAAGCAGCTGTGCAGTACTGGGATACTATTTATCCTTCCCGGGCCCTTGTTGATCTACAGGTGCTGGTGTCCACCACCATGACAGAAGAAACTTTTTCAAAGGTTCATTGTCCCGTTTTGACCCTTTACTATCATGATAATTTCATGAAAGAAGACGAACATATTGAAGTGGATGATCTTCCGGAGATGCATGCAGCCCTGGGCACTGCAAAAAGTGAAAAGAAGCTGGTAGCCCTTGAAGAGCCCGAAACCCATTTCTTGGGAAGCGATATCAAATCCAGGAATATAGAAGTGGTCGAAAAAGAGATCATAGAATTCCTGAAAGAGGTGCTGGGGATATCCTTTGAAGAAAGCTAAAAACAAAAGGAGGTGCAAGAGGTTTCGTTTGTTAAATAAAAAGCTTATTTTTTTACTCAATTAATTTCTGAAACCCGGAAAACTTTGTCAGCTAAAAACATCAAATCTGCTAAAAGTGCTTTTATAGGAGGAATCCTTGCCCTCTGTCTCCTGGCGATCGATTTTTTCTTACTGCGTGATCCTAACTCCGGGGAATTTCGTTGGACGGTTTTACCCTACCTCAGTGTAACGCTTGCGGGAGCTGCCGGAGGAATTCTTTATTTTCTGCTCAACAGGATCAATTTTAAAAATACACAGGCAGCCATTCTCGCAAATTTCTTTTCGGTACTGCTTTACATTTTCCTGGTCTTGATTGGTTATGCGATCGGAACAAATGAGATGCTTTAACAAGACTCTTTTGCTTTATTAGTGCAAAATCTTCCCCAGGGAGGCGAATTTCTTACACATAAAATTAAAATGTAAGAACATTCATAAAAATTGAGGAAAAAGTCTTAATTTAATATTCTTCCCTACATGCCCCCCATTTGTTTAATAATTAAAGAATTGGGCAATGAAATTTTTCAGGAATTTCATCATGTGGGGTTTCCTATTTTTAATATTGAGCTGTACAGAAGAACAAACCTTTTCTGATCCTGTTGACGGCGGCAATGGGAAATTGATGACAGGGGTCTTTCGCGATTCCGAAGTGAGCGGTTTGGCCTATGAAACCGAAACTCAATTAGGTAAAACAGATGTTGCCGGCGAATTTCTTTTTCTGGAAGGAGAGAACATCTCATTCTACCTGGGAGATATTTATTTGGGTAGTGGGATAGCTGCTGCCGAAATGTCGCCGGTTTCTATTGCTTCCACCCCGGGCGCTACCCTGCGTTCAACAGAGGTAAGGAATATTGCCTCTTTTCTCCAGTCTCTCGATCACGACCGCAATCCCGGCAATGGTATAAACATTCGGGATAATATCGCACGGGCAATTAGCACCACCGATATTGATTTTGCAAACATGAAGGTCCAGACGCTCGGAGAGATCCTTGCCGAGATCATCCAGAAGACCGATGCCAACCTGAAACCGGTCTATTCTGAAAAGGCCGCCGTTCATCTCAACCAAACTTTTGGGAAAGTCTACGTGCCGGAAAATTATACCCTGGCGAATTTTCTTCCTGCTATAGAAAGCTGGCATGAGTTCTCTCCCGATGCTGTTCACTGGATACATCATACCGGCGAGAATGATCGTCTGCTCACTTCCTCTTTATACGATAAACGACCCTTCCGTATTATAATGCAATATGAATATACTCATTTTAATGCTGAAGGCCTGCCGACTGAATTCCTGCAGAGACTTTATGCCAATGGCTCTGTTGCTGAAGAGAACACAGTAAGAGTGACCTACACAGGTAATCACCATATTGAAACCCTTAAGGTAATGACGGCAGAAGAAAAATTCGTTTCAAAGTTAGAAGTACAGAACAGGGATGGACATCATAGGATGGACGAGATGTTACATTATGGAGAATTTGGAGAGTTTCTTTTCAGGGAGAAGATCATCTACGATAAAATGGGCATAAAAAAGGAGAAAGTTTTCTATTCCAGCCCTCAGGGATCTTCTAAAGAAGGGGGTAGCGTGGATCGTATGGGTACCACAACTTATGCTTATACAAAACACGGGGAATACCGGGTAGTGACTCACTATTCCGAAGAAGACATTCTTACAGATGTTTATCGTTACCGGGAGGACAAGACCTTGAGAAAAAGTGAGCATCACAAATACAGTGACAGCAAATGGAAGCGAATAGTGGAGTACGACAATCTTGAAAATGTCGTTTCGGTTACTGTTGTCTCGGGAGATTGAATTTCCGAAAAAGGAGAAATTTCCCTCTCATCCCCGGGAGGAAAGGGAACACTTATCTCTTTCAAAAATTCCTTTTTTTCAAGTCACTTTTTTAGATGATCTTCTGTAAAAATTCGTCCTTTTGAGAATTCTGTAAAGCAGCTTAATTTCTTTTCTAAAACTAATAGAAATCTCTTTAATTGCCTTAGTTTTGGAGGAAACAACAGCATCTAAATTCCTCCGAAAAATGAAAAGTAACCGGCACTTTGTAATTGATTTTGACAGCACTTTCACCCAGGTAGAAGCCCTTGATGTTCTTGGCGATATATCTTTGGCCGGGAACGAGCAAAAAGAGGAGCGTCTCAAAGAACTGGAAGATCTTACCAACAGCGGAATGGCCGGGAGCCTCTCCTTCAGGGAATCGCTGGAAAAACGGCTGGCTTTATTAAATGCGGAAAAGAGCCATTTGCCACAACTGGTTGACAGGTTGAAAAGCAAGGTTTCTACCTCCTTCATAAGGAACAAGGAATTCTTTGATGAGTACCACGAGAATATCTATATCATTTCAAATGGTTTCAAAGAATTCATAGTACCCATAGTTACCGAGCTCGGAGTAAAAGAAGAACATGTTTTCGCGAACACCTTCAAATATGACGGACAAGGAAAGATCGTAGGTTTTGATGAGGACAATGTACTTTCTTCTAATAATGGAAAAGTGGAGATGCTAAAAAGGCTTGATCTACAGGGGGATGTTTATGTGATTGGAGACGGATACACAGATTATGAGATCAAGGCTGCCGGACTGGCCAATAAATTCTATGCCTTCACCGAAAATGTGGAACGCGATAACGTGCTTGATAAAGCCGATCATATCACTCCCAGCCTGGATGAATTCCTTTACCTGCATAAAATGAACAAAGCGATTTCTTACCCCAAGAACAGGATCAAAGTCCTTCTTTTGGAAAGCATCCATGAAGACGCAGAAAAGATCCTGAAGAACGAGGGTTACAATGTTTCTACCTATTCGGGCGCGATGGATGAGGATGAGCTCAGGGAGATGATCAAGGATGTTTCGGTACTGGGAATACGTTCAAAGACCAGGCTTACCAAAAAGGTTCTGGAAAACGCCAACCGTCTTATCGCGGTAGGTGCCTTTTGCATTGGCACTAACCAGATAGACCTGGAGGAATGCGTAAAGAAGGGGATCGCGGTTTTCAATGCTCCTTTCAGCAATACCCGATCGGTAGTGGAACTGGCCATTGGAGAGATCATTTTCCTGATGCGCGGCCTGCCGGACAGGATCTCAGAAATGCACCGTGGGGTGTGGAATAAATCGGCTTCAGGAAGCAATGAGATCCGCGGGAAAAAACTGGGAATTGTGGGTTACGGCAATATCGGCGCGCAGCTATCGGTCGTGGCCGAAGCAATTGGCCTGGATGTATATTATTACGATCTCATGGAAAAGCTGGCCCTGGGCAACGCGACAAAGTGCAGCAGCCTTCAGGAACTGCTTCAGAAAGCTGATATTGTGAGCCTTCATGTTGACGGTCGAAAAGAAAATCTGCACCTCATAGGAGAGAAGGAGTTTGCCATGATGAAGGACGGCTCCATTTTTCTGAATCTTAGCCGGGGGCATGTGGTGGATATTGAGGCGATGAAGAAAAACATTGAATCTGGGAAGATAAAAGGTGCCGGAGTAGATGTTTTTCCGCAGGAACCAAAAACGAATCAGGAAACCTTTGAATCTGAATTAAGAGGTTTGCCCAACGTGATCCTCACTCCGCATATTGGCGGCAGCACTCAGGAGGCCCAGGTCAATATCGGAAATTTTGTGCCCGGCAAGATCATAGAGTACATCAACACGGGGAGTACGACCAACAGTGTCGATTTTCCTAATTTGCAGCTGCCAATTCTCGAAAATGCACACCGGCTTATCCATATTCACCAGAACAGGCCGGGTATCATCGCACATATCAATAATGTGCTTTCACAACATGATTGTAATATCGTGGGTCAATATCTTAAAAC
>OGCK01000292.1_pt1 | contig 10548 bp, 7 predicted proteins | sample 1570051 | NCBI WGS metagenome assembly OGCK01 (sample SAMN06266181, study PRJEB24510) | hot springs metagenome | isolation source: hot spring sediment | place: USA: Zodletone Spring, Oklahoma | collected 2013-12-03 | reverse complement strand
AATGATACGGCGACCACCGAGATCTACACTATCCTCTTCGTCGGCAGCGTCAGATGTGTATAAGAGACAGCGCCCGATCCCTGTGAATCAGATTACCCGGACCACCAACGATTACGGACAGAATCCGGGATATTAGTGAGGTTTTAGGTTAGAGAAATGCTGCCTTCCGGGTGAACGGACTGCCCCGGAAGGCAGCTTCTTTATTTCTTCTCCTTCCGGCCGAAGGAAGGATCGATCTGAAGGAACGGAATGATCAGGAACCCGGGGATGGTACAGCAGACCACCCAGATGAAGAAGTGCTGGTAACCGATCATCTCCTGGATCCAGCCGCTGATCATTCCGGGCAGCATCATCCCCAGCGCCATGAACCCGGTGGTGATGGCAAAATGTGCGGTTTTGTGCCTTCCTTCGGATACGTAGATCATATACAGCATGTAGGCCGTAAAACCAAATCCGTACCCGAATTGTTCCACGGCAACGGATGCCCCCACGACCCAGAGTGAGGAAGGCTGGACCTGGGAAAGGAACACATACACCAGGTTGGGCAGGTTCATGGCGATGGCCATCCACCAGAGCCAGTATCTGAGCCCCTTTCCTGAAGCTGCGATCCCTCCGATGATCCCCCCCGCCGTGAGGGCGATGATCCCGATGGTCCCGTAAATGAGCCCCACATCGCCCGTGGTCAGCCCGATTCCTCCCGTTTCGGCCGGATCGAGCAGGAAGGGGGAAGCCATCTTCACCAGCTGGGATTCCCCCAGCCGGTAGACCAGCAGGAAGAGCAGGATCACCCCGATCCGCTTCTTTGCGAAAAATTCGGCGAAAATGATCAGGAATTCCTTTAAAAATTCCCCCTCCCTGTTTCCCCTGGGAACATCCTCTTTCGGCCGGGGAAGGATGAAGCGGTGGTAAAGAAAAAAGAGGGCGAAGAATACCGCGATGACACCAAACACGACCGACCATGCCAGGCGGATGTTCCCGCTCAGTCCGGTAAAGGTGGCGTAAGTGGTGCGGTCCAGTTTCGGATCCGCCTGGAAAAGGGCGAAGGCAGGGACATCCCAGTTGGTCTCATCGAATTCGAAACGGTAATTTCTCAGGAGCGCGATGCTTTTATCCCCCCTTTCAAAGCTGAAATTGAGCACGATGCGTTCTCCCTCTTCCGGTCTCCTGCTCAGGTGGAACCAGGTGAATCCCAGGTTGCCGGTCCTTCCCTCCATCTCCCACCTCAATGCGGGCTGTTCTTCCCCTGAATAAAAACCGTGCTCCCGGTTCCACTGCTCCACCGCTTCCATCAGTTTTATCGCCGAATCGGCCGGAACCGCCCCTGTCCCGATGGTCACCCGCTCCCCTGCAAAGAAACAGGCGGTCGCCGGTTCGCTCCGGAGGGTAATATCCCCCGGGCTGAAGGCCGGTACCGCTGGCTGAGCGGACGTGGTGACCACCTCCACCTCCACCGGGGGAAGGCCTGTTTTCGCTTCAAAGTGGCCTGCCAGGATCACCAGCAGTCCCTGTCCGGTGAGCATGGCAAGGCGGTAGAATGTGCTGCGGATGCCGACGAAAAAAGCCTGGTCGTGTTTCGTCAGTCCCAGCATGTAAAAACCATCCGCCGCGATGTCGTGGGTGGCCGAACCGAATGCCACCAGCCAGAAGAAGGCCAGCGTGTACTGGAAAAACCGTGAAGCCGGAATGGTCAGGGCCACTCCCGCCAGTCCCGCCCCCACGAAAAGCTGCATCACCAGGATCCAGAAGCGCTTGGTCTTCAAAATATCCACCACGGGGCTCCAGAAGGGTTTGATCACCCAGGGCAGATAGAGCCAGCTGGTGTAGAGTGCAATTTCGGCATTGGAAATGCCCATGCGCTTGTAAAAGATCACCGACAGGGTCATCACCAGCACGTAGGGGATGCCCTCTGCGAAATAGAGGGAGGGCACCCAGAGCCAGGCCCTTGTCCTGCCGCCAGCTTGTTCCTTGCTATCTTCCATCGGATTCATCTCTTTTGCGGATGACCGCGTTCCTGTAGTAGTGTTCCAGGATCCCGCGGTATGTATACCCCCTGTCCGCCATCACCGCCGCGCCGATCTGGCACAGTCCCACCCCGTGTCCCCAGCCGGCCCCGTGAAGGATGAACTTACCAGGTACTTCTCCTTCAAAATCCTCCCTTTCCACCATGAAGGCCGAACTGTACAGGTGCGAATGGCTCAGCCAGCGCCTGATCTCCAGTTCCTTTCCCACGATGATGCTCCGGGTGGTTCCCACGATCCGCAGCCGGACCAGCCGGGCCGATGCCCCGCGTTCCACCGGCACCAGGTCCAGGATCTTTCCAAAGTCTCTCCCGGACTTCTCCCTGATCAGGGCGGAGAGCTCCTCCTGGCTGCAGGTGACCTTCCACCTGAAAAAATCCTTCGAAGCCAGGTCAAAGTCATTGAGCACCTTCCCGAGCAGATCCCTGTCAGACGTGTTGCAGAACGCTTCCGGCCTGCTGCGGATATATGCACGGGCGTTCCTTTCAATTCGCAGGTCCGGGTACGCCTGGATGTCCGGAAATGCTCCGGAGACGGGATCCGGCCGGTCCGCCACGGGCTGCAGGTAAGGATGCTCTGCGTCCTCCCAGCAGCTCCCGAACCGCTCGGTCACCCCTCCGCAACATTTCGAAAACCGGGCATCGCAGATATCGTTCCCGTAATATAAAACCTCTCCTGCAGTGGCACCGACCGCCGCTACAACGCCCGCATGATGCGCCCGGGTGATCCCCTGGTAGCGCTGGCAGTGATCGTCGGCACACACATCGAAAGCCTCATGATCCTCCCGGTCGTACCACCGGATCACCTCCTCATCGGTTTCGCGCATTCCATTTTCTGCAGCCCCGGCCCTCAGATCCGGGGAACCGTACGGCAACCTCGAGCGCCCGGACGGCGCTTTCGGAGACCCGGCGGTCGCTCCTCTTTTTCTGATCTGCGCCATCAGCCAGCTGCGGGAGATGACCGCGTGGGCTTTCAGGAACTCGGGGGGACTGCCGGCATTCATCTCCGAGGAGATCACGCTGGCCAGGTAGCTTTCCACGTCGATCTCATTGATCACCTGGATGCGTCCGTCCCAGATCTCCAAAACCAGTGAGCCCCTGAATTTCTGGGATTCCTGCCGCTCCCAGTGGAACCCGATCCCGATGGTCACATCACAGAGTTCAAAATGCGCCTGGTCCGGATCCAGTGGCTGGAAAACGACCCGGACAGGGGACTGCGCCGCGACCGGCCCAGGGGAGCCGGGCGGTGCGGACCGCGAGGAAACGGGCAGTATGTCGATCGTCCCGTTGCGGATCAGGGCCTCTCCCCTTCCCGTCCGGATTTCCTCACTTCCCGTCCGGGACGGTTGACTCCCCTTCCTGGGCTCTTCACTCCCCGTGATCCGGTATTTGCCGTGCAGGTGAAACCGGATCTTCTCTGCCCTGAGGATCCCCACCCGCACCCCGGTGCGGCGGTCTGTTTGGATCAGCTTCCTCTCCCGGTTCATGGTTGATGGCCGTATGTTGCTGAGAGAAGTTCCTGCAATTCCCTGAACTGCAATACCGGGAGTGAAACCTGCGAGAAAATATCCCTGATATCTTCCCCGGAGAGCCTGAGAAAGTCCTTTTCCAGGGGCGTGATGAGCAGCCCTCCCATGTCCACTGCGGCCGGACTGATCAGGATGTTGTTTTCACCTTTTTCGAAAAACTGGCGGGGACGGTGCCTTCCGCGCGGAAAGATTAAAACCTGCCACCGCTCCCTGTAATATGCAAGGATATTCAGCATGGGTTCAGCGCCCTCCCGCAGTTCCCGCATGAAGTCATGCAGCGGGGTGAACGCGTCCGTGATCCGCTCGCTGCGGACCGATTCCAGCAGGATCATCCGACGCAGTCCGTCATCGATCGCCGTGGCATTGAATTCACGCGACCGGACCAGCGGTTTCCCGTACCGCTCCGTGACAGCTGCCAGCTCCCCCTCCAGGGGCATCGCCCCCCTGCTGCCTGCCTGGAAATGCATGTGGTCCGGCGCGGAGGCACCGCAATCGGGTCCGTTGTAAAAGACCACCAGTCGGGGTAGCGCCCTGCTCAGCTCAAGGAGCCAGCCGAACTCTGTCCCGATCACCTGGGGAGTGTGGCCGGTCCTGGCAATGGTGAAATGTTCCCGGAAAATGGGGAAGGGATTGCAGAGGATCTCGTAGGCATCCCGGAACCTCAGTGCCTTCTGCTGCGGGGGACGGTTCCCGGCGCACAGGAAACATTCCCGCTGTTTCACAGAGACCGGGTCCACTTTCACCGACGAGGAGATGATCCGTCCGGGGTTGAACTGAACCCGGAAGGAGAATCCGTCGAAGGAACAGCTCTTCAGGCGGACAGACCCCAGTTTTTCCCGGTTGTCCGCAAGCAACGGCCAGGAGTGTACCTGGGAGATGAAAAAATCATTGACGCGTTCCTGGTCATCCATACAACATGCCGCGGTTTATGTTCCCTCCTTTTTCCGGTTCATCCGGATCCTGGCGCTGAGTTCAATGGTACGCAGGCGGTCCTTATAGGTGTCGTGGCTGTTCCTCGTCGCCACATTAAGTGAGGCATCCGTATTGTCCTCCCACCGCCTGCACAGGTACACGGGCCGGTAGATCCTTCCGATGCGGTAGTGCCTGCTGATGGCCAGGGCCACCGCATAATCCTCACCATAGCTCACGTTGGGGATCCGGACCTGCCGGAGGACCGGGGTGAAGAAGGCCCGCGGAGCACCCAGTCCGTTGATGCGGAGGGCATTGTTCCTTCCATTGTCGGCCGTCCACTCCCTGTGGTCCACAACTCCCGGCGGGATCTCGTTCAGGTCGAAGTCCGTCAGCCTGTAGGAGCCGATCACCATGGCGCAGCGCTCCCTGTAGAAGGTGGCGACCATCTGTTCCAGGAGCGTTTCGTCAGCGTACAGGTCATCGCTGTCCAGCTGTACCGCGAACCTTCCGCAGGCGGGATGGTGCAAGGCTTCGTTCCAGCAGCCCCCGATCCCAAGATCTTTTCTTTCGGGGATGAGGTGGATCAGGTTTTCATACTTCCGGCCCGCCTCCCGGATGATCTCCGTTGTCCGGTCGGTGGAATGGTTGTCCACCACGATCAGGTTGAATGGGAAAACGGCCTTCTGGCGCATGACGGATCCGATGGCATCGGCAATGGTCCTTTCCCGGTTCAGCACCGGAATGACCACGGTGGCTTCCGTGTCAAAGGCGCTTTCCTCCAGGGCCACCTCCCGGAACGACGGAGCCAGGTACGCTCCGACCTCTTGCAGATGAAGGGTGACAGCCCGCTCCATTTCCTCCTGCACATCCCTTCCTGCAGGATCCAGGTAATCAAACAGGTTCCTCCCCGCATCCGCGGCACCGGGCCGTTCTGCGGTGTACAGGTATTCGGGAATACGAACCACGGGATGGCCCGAGCCGATCTTCAGGCGCACCCTGTAGAGCCCTGCATATGTAAAGGACCCGGTAACTTTTTCAACTGTTTCCCGCAGCACCCGGCTGCTGAAGAAAAGGACGGGACCGAAATCGAAATCGTCCCGGAGACTCCCCTGCTGGTAGTCGATCACCGGATGGGGCCACAGTTTGCCGCCGACCAGGTCATGGTGATCCGAATAGACCATGCCCGCACCCGTGTCCCCCGCTACCGAGAGAAAGCGTTCAATGGCAAACTGTCCCGGGCGGATCGGCACCTTTTCGGTAACCACCATCGCGTAACCGGATCCGGACAGGTGCCGGATGATGGTTCGCATGGTCCCGCTGCCGAACCGGCCGTCCGTCCGGACAAAGGTGCATCCCTCCGCAGATGCCTCCGGTTCGCTCTTTCCAAGCAGGAAGATCCGTCCGACAGCAGGATGGGCTGACAGCTCCCCAATAAAGGCGGTCCGCGTCTCCGGCTCCTGTGCCTGGATAAAACAATGGATCTTGCTCATCGTCTGACTTATTTCAGCAGGTACTCCAGGACCCGGCGCATGATCACATCCCGGTCGCCCGCTCCGATAATGGTCTCGAACGGAAAGCCGAAAGCCACCACCTTCCGCTCTCCTTTCCATGCCACCGCCGCGCTCATGTTGTTCTCGGCATACCTGGCCAGGGTGAAGGCGCATGAGTCAGCTGGTTCCAGCGCATCGGCACCCTCCACGGTATAGATTTCTGGATGGAACGCGGTATTGAACCTGTAGCGGTCTCCCGTCCCTGAAAAGCCGGGATCCATGAAATAAAACGTTCCCAGCCGGGAAGCATTGCTGGTCCTCCACCTGTATTTCAGGATGTCGGCCAGCAGGGAATCCTGACCGAGGGCATGGGGATCGGATGCAATGTGCGCCCCCGAGATGAACAGTTTTCCGTCCGCCCGAAGGTAACCGGAAAGGATCTGCAGCATGCTGTCAGGGAACACCCGGAACAGGCCCACGGAATCATTCTTGGGCATGAAGGTGGTCTTCTCCTCACCGGCGATCAGGTCCACCGCATCATACGCCGCCAGGTTCACTTCCCCGTCCTCCACGGTTTCATCGCTGACCGAGACGAAGGAATACCCGGCGGCCCTGACGGAAGCGCCGTGCACATAGCAGAAATCAAAATTGTTCCCCGGATACACATCCTGTTCAAGGTCCGCATACGAAGCGCCGTGTCCGGGTGAATCGTCATCCAGCCAGGGTGAATCCTTCCTGAAATCAAACTGTGCCCCCACCGTGTGAAGGTCTTCATGAAATGGAACTCCCTGGTCCACCATGAACAGGAAGCCGCTGTACTGCCTGTCATCGAACCAGGCCGGTCCCCCGGTCCGGTCAAATGCACTGATCAGAAGGATGTTCTTCTCTGATCCTGTTTTCCTGCAGGCGGACAGGATCTCCGAAGGGAAGCTTTCACCTCCCCGGTTCACGGCGGTCACTTTAAACGAGTAAATGGAATCGGGTGCCACCCCCTCCAGGGTGAAGGTGGTCCCCTCCACACCGGTCCCCCCGTCAAAGGCACCCCCGTTGATCCGGGTATACACCCGGTAGCTGTCGGGGACCGCGAAGGGCTCCAGCGGATCGGATCCCGGTCTCCAGTTGAGGATGATCCCACCCTGACCGTTGAATTCCGCGCGAAAGCCCTCCACCGGAAGGGGTTGCACCACGGGATCGAACTCATAGAGCTCGCCCAAAAAACGCAGCATTCCCTTGTAGATCGCCCTGGAGACATCAAACCGGAACATGGGCTCGCTCCCGAAACGCATATCGATCAGGTTCTGGTGGGATAGCAGTTCCAGGAGCATGGAGGGGACCTCTGGCCGGTATGCCTCGCTGTATTTCCTGTCCCACATGGCCCGCCTGACCCAGTCGGGGTCATATTTCGCACGGATATCTTCCACGATCCGGGTCTGGACCAAATCTGTCAGGTCCCGCGAGGCCATCCGGGAAAGGCCGCCCGGAAATATCCCCCGGTTCGGACTGGTGCTGTAGATCCCCAGGGTTCCGATGACCGTATCGCTTCCGCTGATCCCCGCATCGGTATGAAAGGCAAAGGCCAGGTCGACCGGAATGCCCTGTCCCGGTGAATCGCCGGCCAGGTGATTCACCCATTCTCCCCGGCTCTGGTAATCGTCGGTGTAATCGTTCACCGGATTGTGCAGGTTCCATACGACACTGTCGGGAAATCCAGCATACTGGAGGTAATAACGCGCCGATTCCTGGTATCGCGGACGGCCGCTGGTGAGTCCGTTCCTGGAAATGTTGCCCGTTCCTCCCCCGAACCGCACCGCATCGGCGCTGATGACGGCATTGCGGCGGCTGCTTTTACCGCTGAGGACCACCTGGCCCTTCCCGGCATGGATCCCCTTCGGGAACCAGAACCTCCCCAGGTAGATCCAGGTCCCCCCTCCCATCTGCTGGTTCACTGAAAATTCCGTCGTCCCCCCTCCGTGATACACCGTATAGCGGGCGTCGTCCGCGTTTCCGGGGGCAGCATGGTAAGAGACATAGACAGCGTAATACCCCTCCTCCGGGATATCCGGGATCCAGGTCACCGCTCCCGCGCCGCTCCTGTCCGATTTCATCTCCTCGTAACTGCCCAGGGTAAAGGGATTCTCATCCACATAGGGAGGGGTTCCCACTGCGAAACCGGTGCCGGGGACCGACACCGACGCATTGTCCGTGCTGAAGTAAATGCTGTTCCCCGTGCTCCCGTCATTGTCCACGATCACTTCGTGCCGCTGCCAGTCCCGCTCCCTGGGGATGAATACATTTGCACCCGCATTTTCAAGCATGGGCACGAGCATCTGGAGGGTGAAGGCCATGGGGAACAGGTCCTCCACCGTCTGGAAGATCCGGGCCCGCTGCCATTCCCACCTGTGGAGCGAGGGCTCGTAATACCATCCGTGGCTGTGCCAGAGGGCGATGTTCATCCGGTACAGGGAGGCCTCATCCAGATAGGGCCTGGAGAGGTCCCTGACCAGCGGGGGGGATTTTCGCCTCAGTCGCCCCACCGTCCGGCTTTTGTCCCTGTCCCTCCGGTCAGCCCTGTAATAATTCGGGATATACTCCCGGATATTCCGTCCACCGGACCAGATCTCCAGGTCAAATGCGCCGAAGGGATCCGGGAGCCCCTCTTTCAGCCCCTTTTCAAAAAACTGCACGCTGTTTTCCCTGAAAGGGGCATTCGCCAGGTTGGCATCCAGACAGAGCCGGATGGTTTCCTTCCGCATATCGATCATCACGGTATCCACCACGGTGGAATCCCGTTTCTGATAGCCGGTCATCTCGCTGAACAACCGGCCGTTGAACAACTCCCGTACATTCCGCCCGAGCTGCGAACGCACGATGGAATCCCCGGAAGGATTGTCATCCCTGGCGGAAGCAAGGGATTGAACAGAGAAAATCAGCAACAGGGTGAAAATCATTCTTCGGCAGCCGCACATGAAAATCTACACTTTTTTATATGACAAATCAGTCCTGAAATATTACACAAAAAAATCATCCGCCGGTGTGTCCGGCAATTTTTTCCGTTCGTGCTACTCATAGAGAAAATATCTCCCGGCCCGCTCCATGAATATTTCCCTCTCCCTGACGTCGCCCCGCCAGATCTCCAGTGCTTTTTCAATATCTTTATCTTCCATGATGGATTTCCTGATCCGGTCGGTCCCGCACACCTGGTCGAACATCCGATACCGCGATTCCCTGTCACGGAACACATCGAAGGATGGGTCGATCTTTCCGGCCTCCTGAAGGAAGATGAACTGGATACCGGTGAGGAACACCCTGGCCGGGTCGGTCAAATGGATCTGCACCCCCTGCAGCTCCTCTCCCGCCCTGGCCATGTAATAGGGTTTCAAATAAATGGGACGGAAACCCACCCCTTTCAGGCCCCGTGCGTTCATGGAATCAGCCAGTGCCTGTGCATCGATCACATCGGTGACCAGGGTCTGGAATGGCAGGGTGTAACCGATCCCGACCATGTTGGGATCCAGTTCCCCCAGGATGCCGGTGGCCGCGTTGTAAAGCGCGGTCCCTTCATGCGGGATGTGGGGCGAGGTGGGGACCCAGGGCAGTCCGGTCCGGTCGAAAGTCATCTCCCGCTTCCATCCTTCCATGGGCACCACCCTTAAGCTGCACTTCCTGCCTCCTTCGAGCATCCCTTCGGCATTCAGCATCCGCGCCAGTTCACCACATGTCATCCCGTATATGTAGGGGATGCTGTACCGGCTGATGAACGAATGAAAACCTTCTTCCACCAGTGGACCCTCCACCCTGCATCCTCCCAGCGGATTTGGGCGGTCGAGGACCACCACCTCCTTTCCGTAATCCGCCGCAGCCTCCATCACCATTCCCATGGTGCTGATATAGGTGTAGGACCGGACCCCGATGTCCTGGATGTCGTACACGATCACATCCACCAGGTCCATGGCCTCCCGGTCCGGTTTCCTGCTTCTGCAGTAAAGGGAAAAAACAGGGATCCCGGTGCGTTCATCCACCCGGTCGGACACATGATCGCCCGCTGCAAAATCGCCCCGCACCCCGTGCTCAGGTCCGAACAATACGGTCAGTTTCACATGCGCATGCAGAATGTCGATGGTGGAGCGCAGGTGACGGTCCACCCCGGTGGGATTGGTCACCAGTCCCACCCGCTTCCCTTCAAAAAGTGCAAAGCCCGAATCCTGCAATACATCAATCCCGGTCCTAACCTGTCCCGGAGCAGCTGCCGACATCACGGCGAACAGCAACATCGCGGGCAAATACCTGTATCTGTCAGACTGCCGGGTGTTCATGCACGAAATTTTTGATAGCGTTCTTCCAGGTCCTTGAAATCGTTCCCCTCCCTGATGGAATCCTTCGCCGATTTGTACAGCATTTCCACATGGCGCGCCAAGGTTTTCTTATGTCCGGGAAGGGTGGCGGATTCATGGATGGTGAGGAATGATTCCATCAGCCGGATGATCACTGCAGGGCTATTCTCCCCGTACTGCCGGATCTGGTTGAAGGCTGCATTTATCCTGTCTCTTATACACATCTCCGAGCCCACGAGACCGTACTAGATCTCGTATGCCGTCTTCTG
>OGCK01000290.1_pt1 | contig 10578 bp, 8 predicted proteins | sample 1570051 | NCBI WGS metagenome assembly OGCK01 (sample SAMN06266181, study PRJEB24510) | hot springs metagenome | isolation source: hot spring sediment | place: USA: Zodletone Spring, Oklahoma | collected 2013-12-03 | reverse complement strand
TTTTTTCAAGCAGAAGACGGCATACGAGATCTAGTACGGTCTCGTGGGCTCGGAGATGTGTATAAGAGACAGGTCACTGAAGTTTGGATTGGAGGTATAGGATTCATATGCCTGGGAATAGTACATGTCGGGCATGTAATCCCATCCCGTGCTCGAGCGTGTGCGGTCGCACGCGGCTGCCACCAGCCATACAATTGCAATGGAAAGGAGGGCAGGTCTCATGGTTTCTGTCCGTTTTGCTTTTCGGTGATCTCGGATGCCCCCTTCTCCTTCATGATGGCAACTGCCCTCTCCGCATCCACCTTGGTTTTGTCCAGCAGGATCACGAAACGGTCGTCGGTGGCCTTCGGATGAAAGACCGGCTTTTCATTGCCGGGCCACAATCCGGCCCTCACGGAAAAAGTGAAAAGGCTGAGGATGGTGATGCTGAAGATGGTCAGCACGATGGTGACCACCAGGAAAGAGGGGAAGGCATTGCTTGGTTTTCCCCCGTAGTTGAGGGGCCAGTCGATGACCGCAGTGTAGAAGAGAAAGCCCAGCACGGCCAGTGCGGAGAAAAAGCCATAAAACCATCCCACCACGGTGATCCTGGATTTTTTGCCCTGCTTCTCCAGCACTTCATGGACCGGAAAGGGCATGAACACATCCTCGATCTCGATCTTTTCCTCCTTCATCTTCCTGAAGGCCGCCAGCAGTTCCTCCTCCCCGTTAAAAACCCCCAGTATGTAGGTTGTATCCATATCTTTATATTTATTGACTTACGACTTTAAACTCTCGACTTTAGACTCCCGACTTTAAACTCTCGACCTTCGACTCCCGACCTGGTACTTATTTACTGCCTTCACCTCGCTGATGGCAATCATGGGTATATACTTGAAGAACAGCAGCACTCCGAAAATGAAGATCCCCAGCGTACCCAGGTAGACCGCGATCTCCACAAAGGTGGGCGAGTAGCTTGCCCAGGCAGAGGGCAGGTAATCTTTGGCCAGGGAGGTGACCACGATGTTGAACCGCTCGAACCACATCCCGATGTTGATCAAAATGGAGATAATGAACAACACCAGGATATTGCTCCGGATCTTTTTGAACCACATGAGTTGGGGAATGATCGCATTGCAGACGAACATGATCCAGAACTGGACTGTGTATTCGCCGGTGATCCGGTTGTGGAAGAAAGTGAAGATCTCATACTCGTTCCCCGAATACCATGCCACAAAGATCTCGGTCAGGTAAGCGGTGCCCATGATCAAAGAAATAAAGATCAATATCTTGGCCACGTTCTGCAGGTGCCGGTCCGTTACAAAGTCCTCCAGTTTGTAGATCCTCCGGAGAAGGATCATCAGGGTCATCACCATGGCAAATCCCGAAAAGATGGCTCCCACCACAAAATAGGGGGGAAAGATGGTGGTATGCCAGCCCGGCTCCACCGAAACGGCAAAGTCCGTGGAGACGATGGAGTGGACCGAAACCACCAGGACGGCCGCAATGCCCCCCAGGATATAGCTCAGTCCCTCGTATCTTTTCCACTCCCCCACCGATCCCCTCCATCCCATGGCCAGCCATCCGTACACTGCCCTCCTCACTTTCGATTTCGCATGGTCGCGAATGGTGGCGAAATCGGGGATCATCCCCAGGTACCAGAAGGAGGCAGAAATGAGCAGGTAAGCCGAAATGGCGATGAAATCCCAGAACAGCGGGGAATTGTAATTGACCCACAGCGGTCCCCTCGTGTTGGGATAGGGAAGGATGAAAAACGCATCCCAGATCCGGCCCATGTGCAGCGCCGGAAAGATGGCCGCACAGCCCACCGCCACCACGGTCATGGCCTCTGCTGCCCGGTTGATGGAGGAACGCCATTCCTGCCTGAGGATCAACAGGAAAATGGAGAACGCTGTCCCCGCATGACCGATCCCGATCCACCACACGAAATTGATGATCGCCCATCCCCAGCCCACCGTATTGTTCACGCCCCATGTGCCGATCCCGTTGGCAACGGTCACATAGATGGCCCAGAACCCCAGCAGCATCATCGCAGAGCTGATGCCGAGTCCCACCAGCCACCAGAATTTGGGACGGGCATACAGGGGTGAGGTGATCTCGGTGGTGATCTGTCCCAGCGATTTGTTCCCCAGGATTAGGGGGCCTCTGATCTCTGTGTTGTACATCGATGCGTGATTAATTTGTCATCATCTGTTGGGTTGTGCTTTTTCCTGTTTGGCATTCCCGGTATTCCCGGAGGATTCCACCGCGTGTGTACCGGCAGGATCTGCCGCGTGTGTCCCGGGGGGCCTGTTCCTCACTTTTGTGAGGTATCCCACCGAAGGCAGCGTATGGAGCTGCTCCAGCAAATGGTAATTCCTCTCTTCTTTTTTCAGGCGGCTGACCGCGGATTCCTTGTCGTTCATGTTCCCGAATACGAGGGCACCGGCAGGACAGGATTGCACACAGGCCGGCTGCACCTCCCCGTCGGCCAGGGTCCGGTTCTCCATCTTCGCCTCCAGCTTCTTTTCCTGGATGCGCTGCACGCAGAAGCTGCACTTCTCCACCACCCCCCGTTCCCTCACCGTCACATCCGGGTTCAGCACCATCCGGGACAGGTCGCTGTTCTGGTTGAAATCGAACCTGTCGTTCTTCACATACCTGAACCAGTTGAACCGGCGTACCCGGTAGGGACAATTGTTGATGCAGTACTTGGTCCCGATGCACCGCACATAGGCCACCTGGTTCAGTCCCTCGTTGCTGTGCATGGTGGCACTTACCGGGCACACATTCTCACACGGGGCATTGTCGCAATGCTGACAGATGACGGGCTGGTGTAGCACGCCCGGATTTTCCGGCTCGCCGCTGTAATACCTGTCGATGCGCATCCAGTGCATGATCCGCCGGTTCCGCACCTCCTCCTTGCCCACCGTGGCCACATTGTTCTCGGCAGTGCAGGCCACGATGCAGTTATTGCAGCCGGTGCATTTGTTCAGATCCACCACCAGTCCCCAGTGGAACCCGTCAAACTTCACATCGGGATATAGCGTCTGGTGATGGGCCTCGGTCTCCACATGAAAGTGGTTCCCCGCATAGGGATCCTCCCGGTATTCCTCCAGGGTGGTTTCCCGCACAATGGGCCTTCCCTCCATGCTGTGGTGGGTCTGGGTGCGCGCCAGGGGATAGGTCTGTCCGGTTGCCTCCGGCCGGATCCGGTCGTTCACATAACAACGGAAGCCGTTCCTGCGGGTGACCCACCGGAATCCGCTGATCCCGATGTGCTCACCCACCTTTCCCGCCCTGGTCCGTCCGTATCCCAGTGCCAGGGAGACCGTCCCCCTGGCCTGACCCGGCTGTACCAGCACCGGGACCTCCGCCCCGTCAAGCAGAACCACCATTTCGTCGTTCAATCCCATGTTTTCCGCATCTGCGGGAGACACGGCCAGGTAGTTGTCCCAGCATACCTTGGAGACCGGATCGGGAAGTTCCTGGAGCCAGGGATTGTTTGCGTAACGCCCGTCGTTCAGGGACACGGGCCGGTAAAGGATCAGGGTCAGCTCCGGATCAGGCGGATCCAGCGATACCCGTGGCGGGGAGAAATCCAGCGACACCGGTTTCGGCTCCCTCTGGAAAAAACCGCGCTGCAGGGTTTGCGTCCACCACTCATCGAACCGCACGGGTCCGGATGGGGCGAGGTTTTCCCTCCACCAGGACCTGACCAGTTCCTGGTAAGGCTGCCGGGAGCCAGCCCAGATCAGCAGGGAATCCTGGAATGCCCTGGTGTCGAAAATGGGATGGATGCAGGGTTGCCGCAGGCTGTACGAGGCTGCGACCGGTTCCGTATCGCCCCATGCCTCCAGGTAGTGGTGGTCCGGACAGATCACCCGGCATGCTTCGGCGGTCTCGTTCGGGGATGTGCCCGCATAGACCGTGAACCCTGCCTTCTCCAGCGCATCCAGTCCCCCGAGGCTGTAGAGCGGATTCACCTGTACCATGATCAGGTTGTCCACCTCACCCTGTTCCAGGGAGGAGACAAACTCCGATAACCGGCGCTCATCTCCCTGGCCGAGACGGATGTCCCGCTCCATATCAAGGGTCTGGCCATAGTTCCCCAGCATGTGGTTGAGTCCCCCCACCAGCACCTGCACCTCCGGGTCATTGGAGCCGCTGACCACCAGCGACCGGCCCCTGTGATTCAGCAGCCCGGCGACGATCCCTTCCACATCGGTCACGCACGGAGGCGCCTGGACGGCAGGGGAACCGGTTGCTGAGGCCACCCTGTTGTATATTTCGGCCAGCATCAGCTGCATTTCGCGGGGAGTGACCGGGATACGCTCATCGGCGTTGCTTCCGGTCAGTGAAAGCGCTGCTTCCACCTGCACATGCCTGGACATATGGGTGCGGGTGCTGCTCACCTCCCGGGTGGAGGCATAATCCCTTGTAAATTCAACCGGCATGAGCCAGGTCCCCAGAAAATCCGCACCCAGTGACAGGATATAGTCGGCCCTGTCAAACCGGAGACCCGGGATAAGGGGACGGCCGAACAGGGTCCGGTGGGCTTCCCTGATACCTGAAACGGAAACCTCGTCATACTGGATCCACTGCGCCCCCGGGACTGCCTCCAGGAAAATGCGGATGGCCTCGCGGGCAGAGGGACTGATGATGGTGGGAGTGAGCAGCACCGTGCGTCCACCCTCCTCCAGCCGCCGGGATACCAACCGGTCAGCCGCCTCCCAGGTGGCCGGTTCCCCGTCAATAACGGGCTGCCTGTAACGGGCATCGTCATAGAGGTTCAGGACCGAAGCCTGGATGCGGGCACTGGTGCCGCCCCGGGAGACGGGGGATCCGTGGTTCCCTTCGATCTTGATGGGACGGCCGTCCCTTACCTTCACCAGGATACTGCCATATTCGGTCCCGTCGTCAAAAGTGGAGGCATAATAGACGGATTTCCCGGGTGTGATCTCTTCGGGCGAAATGAGGTAGGGAATGGCTTTCTGGACCGGCTTTTCGCAGCTGCTCGCAACAGCGGCAGCAGCCACACTGAAGCCGAACAGCTTCAGGAAATCCCTCCGTGAAGCGGGAAGCTCCGCAGCCCTGCTTTCCAGCACACCAAGGACCGCATTCCGGTGTTCCCCCTCAGCCTGACTGTCCGGAAAGGCGACTTTCCCTGTCTGGTATTCTTCAATGCTTCTCCAGTATTTTTCCATGGATTTCACCCGGTTTAATAATGACACTTGGAACACTCGGTCCCCCCGGTCATGTCGGCGGTGACCTGGTCGATCTCACCTTTTTGCAATTGTTCGTGCAGCGCTTCGTAAATGGTGTAGAAGGTCCCGTCGAAGGACTGGACCCTGGTGTCGCGGTGACAGTTCACACACCATCCCATGCTCAGGTCGGACACCTGCCTGACGCGGTCCATTTCCTCTACTGCCCCGTGGCAGGTGGCGCATTCGATCCCCGCAATCTGCACATGCTGGGCATGATGGAAGAACACATGATCCTGCAGGTTGTGCACCCGGATCCACTCGATGGGGACCCCGCCTTCGTAGGATTCCACCACCATGTTGATCTGGTGCCTTCCCGAATGGGTTCCCTCCCGCACAATGGAGTGGCAGTTCCAGCAGACCTGTGAACCTGGGATCCCGGCGGACTTCCCGTGGGCTGCCGTGTGATGGCAGTACATGCAATCGATCCGGTTGCCTGTCACGTGCACCGCATGCGAGAATTTAACGGGCTGGTCAGGCTCATAGTTCTCCTGCCGGCCCAGTGCCGTGCCCGCCTCGTACAACAGCTTGATCTGCCAGCCCAGTGCCGCCACAAAGAGCACCAGCAGGATCACCCTTCTTTTCACCTTTTTCAGGAAGAAGAAATCCAGCACGACCCATGTAAGCACCGCCCCCAGCAGCAGAAAAAGGAAGATCTTGTTGATCACGGGCTTCTTTTTGGCCAGTCCCTCTTCCTCCAGCTGATCCAGGTATAGCTTGATCAGTTCGGTTTCACTCTCCGTCAGGTTAAATGTTTGGTGCATGACCGACATGGTGCGGCCGGTGGGTTCGAGCACCGCCTTCCGGAACTCCTCGATGCTTCTGTCTTTATACCTGTGGGCGATCTCCCATGCGCTGGGGTTCCAGTTGAAGGTATCGATCTCAACCGTGTTATGGCAGTCCGCACATGCCCTCTCCCCGAATTTTCCCTCCACCAGTCCGTAAAACAGCCGTTCCCCGCGCATCAGTCCCTCAGCCCTATGTTCCCGCTTGAGTTCCCCTTCCTCCGCATCCAGCGGCAGGAGGATGAAAAAAGAAAGAACCAGGACGATCAGGGAGCAGACTGCACGGATGTGGTTTGTCATGGATATTTCAGGTTAGTATTTGAACAGGCTTCCGGAGTGATGACACTAATTTATAGTTATTGCTGAAAATTAGCAACTACCACCCATATTCAGAATAAAAACAAAATGGATGTCAGTTATTTATACTCGGACTAAATAAGAGGGAAACCGGGCCTTTCAATGTGGCTCTCAGGTAAGGTTGTTTAACTCCATTGGCAAACAATTTTTACTACGTTCAAAGATTCAGTCTAATGTATCCGAATGCAATATATCTGATTTTCCAGCTGGAATATACATTGTTTTGATTGAGACCAAGCCAGGAAGTGTAGTTGCAAAAAGACTTATTATTGAGTAAATCACCTGTTTCTACTTTGAGTTTACGACCAAGGCTGCACACTTACAATTCTGAAGCATTCTTCAGATTAAGGTATGGACAGGGCTAAGAAATTCGGATATCATGAGGCTGAAAACGAACGATTTAATTGGAGACTATATCAGAATTGTACAGTACCAACAATAAGATTATAAGCTGGAATGACATTTAATTTTAGAAATCCATCTTGAAACTAACCGAGGGAATAATAGGGAAGTAACTGAACTGGTAGAGTTTCATAGGGCCTTCCCGGGCTTCGGAACCAAAATAGCCGAAGTTCAGTCCCGGTCGTGTGTTGTAATAATAAAAGTAAGGATTCTGACGGTTGTACAGGTTGTATACTGAGAAAGTCCAGGTTGCATCCCTGCCCTTTCGGGTCTTCGTTCTGTAATGCAAGGCCGCATCCAACCTGTGGTAGGCTCGCATGCGCTCGCTGTTGCGGGTTCCATAGACCAGGGCTTCGTAATCATAGTATACTTCCTGTTCCCCTGTATAAGGAATATAAGTTCGCCCGATGGCCGGTGTATATGGCAGCCCGGATTGGTATACCCATAATACATTGAACTCCAGGCGGTCGTTGATGATACGGTGGATGTCGATGGAAAAGCTGTGCGGCCTGTCGTATTCGAATACGTATGCCTCTCCATGATTGATATTGTCAAACTGACGGGTAGTGCGGGACCAGGAATAGCCCAGGAATCCCTGCCAGAGTCCCCCTTCTTTTCTCAGGAAGAATTCGATCCCGTAGGATTCACCGGCTCCTCCCCTTTCCAGTTTTGACCTCCACAGGGCATCCCCCCTCAGGTTGGCATACCCCTCCCTGTAGGTAAGCAGATCGCTCATCTTCTTTCGATAGATATCCACTTCAGCAGCGAACATTCTCTCTTTGAAATCGCCCTTCCAGCCAAGGGAATATTGTACCACCCTTGCAGGATCCATGCCCTGTCCGGCAGGCACCCAAACCTCGTTGTTGAAGAAATGACCGGATGAGAATACCATATGCGCATACTGGGAGCATTGCATATAGGTGGCATTCAGCGTCTGGGTTTCCGACAGGGGAAATGAAAGATCCAGCCGGGGTTCAAGCGAAAAATCCACATATTCAGAGGTGAAATAGTGCACTCCCCGGACACCCAGGTTCAGGTCAGCGATTTTCCCCAGGTTTACCTGGTTCTCAATATATAGTGATGATTCCAACGCATGGATCATTTCGGGATCGTTCTCCTGATCGCCCTGGTTGTCATGATATTGATTCGGGAGAAAGAAGAGGCCGGATGACTGAAGACCGAAGTCAACCGCCCAGCTTTTCATTAAACGGTAACGCCAGTCCGACTTCAGAGTAATTTGCTGGACCGAGGAGCGGTAATTGCTCATGAATCTGAAAGGATCATCGAGCGCGTAATCAATCACGTAATTCCTGAGGTCGCTGATCCTGTAACGGGTAAAGGAAAGGGTGTTATTGACCTGAATCCTTGGATTCAGGATCCTTTTCCAGTCGACCGACACAAGGATATTTCCCCAGCGGTCTTTCATGCTCATCCGATTATCTTCATCAAATAGTCTGACAACCCACTGATCATCCCCTGCATACAAATTCATATGCAGGCTTTGGTTACTATCGGGCCTCCAGGTGAATTTCCCGTTGAGATCGTAAAATCCGTAGGTCAGTAAATAATCTCCGTCTGCCAGAAGGCTTGCAGTTCCGAGCAACAGTTCGGTAAAGGTTTTCCGTGCCGAAAACAGGAAGGAGGCATCTTTCGAAACCGGGCCCTCCAGGGTCAAATTTGCCCCTAATACACCGATCCCGGCCGAACCCCTTAATTCGGTCCGGTCTCCTTCCCGCATGGTGATATCGACCACCGAGGATATCTTTCCGCCGTATTTCGCCGGAAAACCGCCTTTGATCACCCGTACATCGTTCAGTACCTCGGGATTGAAGACGGAAAAAAATCCACCCAGGTGATTCACGTAATAAAGCGGAACATTGTCTATGAGGAAAAGATTGTCGCCCGGTCCGCCCCCCCGTACCTGCAGGTTGCTCGATCCTTCGTTCGGTGACTGCACTCCCGGCAGTAACTGGAGGGTTTTCAGTACATCCGGCTCGGCCCCTATGGCCGGAATATACCTCATTTCCTTGTTGGAAAGGCGTGACTGGTTAAAATGTACCCTCCTGTGCCCCGTTACCCGGACCTCTTCAATTTCTGAACCCGGCACCATATGAATATTCAGGATCGTGTCGGTCATCTCCCGAACGGGTATGGCCAGTGTCACATACCCCACATAAGAAAAAATCAGTGAATCGGTTCCACTTCCGACCACCATGCTGAAGTAACCGTTGTTATCGGTCGAGGTGCCTTCCGACTGCAGCGGATCGAAGACATGGGCCCCGATCAGAAGCTCTCCCGTCTGACCATCACGGACGATCCCTGAAAGGTGTTTCTGGGCAATAATGGTTAATGGAAATAGCACCAACAGTAAAAAAATAATACCGATAATTCTGATGGTCTTTGTCATGGATACACAGGAATTGAATCCAACTCTACAAAAATGGAATCGAGACTCAATGCATAACTACCTATTACACCCTGGCCATTCTCAATATTCGAATAGAGAGAAAAAGCTGTGGCAGTGCCTTCCACGAAATAAGGGTAGCGGTTCTTCTCGTAGAGGTAAAAGTGTTTCTTAAACCTGTAATACTCCTGGCTGATATGCCGCAACTCAAGGACAAGGTTGTGTTCACCTATCCCCGGTCCACAATTTCCCGGACTCCAGCATACCCAATCGTAATCTGCTTGAAAGTCCAAATTCATTGTAATCAAAGAATCATTCATCATATGATCACTGAAAACAAGGGTTTCGGTAGTATATGGTTCCAGTCCTTCATTCAGTAAGATTTCACTGTTTTCATCGAAGAGGCCCATCTGGTCGCTATAACCGTGTTGCTTACGATACAATACCACTTCATAAAAATCCTTCGTGGATGGATTATCTTTGAATTCAAATTCAATCCCCTCCATCCAAATCCCCTCATCATCGTACCTGGCCCGGTTGGTCTGCCCGGTGATTTTCACTTCCGTAATTTCCGGGACTGTATCACAGGCATACAAATCATCATATCCTTCCAACTGGATGAGGCACGAATAGATTTCACCGGGAATAGCGATCCTTTCTGAAGCATAAAAGCCATCTCCTACGGGTGTCATTACCTCACTCCCGCTTCCGCTGCCGGAAAGCATCAATACAGCATCATTTACAAGTGTCAGGTAAGTGCTGTCTATTTTTTCGGCCAGGGATACATGAAAAGTGATGGGGTTGCCTGCCACAAGAATGCTGTTCACAGCCGGAACCGATTCAAATTCAGGGAATTCATCACTGATCAATTTGGTACATGAAGTAGGTATTAGTATTAAAATCCCAAATAGAATACCATATCCTGTTTGAAATCGTTTCAAGGATAATATCATCTATTTAATATATTGAAATTCAGACCCAGCGAAAGGAAACTGCTTCTTCCATATCCCCCTTCCAAATATATTCCCATTATTCTGCCGAGACTTTTTTGAATTCCTAAAAAGGCTGAATAGTCAATATATGTTGACTGATTTAATTCGAAGGGGAGAGAGTTCAGGTAATTTTCGGTATAGTAGGCTTTATATCCGCCAAAACCGATACTGATATAAATATCCCAGGTTTCATTCTTTCGAGCTTTGAAATGATCCAGAAAATAGTAATCAATCTCGGTCCCAAACAGAAAAATTGGATAATCCCAGGGCTTGCTCCCGTCAGCAAGTTGTTGATGCATGTCAACATAGGAACCTCCACCGTATATCCCTGTCTCTTATACACATCTGACGCTGCCGACGAAGAGGATAGTGTAGATCTCGGTGGTCGCCGTATC
>OGCK01000288.1_pt1 | contig 10581 bp, 8 predicted proteins | sample 1570051 | NCBI WGS metagenome assembly OGCK01 (sample SAMN06266181, study PRJEB24510) | hot springs metagenome | isolation source: hot spring sediment | place: USA: Zodletone Spring, Oklahoma | collected 2013-12-03 | reverse complement strand
CCCCAGAAGATGGTCATTCACCATCCCCACCGCCTGCATATAGGCATAGCACACGGTTGAACCCATAAACTTGAAGCCACGCCGCTTCAAATCCGCGCTCATGGCATCGGATTCCACCGTGCGCGCCGGACACTCGGCCAGCGTGCGCCACGCGTTCACCTTCGGCGCACCGCCGACAAAACCCCAAACATAGGCGCTGAACGAACCAAACTCCGCCTGCACCGCCAAAAAGCGCTGCGCATTATTAATCGTCGCCAACACCTTCAAACGGTTGCGCACAATGCCCGCATTCGCCAACAACTCAGCCACTTTATCCGCGTCGTAGCGCGCAACAATCGAAGCATCAAACCCATCAAAGGCCTGTCGATACGCCTCGCGCTTGCGCAAAATCGTGTACCAGCTCAAGCCTGCCTGCGCCGATTCCAAGACCAAAAACTCGAATAATTTGCGGTCATCATGCACGGGCACACCCCATTCCGTATCGTGATAAGCCACATAATCCGGCTTGCTCAAATCGACCCAGGTACAACGACAAGCTTCATCACGACACATCATCGCTCACTCCTCCAGTCATCAATGCATACCCGCAAACGTTGCGATGCATACTGTGCCACAATTCATACGACACTTAAGCGCAACGAGCCGCTAAATCAAAAACCACCCTTCGAGGCATCCACCATGGAATCAGAACGCTACACACGCGGCTGGGAAACACTCAAAAAAATTGACGGACAGGCCGGCGAACGCGTCATTGACGCACTCAAAGACGTTTCCCCTGATCTTGCGCGCTACGTCATCGAGTTTCCTTTTGGCGACGTGTACTCGCGTGGGGTGTTGTCGCTCAAAGAACGCGAGATTGCGACCGTCGCCGCGCTCACCACCTTGGGCAATGCTCAGCCGCAACTCAAAGTGCATATTCATGGCGCGTTGAATGTCGGTTGCACCCGTCAGGACATTGAGGAGATCATGATCCAAATGGCCGTCTATGCCGGGTTTCCCGCAGCCTTGAATGGCATGTTTGCCGCCAAAGAGGTGTTTAGCGAACGCGATCAAACCGGGCTGGCGAACTAGGCTTTTACAGCTTGCCCGTTATCATGGCGGCTCTTTTTTCATAACGTGCCCCCATGCTCCACATCGTTCTGTTTGAACCCGAAATTCCGCCCAATACCGGCAATATCATCCGCCTGTGCGCCAATACAGGCGTGCAGTTGCACCTGATCGAACCGCTTGGGTTTCACATGGAACATCAGCAACTGCGTCGCGCCGGGCTGGATTATCACGAATTTGCCTCGGTACGCACCCATGCTTCATGGACGGCTTTCCAGCACGCGCTGCAACCTACGCGCGTCTGGGCCATGACCACCAAAGCGAGCCATACGCCGTTTGCAGTGCAATTTCAGTCCGGAGATGCGCTGGTATTTGGTCCTGAATCACGCGGCCTGCCCGCCGAGTTTCTGCAAGCCTTACCTCACGAACAGTGGCTACGTCTGCCGATGCAGCCCGGTTCGCGCAGCTTGAATTTGTCCAATGCCGTCGCGGTGACGGTGTATGAAGCCTGGCGGCAGAACGACTTTGCCGACTGGACGGTTTAAGCGGCTAAGGCCTTGCGCATCCGACCGAGTGCATCCTCGACCAAAGAACGCGGCGCGCCAAGGTTCAAACGCATAAAGCCCGCGCCGGCTTGGCCGTAAATAATGCCGGGACTCATCCCCACCCCAGCCCTGACAAAAAGCCGCTGCAATGCGGCATCATCCAAACCTAGAGCGCGACAATCCAGCCACATCAGGTAGGTGCCTTCCGGAAACACCGGACGAATGCCGGGCAGGTGTTGCGAGCAGTAGGCCAGCACGAAATCGCGCGTCTGCTTGAGATAGGCCATGAGCGCATCCAGCCAGTCTGCACCATGCTGATAGGCCGCCTCTGCTGCGGCAAGGCTGAAGATATTGTTTGTCTCAATATGTAATTGGGTGAACTGCAGGCGCAGCGCGTTGCGCAGCTCAGGATTCGCGACCACCATAAACGCCAGCCCCAGGCCTGGAATATTGAAGCTTTTGCTCGGGGCAACGGCCGTCATCACCCGCTCGGGAATATCCTCAAGCCGCGCAATCGGAATATGACGAGCACCGCCCGGATAAATCAAATCGGCATGAATTTCATCCGAGACGATCATCATGTCGTATTTTTCGGCGATGGCCAGCAAGCGCTTCAGCTCATCCTCCCGCCACACCCGCCCCACCGGGTTGTGCGGTGAGCAAAGCAACAAAAGTTTGCCACCATCTGCAGCACACTGTTCCAAATGCTCAAAGTCCATGCTGTAACGCAGGCCATCCGCGCCCTCTTCAAGGCGCAAGGGATTGAGAATCAGCCGACGATGGTTATCGGTCACCGCGTTGAAAAACGGGGTGTACACCGGCGACTGCACAATCACCCCCTCGCCTTCCTGGGTAAACGCGCGCACCGCTGCATACAGTACAGGCACGACTCCCGGCGAGGTTGCAACCCACTCACGCTCAACCGCCCAGTCATGCCGGGTGGAAAGCCATTGCATCACAGCCTCGAAAAGCGTCTCCGGGGTCAGCGTATAACCATATACCGGATGGGCAACGCGCGCCGCCAAGGCAGACTGCACTGCGGGCGGCGCGGCAAAATCCATATCCGCCACCCACATGGGCAGGACATCTTTGGTGCCAAAGTAGGCCGCGCGACCATCCCATTTGACGCTATGGCTTCCTTCCCGGTTAATCACTTGGTCGAAGTCGAACATCTGCACCTCAGCGCTTGGCGTGTCGTTTGAAGAGGGCGTGCAGGCATTGATCGCACCCAAAGCCGCCGCACCTCCCGTCAGCTTTAGAAACGCGCGTCGTGAGTTCATGTTTAAGCATCTCCGGAAAGCAGGCATGACCGCACATACAAAGCATGGCTCACACAATGCGCTCCCATAGCGTGACTTCGGAAATGGAATGCTGAAACTTGCGCCGTGTTTCACGAATCACAAACGGCACATCCTGCGGCGCTCGCAGCAAACGGAAATGCGTGCCCAATATGGCCTTCAGGCCATCCAGCGTGGTGAAATTTTCAGCGTCTTTCTTGAAACCGCCGATCCAGTTTTCGCGTTGGGTATGCTCTTCCAACCACGTGTAGGGCGAGGCTATCAGCAACACTCCGCCAAGGTTGATGCGCTCGTGAATCGTTGTTAAAAACTGCGCCGGATCGTACAAACGATCAATCAAATTTGCCGCCAGGACAAGATCAAAGCCGCGCAGTATGGGTTTGAGATTGCAGGCATCGCCTTGAGAGAAATCCACCCTGCCGCGCACCGTGTCCAGTCCCAAATCCGCCAGATGCGCCGTTTTATAACTCACCAGTTCGCCTTCATCGCTCAGGGTATAACGCACCGTGCCCTGTTCCGCGAGTTGCACGCCCAGATTGATAAAACGTGCAGAGAAATCCACGCCAGTGACATGGGCAAAATGACGCGCCAGTTCGAAAGTCGCCCGCCCAGTGGCACAACCCAAGTCCAGCGCCTTGCGCACAGGTTTATCGCCCATGGCCTCGATGGCAATATCTGCCAATGCCTTGGGGAAGTTACTCACGCCAAAATATTCCGCACCATAGTGAAACTCTGCATATTCCGCGAGCTGCTTATCTGTTTCGTAATAAATATTCGGCGTGGCTGGCTCGTGCTCACTGGAAATATAACGGAATCCAACATGCTGAAAGAAATGCCTACGGAAAGCATAGCGCGCCGAACGCCGAGTTTCATTTCCGCAAGAAATCCATGAACCACCTTTCATCAGATTATGCCGACCATCAAACGTCGGCGTGGTGAAGTCATCATAAATGGGGTGAACTTCAAAGCCTTCAAACGGATAAATGGGTGTTTCCGTCCACTGCCAAACATTTCCCACCACATCGAAAAAATCCCCGTGCGCAAAGCGATTGATCGGGCAAGGGGAGGCAAAATAATCCAAATGCAGGTTGCCTTGAGCGGCTTGGTCAGCGGGTATTTCACTCAAACCCGAAACGTCATACATGCGCACCCATTCGTCCTCGCTGGGCAATCGCACCGCTTGACCAAGCTGTTCCGATTTCCAGGCACAAAATGCCTTGGCCTCGTGATAATTCACCTCGACCGGCCAATCCCAGCGCATCGGCACTTCTTCCGCCATTAGGCGTAAACGCCAATTAAAGCCATCACGCACCCAGAACGTAGGATGTGCAGACTGCGAAAACTGCCGCCAACCCAAGCCTTCTTCAGTCCAGAAATGATCGGTGACATACCCACCTGCATCAACAAAATCAAGGAACTCGTGATTACTTACTAAAAAGCGACTAGCCTGAAATGCGGGAACCTCGACCACCCGCTCGCCATACTCATTGTCCCAACCGTAAATGGGGTCTGAACGATCTTTACCAAGGCGAGCCGTACCAGACTCCACCATAACCCATTGGTTTTCAGGCGAAGCATAAGACTCTGTACACACGGGAAAAGCGGGGTGCGGTTTAACCCGTTCCAGAGCATGTTGACGAATTAGGACTGACGAGGTTTCTAAATGAATTCTTTCGTGCTCAATCCCCATCACAATCGCCCACCAAGGATGCTTCCAATCAATCGGTAGCTCTAACGGTGCAGTACAGATAATTTGATCCACCAAAGCACGTACTTTGTCACGATAGGCTTGCACTTCGACCACACTCGGCCAGTGGTAATTGGTTTCCGTCAAATCATCCCAACTCATTTCATCGACACCAACGGAAAACATCGATTCAAACGACGGATGAATTCGCTCATTGACCAAACCGGCCAAAACTAATTTGTTGATAAAAAAAGTTGCAGTGTGGCCAAAATAGAAAATCAGCGGATGACGCAAGCTGATTGGTTTTTGATAATACGCGTCATCACCAACAAGCGTTTCAAACAGTTTTTCATAACGATCGAATGTACTATGAAAAAACTCTCTCAGAGATTTACGTATAGAAACAATATCATACTGATTTAACAGCGGGGTGCGGGGAAATAACAAGCGGGTCATGACGGTAGCTCAAGTTAAAATAGAATGCTGGCTCAGGAATAAGGGTTTTCCTCACCCTGTGGACGGGTTTTAAAGCGACGATGTAGCCAAAAATAATCAGCTGGAAATTTGCGTACAACATCCTCAATCATGCTGTTATACAACTTGGCATCCTGAAACAAATCGCCACTAGGGAAAGTTTCAACCGGCAGAAGATGGAGCACATAGCCCTGTGCATCAGGCAAACGCTCGGGATAACAAAATAAAACCCTGGCTCCAGTACGCTGAGCAATCTTGCTCGCAAAAGTCAGTGTAGAAGTTTGAACATTAAAAAAAGGAGCGAAAACGCTTTGTTCTAAGCCAAAATCCTGATCCGCCCCATACCAGCAGGCACCACCGGCTTTAAGAACATCCAGCATGCCCCGCAGATTATCGCTGGCGATCAATGCTTGATAATGACGACCGCGTTGCTTAAGCATTACCGCATTAAAAAATTCATTTTTAGCCGCCTTGTACACCGTGCTGGAGGGTACATTCATGGCCGCAATACGTCCGCCAAGCTCCATTGCCGTGAAATGCGCACCCAACACTAAAACACCACGTCCATGCTGGTGCGCAGCGAGATAATGCTCCATGCCCACGATACGTGTTATCGGCAAAAGGCGCTGGGTCGAACCCCACCAGGCCATCCCGCCTTCCATCAGACCCATGCCTGTGGCCACAAAATTTTCCCGAGTCAACTTCAAGCGCTGTTGGTGTGTTAACTCAGGAAAACATAATTCAAGGTTGCGTAGAACAATTCGGCGCCGTGATGGGAGAACATGGTAAGCCAAAACCCCTAAACTGCGGCCAACGCGCTGCGACCAAGCAAGAGGTAAGCTTGCACCCAAGCGAAGCACGCCCAAACCCAACACTAAAGGCCAATGTCGTGGATAAAACCAGCTTAGTGCGCGGTATTTTGGCGAGGGCTTGCTCGTCATGACAAGTTATTGCAGTTGTTTTTGCATCTGCTCGAGATCACTCACCGCTAGAGTACCTGCAAAGCGTTTTAGTAAAATGGTCGTTAGTAAATAGTCATAGCGTGAGTTATTTAAATTACTCACCGCTAGACTTAACTGGTTTTGAGCATTGATTACATCAACAATGGTTCGCGTTCCTACTTGATAACCTGCTTCGTTGGCTTCAAGTTGCATTTCAGCCGATTTTTTTCCCTGTTGATACGCCTTGACCTCGTCGATTTTAGCATTCACGGTACGGAACGAGTCCGTTGTATTGCGTACCGTATCCAGACGTGCCGCCTCGTATTGATCCTGGGATTGCTGAAAGGAATACGTGGCTTGGCGTGTACGCGAGCTGACACTGCCACCCGTATATAAAGGAACATTCAATTGAAGACCAATTTGTGACTCATAATAGTACGTATCCCGAAAAGTCGGTGTATTGGTCAATACAGGCGGTTCTTGATAGGCATATGAAGCGACTAAGTCAAGGGTTGGATAGTGACCCGAACGTTGAACCTCGATTTCCTCGCGGTAGATATTCACCCCCATTTCCGCACTTTGCAATTTAAGATTTTGTTTCTCGGCAAAAGAAACCCATTCTTTAAAGTCATTCGGAACAGGCTGAGCTAATTGCAGGTTTTCAGTTACGTCATCAAGTCGTTCAATATTACGCCCGGTGATTGTTCGCAATCCTTCCTTTGCAAACGAAAGCGTATTTTCAGCCTTAATTAAGGCTGCTGAGCGCTGATCTCGCGCAGCTAAGGCGTCTGCCAGGTCTGTTACAGGAATAAGGCCTACGTCATAGCGCTTCTGGGTTTGTTCCAAACGTTTTTGTGCCGCCTCAAGATCAGATTTAGCAAGTTTGAATGCTGCGCCGGATCGTAAAACCTCGAAGTAAGCTTGGGCAACGCGCAAAATCAATTCCTGCTGGCTGTCCGCATAATTTACATCCGCTTGTTGGACAATGAGTTCAGCTTTGTCTAACAAGGCAAAGTTTTTACGGTTGTAAATTGATTGATTGAGACTGACTGAATAGTTATTGGAACTCGAATCTGCACTCGGCAAGGTGGGGTACTCAACCCATGCATAAGAAGAGCTTCCGGTAAGCCCTACATTTGGCAAGAAGTTTGCTTGGGCCTGTGGCAGGTTTTCGCGAGCTGCCGCCCGTGCCTGAGCTGCTGCCCTCAGTGTAGGGTCAAATTGTTCAGCAAAACGGTAAACTTCGGAAAGAGTTTCCGCATTAACTTGATTCATCACACATAAAGATGAAAAAAACAATGCCATCGATACGATATTTTGATGTTTAATCTTTTTCATTTATTTATTTATCAACCTTTATAAAATGAAACGTGGAGTGGGTACGGAATTGATTAGATATGGAAGTGATGTTTCAAATAGACTTTGAAACCGCCATTCGTTTTCTGTGTCTCTTGTGACTAACACGGCCTGCATCGCGGGTTCTTGACCAACGACCGCGAACAATCGCCCGCCCACGCTCAGCTGATACTTGTACGCGTCGGCAATGGTAGATACTGCGCCTGTAATGGCAATGACACTGTAGAGGTGATGATTGTTCCACCCTTGGCTGGCATCACCCGTCTCAAGTTCGACAGAAGTGTAGCCTTGAGCATCAAGCACGTGCCTTGCCTTCTCACTAAGATCGGGAAAAATTTCCACACTCGTCACAACGCCTCCCATCTGAGAAAGGCATGCTGCGAGAAAACCGCTCCCGGTTCCAATTTCAAGAACGCGCTCACCCTCCTGAACATTAAGAGCTTGTAACACCCTCCCTTCAACGACAGGCGACATCATCGCCTGCCCATGATCAAGCGGGAGCATGACATCAGTAAATGCTTGGGCTTGGTACCCATCAGGAACAAAGCACTCTCGACGCACCCTACGCAAGGAATCTAACACGCGGGAATCGAGCACATCCCAAGGACGAATTTGTTGCTCAATCATGTTAAAGCGAGCTTGCTCAATGTTCAGACTAGGTGTGGCAATGTTCATATGATTCAGGGTATACGACAGAAAAGGAATTGGATGAAGCTTATGGCCTTTAACCAGCGTGAGCAAGGCCGTTGACAATACAGGGCAAAGATCCATTTGCTCACCTGACGATTTGGAAAAATTTCAGATCGTCAAGTGCATTGAATTTGTAACTTTATATTTTTAAAGGAAATTTCATATTTAGAAACGAGCCATTGAACAGTGATCAACGATCTTAGGTTGTGATTAAGCTATGGATAAATCTGTGCATAAACCGTAGGATGCCCCCCTGAACCGTGAGCGAAGGATGACTCAAAATTGACCCAGAAATCTTTATGGACACGCTGCCAGGAGCAATTGGCCGCTGAAATACCTGAACAACAACTCAACTCATGGATTAGGCCACTCCAGGCCATCGAAGACAAGGAGTATCTACGCCTACTTGCACCCAATCGCTTTGTACAAGAATGGGTCAAACAGAATTTTTTGCAGAAAATTCAACCTTTAGCTCAATCCCTGACTAAAAATCCCATATTAAAAGTATCTATTGAGGTCGGTAGCGCAAGTAAACCAAAACCAAATGCGCAACCTAGCTCTAGCAAAGAAAACATCAAAGTCAGTAGACTACCAGAAGCATCATCAGAACAGTTTGAGCACAATCTCAATAAAAATTTTACCTTTGACGCTTATGTCAGTGGTAAGTCAAATCAACTCGCACGTGCAGCCGCTATTCAAGTCGCTGAAAACCCAGGCTCAAGTTACAATCCCTTGTTTATTTATGGCGGTGTGGGTTTAGGTAAAACACATCTTATGCACGCGATTGGAAATCAAATTATAGAGAACAATCCTCAGGCTCGAATACTTTATTTGCATTCTGAGAGATATATGCAAGATATGATTCGATCCATTCAAAGTAATACCGTAAACACCTTCAAACAGTTTTACAGATCGTTAAATGTTTTACTGATTGACGATATTCAGTTTTTTGCTGGAAAAGATCGAACACAAGAAGAATTTTTCCATACCTTTAATGTTCTAATGGAAAATGGGCAACAAATTGTAATGTCTTGCGATCGTTATCCGAAGGAAATTGAAGGTCTGGAGGAACGACTCAAATCACGATTTGGGTGGGGGTTAACTGTTGCCATTGAACCACCTGAGCTAGAGACAAGAGTAGCAATTCTACAAAGTAAGGCTGAACTCATGGGTGTCAATCTTCCACATGAAGTTGCCTTTTTTATTGGTAAACGCATACGGTCCAATATTCGTGAACTGGAAGGTGCCTTACGTCGCGTCATTGCGACAAGTCAATTTACAGGAGCTGCAATCACACTTGACTCGGCTAAAGAAGCGTTGAAGGATCTCATCGCCCTACAGAACAGAATGGTAACAATCGAAAATATACAAAAAACCGTTGCGCAGTTTTTCAAAGTAAAAATGGACGATCTGCTTTCATCAGGGCGAAGTCGATCTATTGCAAGACCTAGACAAGTCGCAATGAGTCTTGCCAAAGAACTGACTAACCACAGCCTCCCTGAAATAGGCAAAGCTTTTGGGGGTAGAGATCACACAACAGTAATTCACGCTTGTCGAAAAATTGCAGAACTAAGAGAAGAAGACTCGCGAATGGAGGATGACTACCTCACCTTGCTAAGAACTCTTACAAACAATTAGATCGAGTCGTAACAACATGTGGACATCTTTGTGTGTAAAGGCAGAGAACATTGTGTGGATTAAACTTATCCCCAACAATCCACAAGATATCGAAGACTAACACTGTCGTTGTTAGACACGTTGTAATGTCACAAAAATGAGACAACAGCTTGATAAAAAAAGATTTTATTTTTTTATCCACGCTCGTTGATCTCTACAACAAATACAACAACAAATTTTATCTCTATCTTAAGAAATAATTTATTTAAGGAGTTAATCGTGAATTTATCAATCAATAGAGACATTTTTTTACCAGCAGTGCAAAGCGTGATTGGCGCTATTGAACGTAGACAAACACTTCCAATATTGAGTAACTTACTTATACAAATTTCTGGTGATGAAGCCACAATAACTGCAACCGATTTAGAAATTGAATTGAAAACAACAATTAATCTAGGTATTAATTATGGAAATTTCGAATTCACACTCCCTGCAAGGAAGACGGCAGATATATGTAAAAATTTCGAAGAAGGTTCCATAATTGATTTCAAATTATCCAATGAAAATTTAACATTATCCTCAAGTCGAAGCAGATTTAATCTTTCCATATTGCCAAGTATAGATTATCCAAAAATTGATATTTCAACTTTAAAAAACAGCATTGAAATTGAACAAAGACATCTTAAAAAAATAATAAACAATGTTTCTTTTGCGATGGCTCAACAGGATGTCCGCTATTATTTAAATGGTGTTTTATTTGAAATAAACAAAAACTCTATTTGCACAGTAAGCACTGATGGTCATCGTTTAGCATTAAGTGAAGTAAAAACAAATTTTGAAGTTCAAGAAACACAACAATTTATCATTCCAAGAAAAACCTGTCTCTTATACACATCTGACGCTGCCGACGAAGAGGATAGTGTAGA
>OGCK01000286.1_pt1 | contig 10619 bp, 9 predicted proteins | sample 1570051 | NCBI WGS metagenome assembly OGCK01 (sample SAMN06266181, study PRJEB24510) | hot springs metagenome | isolation source: hot spring sediment | place: USA: Zodletone Spring, Oklahoma | collected 2013-12-03 | reverse complement strand
TTTATGAGGTGCGCGAACTTGAGGGCGTACATGCAGCAGACGCGCGAACAGTATTCGTGGTAGTGCTTGTCCCGGCTCCCAACGCAATGGACGATCCCTATCGATTTCGGCTCGGTGCCGTCCGCCTTCAGTATCTTGCCGGCGGTGGAACCAGCCGCGCAGTTCATGATCTCGAACTCTATGCTCGTCATCACGTTCGGAAGGGTGCCGTAGCCGTACCGCTTGATGACGCCCGGATCGAAGGTCTTGAAACCGGTAGTGATGATGATGTTTCCGACCTCGAATTCCTCGAACGAATCCTCCATCTCGTAGTTTATCGCGTTGCGTTCGCACACCTGCTCGCAAACGCGGCACTTGCCCTTCTGGAAGTAGAGGCATGTGTCCGCGTCGATGACGGGCACGGCGGGAACGGCCTGCATGAATGGAAGGTATATCGACGTCGTGGGACCGAGGGAGAGTTTCTCATGGACCGTGCCCTTTCGCGGAATCCTCGTTCCGGGGCATTTTTCCCAGCACATGCCGCATCCGTTGCAGAGGTCCGCATCGACGTACCGGGCCTTCTGCCGCACCCTGACGGTGAAATTGCCTACGTAGCCTTTTATCTCGTCGACCTCGGCGTAGGTCATGAGCTTGATGTTCTTATGCTGGCCCACCTGCACCATCCTCGGCGTCAGGATGCAGGCGGCGCAGTCGAGCGTCGGAAAGGTCTTATCGAATTTCGCCATGTGGCCGCCGATCGAAGGGTCGCGCTCGACGAGAACGACTTCCTTTCCCGCCTCGGCGAGATCGAGCGCGGCCTGTATCCCCGCTATCCCTCCGCCTATGACGAGCGTGCGGGGATTGATCGATACCTCCCGCTTCTCGAGCGGCTCGAGATAGATCGTCCGCCGGACCGCCGCCGCTATAAGGTCCTTCGCCTTCTCTGTCGATTCCGACTCGTCCACGTGAACCCATGAGCACTGCTCGCGGATGTTCGCCATGGTGAAGAGGTACGGATTGACGCCGCACCTGTCGCAGACGTTCCTGAAGGTATTCTCGTGCATGAGAGGAGAGCAGGAGGCGACGACGACCCTGTCGATCAATCCGTCCTCTATGTCCTTCTGTATGAGGTTCTGGCCCGGGTCGGAGCACATGAACTTGTAGTCCCTCACGAGGGCGACGTTGTCGAGTCCCTTCGCGTAGTCGACCAGTTTGCCGATATCCACCTTGCCGGCGATGTTCGTTCCGCAGTGGCAGATGTATACACCTATCCGTTCAGGCATCTCACGCTCCCTGCAATATTTCCTTCATCGGCTTGGAGATCTTGACCGCAAGTCTCCCGAGACCCAGGGCCTTTCGATCGAGATCCATCGCTAAACCTATCAGCTGCGTGAAGTAGAGCACCGGCAGATCGTGCTTCGTCCCGCAGAGCTTGTTGACCTTTCGCTGATAGACGTCGAGGTTCATCTGACAGAGCGGGCAGATCGTCACGATGCAATGCGCTCCTCCCGCTTCGGCGCTCTCGAGCAGCTCGCAGCAGAGCCTGAGCGCTATCTCCTCTTCGGTCCCCATCAGTGAGGCGCCGCAGCATTTCGTCTTCATCGGAAAAGGAACGACCTCGGCGCCGACGGCTGCTATAAGCCCGTCCATGCTCTGCGGATCATCAGGGTCGTCGAATCCCATCTCCGGGCGGACGATCTGGCACCCGTAATAGGGAGCGACCTTGAGACCCTCGAGCTTCTTCACCGCGATGGACGACAGCTTTTCCGGCCCGACATCATTTGCGATCACGTCGAGCAGGTGCCGCACCCTGACGTTGCCGCTGTAGCTGAGCCCTCCCGCCTCGAGGGCCTGACCGAGCTTCTTCCTGATATCCGGGTATTCGTTGAAATACTGATTCGTCTTGTTCAGCACGAGGTAGCAGGCGCTGCAGGGCGTGACGACATCCCGGTGAAGGGGCTCCGCGAGAGCCAGGTTGCGAGCCGAGATGGCAAAGCTCATCAGCTCCCTGACCGACATGTAGGCGGTCGCACCGCAACAGTTCCAGTCGTCCAGCTCCTCGAGCTCCAAGCCGAGTTTCGGCGCTATGGCGTCGATCGACTCCTGGTAGAGGTTCGCCGTCGCCATGACGGAGCAGCCGGGATAATACGTGTATTTCATCTATATCTCCCCCAGCTCGTCGACCTTCTTGAGAATCTTCCTCAGCTGATCGATGTTTTTCATCTTGTGAGGCAAGAGCGGGAGTCTTCCGTTCGAGAAGAGCGCCCATCCCTGCGGAACGAATTTGAACGCGTTGAAGAGGTCGGCCTCGAGTATGTATCTCGTCATCAGCTCCGTCTCGTGATTGCGGCCGTACTTGTCGACCATCTTGACGAAGTTCTTGGAGAGAACGACCGATTTCTTGCCCTTCGTCTTCCCCTCCTTGATCGCGAGCCGCTTGAGGGCGTACATGACATCGGTGATCTTGATCTCCTTCGGGCAGCGCACGGCGCACGTATAGCAGGAAGAGCAGAACCAGATCGTGTTGGACGAGAGCACCTCGTCACGGAATCCCGCTCGTATGAGCGAGAATATCCGGCGGGGCGCATGATCCATCACGTAGCTCGTCGGGCAGGAGCCGCTGCATGTGCCGCATTGGATGCATTTCTTGATTTCGTGCCCGCCCGGAAGGGCATAGATCTCATCGAGAAAATCGTGATCGAGGGCAGATTCGTACACAATCTCTTTTTTAAGCATGTTACGCTTTCCTCGTCTTGAAGGAGCCGTCCGAACCGGCTCGATGCACAAAAAAGGAAGCCTCAGTCTAAAGAAATGCCGTGTAAAGTCAACCATAATTTAATTCATACGGTACACTGAAGTCAAACACTCCTTTTTATAACCATGACAAAGCATTACATATACACTTCGAAATCATTGTCATCCATACGCTCGAGCCCGCGCGCGAGCGCTCACCGCAACATGTATATGCGGCATTGCTTTTCGGTTGTGAAAGACGAGCCTCTGTTGTATAGATTCAATGTAGGGGCCTTGCGTTCCCCGCAGGACGATCGAACCGGGTTGGAAACCGCCATGAATAGAGTAACGATCTGCGCCGCCATCGCAATTCTTGCGCTCTCCTCGTGGGGATGCGCCGACAAGTCCTTCAAGTATTACAAACTCGGCATCGCGGCCGCCGAACGCGAGGACTACGAGAATGCCATCGGGTACTGGCGCGAATCGCTGAAGCATCGTTCCGCCGATCCGGAGACGAGATACAACATAGGGCTCGCCCTCCTGAATCTCGAGCGGTATACGGAGGCGGAGGTCGAGTTCAGAAAGGCACTCGAGCACTCGGACGGCGATCACGAGATCCTCTACGGCCTCGGTAAATCCATCGAGATGCAGGGAAAGATCACCGAGGCAAAGAATCTCTACGAACGCTCCGTCAATCTCAAGCCCAACTTCGCGCCCGCTCACCTCGGCCTCGCGTCGATAAGTCTCGAGACGGGCCAATACCGCTCGGCCGAGAACCATGCCGCCACCGTTCTGCGTCTCGAGCCCTCGAATCTCGAGGGGAACAAACTCCTCGCCGAAGCCCTCTACCGGCAGAGCAACTACCGTGAGGCCTACGCACAGCTCCAGTCGGCGAGGAACATCGACCCGCTCGATGCCGGCCTCCATCTGCTGATCGGCAAGGTGGCCTATGCGCGGCACATGTACCGGGACGCCTATGACGCCTTGACGCGGGCGCGGTCGCTCGGCGCATCGAACGCGGATCTCTTTCTCTTTCTCGGACTCAGCCTGCTCAACCTAGAGAATCTCGACGATGCGGAGACCAATTTCAAGCTCGCCCTCTTCAAGGACGGCGAGGAGACGAAGGCCCTGCAGGGTTTGGGAAGGATCTATACGAAAAGGAAGGAATGGGACAAGGCGCTCGACGCATTCGAGAGGGCGCTCGAGCTCGATCCCCGGGACTCGGCCTCTATCCTCGGCGTCTCCTTCGTCATGATGAACACGGGGCGTTTCGATGAGGCCGTCGCGCGGCTCGAGGGGCTGCGTTCGCGCCCCGACCCTCCCCCCATGACCTTCTACTACCTCGGACACGCGTACATGCGCGCCGAGCTGCTCGATCGCGCCGCCGAATCCTTCAAGACCTTCATGGGAGTCTGGGACGGCGATGCGAGGCTCTTGGAAGAGGCGGGCAGCATCGTCCAGAGCCTCGGGAACCGGCCCTAGGCCTGTCCGTGATCAGACCGCAACGTGCCTCTTCCTGAAGAAGAGCGCGCAGAAGAGCCCGGCGAGTATGAGCAGGCCCCCCGCCGCCTCGCGGAGAATCGGCTTCTCTTCGAGAACGATATAGGCAATGACGCTCGCCCCGACCGGTTCGCCCAGCACGCCGAGCGTCACGAAGGTCGCTTTCACGTGCCTCAGCGCCCAGTTGAAGAGCGTGTGCCCCATGATCTGGCACACCAGGGCGAGGAGCAGAGAATAGAGATACATCGATCCTCTGTACCCCGTCGCCGGAACACGCCCGAGCAGCATCGCGGCGAAAATGAAGACCGTCGAGACGGCGTATACGGGAAATACGTACGCCAGGAGAGAGAGACGCTTCCTCAATCTGCTCCCGACGATGAAATACCCGCCCGCCGCGAGCGCTCCGATAAGGGCGAGCAGATCACCCTTCCACCGTACGCCACCTTCGAAGAGATCTCCCCCTCCGATGACGAATGCTCCGGCGGCCGCCAGGCCGAGGCCCGCCCAGAACAGCAGAGGCACCTTCTCCTTCAGCGCGAGAACCGAGAAGAGGGCGACAAAGAGGGGCGTCGTCGTGACGAGCATAATGCTGCTCGCGACGCCGGTGAGGAATATGGAGGCTATCCAGGACATGAAATGAATCGACAGGAATAGACCGGAAAGGGCGAGAAGGGCCGCGCCCGACCATCCGAGCCCGCACAGCTCACCGATGACGCTCCTCGACGACAGCACGAAGGGAAGCAGGATCAAGGTCGAAAAGAGCATCCTGTAGCCGGCGATCACGACCGCAGGAGCGTCGGCGAGCCTGATGAACGTGGCGGCGAAGGATATCGACACGATGGCGGCGACGAGCGCTCCATTCGTCTTGACACTCCGTTCCGCCACGATCTCTGTCCCTCCCCCGGCCGTCTGCGGTCGATCACCCGCACGCGCAAAACCGGCCGACGCTACTCATCACCGAAGATCACATGAATTGTATTGAACGGCCCCATGCTTTCAAGTACATTTTGCCGTGACGGCTCTTTCCCGCACAGCCGCGTAGCGGGCCGGAATATAGCGTGGACCGACCTCGGGATGGAACATCTGGAATGAACGAAGAGAAAGAGCGGAAGACCGACAGGGTGCTCGGGGACGAATGGCTGGACTGGAAGAGCGATGAGGCGGAGAAACCGATAGCCGAGGGCAAGAGGACATTCCTGATGCTCTCCTTCGTCGTTCTCCTGTTCATCATTCTCCTCTCCCTCCTCTTTCTCTACCTCGTGCTCCCCCGGTTCGAGCAGTTCGGCAGAGCGGGCGTCGTCATCGTCACCGTCGCGGTCGCGGCCGCCGCGCTCTTTCTTGTTGCCTGGTTCGCGTTCCTCCTCCATGCCTCCTTCTCGACCAAAAACTATCTCTTCATGTGTCTCGAACGGAGGACGAACCTCCTCACGCTCCTATTCCCCCTGACCGTCAAGCTCGCCACATCCCTCGGCATCTCGAAGGACCGGCTCAGCCACTCCTTTATCAAAGTGAGCAACCGGCTCGTTCCGCAGACGACCTCCGGCGGCACTGTGCTCGCCCTTCTTCCGCGCTGCCTGAAGAAGGAACTGAAGCAGCGCGTAAAGGAGATCTGCGGGGAGTATCCCGACGTCATGCTCCAGACCGCTCCCGGCGGAAATGTGGCGAGAAAGATCATACAGGAGACGAAGCCGAGGGCTATCGTGGCCGTCGCGTGCGAGCGCGATCTCGTCAGCGGCATCCAGGACGTCGCCCCCCGGATTCCCGTGATCGGCATCTGCAACACCAGGCCTTCGGGACCCTGCAAGGACACCTCGATCGATATCGAGGCATTCCGGTCGGCGCTCGAATATTTCTGCAACCGGTCCTGATCCGCTTACTGGCATGCTTATTGAAATCGTATTGCATCGGAGAGGAATAACGCCCCGATCGGGGCGGAAATCCGCATTTCTGGCAGCTCCCTTGCCGGCCGCCGGTCCGCTTCTTGCCATCTGCGCCCGGGGCCGAAGAGGGAATCAACTACGGAGAGCTTCAAAGATGGATTACTCGAAAAGATTCAAGGGACGGATCATGCTGCTCGTTTTCGCGAGCAGCCTCGCCGTCGCGCTCGTTTTCGGCCTCTCGTTCTACTTCAGCCTCGTCTCGGCCGAGTCCGCGCTCGCGACCAAGGTTCCAGAGCTCGCCGAGCTCGCGGGAAGGTTCAAGAGCACGCTCACTCTCAACACGCTCGCCTTCGCAGGCATCATCTTCGGATCGTTTATCGCCCTCGGCTCGCTCGTGTCGGACCGTCTGTTCAAACCGCTCGATAGCATAGAGAAGGGACTTCGAGCGCTCGCTTCGGGCACAGTGCCGGCGGCGACAGAAGGCTCCGGCCAAGGCCCCTTCGATACGCTCTGGAGATCGTTCGAGTCGGCGCGCTCGCGCATCGAGAGCCGGGAACTGTCCGAGATCGCGACCCTCGAGGAGTGCGTCGCCGGGCTGGATAGGGGCATCGATGTAGCCGGCGCGCTGCTGAAGCTCCTGGAGGCGAAGAAGGCCTGCGCGGGCGGCAAGAAGATGCAGCGGGACAAGAGTCGGGACGGTTCCTCGAACGATCCCCTCTTCATGCAGCCGGTGTGAGCGGATCATCAGGAGAGCAACTCTGATATCTTCTCTATGAGGGTGCCCGTGTTGAACGGTTTCTCCATGTAGAGATCCGCGCTGATCGGCTCTTCCAAATCCTCCGCGCCGAGATCCCTCGCCGAGAGTATGATGATCGGAACGCTCTTGAACTCTTCATCGTTCTTCAGGATGTTGCAAACCTTGTAGCCGTCTATGACGGGCAGCATGAGATCGAGTATGACGAGATCCGGACGCTCGCTCTTGGCCTTCTCGAGCGCCTCCCTGCCGTCGAACGCCGTCCGCACATCGAATCCCGCATGTTCGAGCGTAAACTGCAGGATTCGTGCAAGATGCACCTCGTCATCAACGATCAGAATCTTTGGCGGCATACGTAATCCTTTGTCTATTAATACAATACCCGCTTCTCCGCCCCGGGTCAACGGCCGCTACCGGCGTTCCGGTATTCATCAAGAAAGTTACATGCCACTCCGGCCACGGCCGTGTCTACCCACGAGGGAGTCGTCGGTTGAAGCTCCGACAGAAACGCGATCGTACGATATGACGACCTCTATTCGTCCGATCACCCCTCGACATGTGCATCCAGGATATGATATAATGTAGTTGTTCGAGACAATGCATTACATTGGATTCTTGCTAAATCAATCGAAGTGTAGTCTGTAACCAATTGGGGGATAGTGAAATGCCAAAGCCAAAGCATACCGCAGCATGTGCCTTTTTTCTCATCGCGGCTTTGCTGATAGCATCCGTCCCGGCTTCGGTCTTTGCGGCGAGTGTCAAGAAGACCGTCACGGCGATGGAGGACGGCGGGTATCTGATAACGCTGAAAGTGACGGCGAGCGACGCCTCGATCTACGCGCTCAAGCTCGATGATCCGAAGGCTGCGATAGTCGACGTATATGCGCCGAAGGGCTGGTGCATCGTGACCGACGGAGAGGAGTTCCTGGCCCGCACATCGGGAAGCCCGATCAAGTCGGGAAAGACCGTCGAGTTCATTCTGCACTCGACAACGGCCGATGTCGCCTACTCCTGGACCGTGTTCGGAACGATGAAACAGATCGGCAAGCCGGGATCAGTCTGATCTATTCTGTATGCATACCAATGCCCGGAGCGATCGTTACACGTGAGGATGATCGCTCTGGGCTGTTTTATCTGGAGCCCTCGTTGTTTTCCAGGAGATACCTGCCGACCTGCACATCCCTGATCGCATTGTCGGATACATCGAGGATGCGGCGTCTATACCTGGTCGTGCCCGGATCGATCTCGTTGAGATCGAGAATGATCTCCTCCTCCACCTCGTCACCCTTCGCATCCCTGAGCACGCGCACTCTCGGCAGGAGGTCGCCGCCGCGCCCCGCCTCTATGACGATCACTCTCTCGCCCGTATCGAGGTCGAGTACGCTGCCGAGAGGAATATTCCCGAGGACCCGCATGAAGGCGTCGAGATACTCCGGGTGGTACTCGGTTCCCCGGGTCTTGATCATGAGCTTGATCGCCTCGTACGGGTTCAGCTGCTTCCTGTAGGGACGCTTTGTCGTGAGAGCGTCGTAGGTGTCGGCTATCCTGATGATATGGCTCGCCCTGGAGATCTCGTGACCCGGCTTCGGCACGGGGTATCCGGCGCGGTCATACCGCATGTGATGCTCGTAGGCGACCGCCCGGAAGCGGGGGTCTACCCCCTCCTCGCGCAGGATTCTCTCGCCGTCGATGGGATGCTGCTTGACGGCGATCCATTCGGCCGGAGTCAGCTTTCCCTGCTTCAGGAGGATATCGCGCGGGACATAGAGCTTGCCGATGTCGTGGAGCAGTGCCGAGGTTCCAATGACGTCGATTTCCTCGTCGTCGAGTTCGAGCTTCCTTCCCAGCGCGGTCGCAATGACCGCGACGTTCACCGAATGAAAAAATGTATAGCTGTCGTATTCGCGGAGGGATTTGAGCAGCAGCACGATCGACGTGTTGCTGCCGACCGCGTCGAACAGCTCGAGAACCTTTTTCCCCGCCCTTCTGCCCTCCATGCTGTGTATCTTTTCCAGCCGCACGAGGATGTCCGACACGAGCCTCCGCATGTTCTTGTCGCATCGCTCCCATCCTCCGCCCGTCGCACCTCTCTTCTCTTTCTCGTCCCCTTCGTCCGTCCGACATTCCCGCCGGCCGCACTCTGTCTGAGCACTCTTCACGCCCTTGATCATGATATGTTCTATTCTCGACCATTCGTCGCCGCCCCGGCCGGACGCCTCGCGTTTGGACAGCCGCTCGAGTATGTCGGCGAATGCGGATATCTCCTTCTTGGAAATACCGTTCGTGATGATTATCTCTCCTATCTGGAGTTTCCTGAGCGTCTCCCTGAAGAGATGAACGGCGTTGTCCCTGGTATCGGCGATATCGATCTCGAAATTGAGGAAGTAGACCTTGTTCTGCTCGATCTTCAATGTGACCGAACTCTTGTTGGTGAGCAGAGCATCGACGCGCAGGAAGGCCTCGCTGAGAGCCTTCTCGGCGGAAGGATGCGTCTCCGGAAACAGGCGCCTCTGCAGCAGCAGGCGGGATATGCTGCAGATGGCTTCCTTGAATTTCTGGAAGTCTAACGGCAGGGCTTCTAACACTGTAACATTCACATCGACAATCCCTTACGATTGAATAGGCGAAAGGCTTCCACCGAGCGTTGCACGCACGGGAAAAACAAGCAAATATCATACCTCGCGGGCGATTATGCGCTTGTTTATCAAACGGTTTGGATCGACGGCGGTCTATGATACCATACGAAATCGACGTTGAACCGTAAGGTGGTGCGGATGAGAGTTCCTCTTCTTTGCCTGTCTGTCCTTATCGCCCTCTCCGGCTGCACGCTCGCACCATCGAGCAGACGCGTGATCGAGGACGATTTCGTCGAGGAGATCGATCCCGCGCAGCGCGAGCATGCCTGGGACGAGATCGCGGAGCTCAAGTCGAGAATAGCCGGCGAACCGGATAACGCCGAGCTCTACCGGCGGCTCGCCGTCCTGTACCGGCTCGCAGGCACCCCGCGATCGCGGTTGCTCTCGGTGGAGGCGATCGACAAGGCCATCCAGCTGGACAGCCGGGATCCGAGGAATCACTTGGAGAAAGGCCTCACCCTTCTCGCCCGCAGGTTCATCGGAGAGGCAGAGGAATGCTTTCGACGAGCCGTGAAGATCGATCCGAAACATTTCGAGGGCTGGTACCAGCTCGGAGCCCTGGAGAAGACGGAATACCTCAAGACGATGTGTTTCCCCGACCACCTCAAGAACTCGATACGATATTTCAGGAAAGCGAATTCGCTCGATCGGTGGGACGAGGACACGCTCTTCAACCTCGGTTTTCTGCACATGTTCCGCTCGATGTTCAGGACCGCTCGAACGTATGCATACAAGGCGGCCGACATTGCGCCCGACAATCCGAGGAACTATCTACTCCTCGGGGCGATCCATGTCCATTTCAAGAAATTCGATCTCGCCGAACACGCATTCGGCACGGCTTTCGAATTGATGACGGCGGAAGAGCGGCGAGCGTACGAGGATGTATCCCTCATTCTCCCGAACGATCTCCGCGATCTCTATCTCGAGTCCTCATTCGAGAAGATCGATGAATGGAACAGGAAGTTCTGGATCGAGCAGGATCCGACTCCCTCCACCGAGCTCAACGAGAGACGGCTCGAGCACTACGCCCGCGTCTTCCTCGCAAACGAGATCTTCACCGACAAGCGTCTCGATCTACTGGGTTCGTCGACCGACAGGGGAAGCGCGACGATCAAGTTCGGCCTCCCCGACAAGAAG
>OGCK01000285.1_pt1 | contig 10622 bp, 9 predicted proteins | sample 1570051 | NCBI WGS metagenome assembly OGCK01 (sample SAMN06266181, study PRJEB24510) | hot springs metagenome | isolation source: hot spring sediment | place: USA: Zodletone Spring, Oklahoma | collected 2013-12-03 | reverse complement strand
ATAATAATTTCCCAAAAAGAACACTTATCTCCTTTTCGTTCAAAAAAGATACTTCCTTTTTAAATCCTTTGATTTTCATTATTTTACAGGCACGAAAGAGGTGCAAAGAACCTGATGATTTTTCTGAGTGTAGGGTTTAAGTCAATCTTCAGGACAGCACCTCATTTCGTTTTTATCGCAAAGTAAATGCTGTCTCCCGGTACCTTCTGTGCAAGGGTATTTATCCCCTTTTGACTAAGCTGCAAAATCCTTGGGTAACCGCCCGTGGTTTGCCCATCCCTCATCAGCACAATGATCCTTCCCGAAGGTGTGAGCTGCACAGTACCCGGTAATACGGGAGCGGTAAGTATTGCTTTAAGTTTATTCGGAAATAATTCTGAAAGCTGAATTCCCATGCGGTCATTATCGTTTCCGGGAGAAAATCGGAAATTTTCCAGCCGCTCTTTTTCTGAAGCAGACAGCCTGTCGAACTCGGGCCCGGAAAAAGCCTCAATGGCCGAAGTTGAAATATATGATCCCGATCTTATTGTCGCGTGGGCTTCCACTATCCCTTCTCCTGCACTCACTGGATACGCCAGCTTCATCCCTTTTTCCAACCTGGCAAAGGAAGTAATGTCCTGGTACCAGCTCCTGCTCTTTAAAACCTCTTCTGTTTGAAAACCACCTTTTACGGCCAGGTAAGTCCGGCATCCAAAGATCCTTTTACCAAATTGCAAGACATCTCCCGCATTGATCACGATCAATTGGTTATTCTCTACCGCCTCGCCGTTGACTGTGGGCGAGAGATTGGCACCGGTGATCGCTATGACGGCGGTTTCAGAAAAACGAAGCTTTGGCCCCATTTGGGTGATTTCCATTACTGCGGAATTTTCCGGATTTTTCAAGAGGAGATTTGCCATTTTAGCAGCATAACTATCCATAGGTCCGCTAACCGGAACTCCGTACCCCATAAAACCGAAGCGGCCCTTATCCTGAATTGAAGAAAAAAGACCCGGATGCAGAACTTCAACTTCAGCCAACATAGATCTCCTTTCTAAATTCGAATTTTCCTTCCCGTACTTCTTCGGAAATTCCATTATACTCCTTAAGATCTACCGGGTAAAATTTCAACTTATCCCCGGGAGAGATCTCGCAAGGCGGAAGCCGATCTTTATCAAAAAGAGGCACCGGAGAATTCCCGATAATTTGCCAGCCTCCGGGGCTCGATTTTGGATAGATCCCGGTCTGGTTTTCGCCGATTCCCACCGCCCCTTTTTCCACCTTTAAACGGGGTTGATCTTTACGGGGAAAATGCAGCTTTTCATCCAGACCTCCCAGGTATAAAAAGCCGGGTAAAAAGCCGATGAAATAAACCGTATAAACCGGAGCTGTATGAAGGTTGATCAGTTCCTTTTGTGTCAGGTTTTTTTCCCGACAAAGAAGCGCGAGATCGAGACCAAAAACTTCTTCGTAACAAACGGGAATATGAAAGAGATGCCGTTTAAAATTATTGCTTATATTAGCCTGCTCCAGGAGGTTTTTCAGCCTTGAAACCTCACTATAAACATCCTCTATAGCTTCAGGGTAATTTATTAATAATGAACTAAATGTGTTTATTACTTCAACCCTTTGTTCAAGTAAACTCTCCTGTAAAAACTTTTTGAACTGCAACAATTGTTTGAGTTGAGATTCATTGATCTCGGGTGTAAAATCAATCAGGATCCCCTGCTCTCCCATTGGTTTTATTTCGGGAAGATCACTCATGAAACATGCTTGATTTGGATGTCTTTTTCCTGAAATTTTTGTTTCAAAAATTTGAGAATTTCCACCGAATTAGGAGTGTCCCCATGAAGGCAAAAAGTGGTGGCTTTACAGTCAATTTTTTCACCGTCCACACAGGTGATCTTGTGGTGCGAAAACATCGAAAAAAGATGCTTAAAAACTTCTTCTTTTTGGGTGATAAGGGCATTGGAATTTAACCTGGAAACAAGGCTGTAATCAGGGTTGTAATTACGGTCTGCAAAAGCTTCAAAAACCACCTCGAACTCCCCTTCTGCCATCCTTGCAATCACCGAATTTTCGGGAGCGTAAAGCAATAAAGGATCATCAAATTCCCGAAGTGCGTCGAGGATGACAGCTGCTATTTTTTGATCTTTTTGAGCATCATTATAAAGGGCTCCGTGGGGTTTGACATGAACCAGTTTTGCCCCCTCAGCTTCCGTGATCTGTTTCAAAGAAAGGATCTGGGCGACAAGAGATCGTTTCAATTCCTTTGGCTCGATCTTAAGACTAACCCTTCCGAAGTTTTCTTTATCGGGATAAGAGGGATGCGCACCAATTTCTACCTCATGTTCCATAGCGAGATCTACGGTGTGGTGCATGGTCTCCAGATTGCCGGCATGTCCTCCGCAGGCAATGTTGCAGGCAGAGATCAAAGGCATCAACCTTTTATCGTACTCCCCGCCTTCTCCCAGGTCACAATTGATATGAATCTTTTGCATGTTATATTTTTAAAGGGTTTCCAGGACCGTATAAATTGATTTCGCTCCCAGAAAAACTGTTATTGCAATGATGACCAGTCCCATTAGGTTCTGAATAACAGAATTTTTGTGCTCTCCCATTATGGACGACCTGTTAACCACCCAAAAAAGGAAGACAGCTACAACGGGCAGCAAAATTCCGTTTGCAACCTGTGCGAACTGGATGATCTCTACCGGCTTCAACCCCAGGGAGGAGAAAAACACTCCCAGTAACAGAATGCCGGCCCAGACCATTTTGAACTTTACTGAATTTAAGCCTTTTTTCCATCCCAAACAACCTCTTACCACGTAGGCGGCTGCCAAAGGCGCGGTAATTGCCGAGGAGATCCCCGCAGCGAACAGACCTATGGCAATAAAGAATTTAGCATAAGGCCCGAACAAAGGTTCAAGACCTACAGCGAGATCGGCTGCCGTGGCTACTTTTGTAATCCCTGAAGCTGCCGCAGTGACCACTATTGCCATAGATACCAATCCACCCAGGAGGATGGCCCAAAAAAGCTCTTTACGGGCGATCTTTAGTGCAGAGGCTCCTTTCCACTTTTCTCCTACCAAAGAAGCATGTAAGAACAGATTATAAGGCACTACGGTGGTTCCAATCAGAGCCATTACAGTAAGGATACCGGCTGTGCCGCTCGATGGGATAAAAAGTCCTTTTAAAAGAGGGAGAATTTGAGGTTGAGTCATAAATGCCGTCACCACGAAAGAGATGCTCATTATCGCCACCAGTACGATAAACACCTTTTCCAGGACTTTATAACTTCCAATAGCAAGAAGAATGAAAGCTATAAAACCTATGAGCAGGCTCCACAGATCGAGTGATACAGCACCAATTTGCATATTTGGAGAAGGTACTACCGCAGACATTCCTAATACGGCCCCTGTGATATTCCCGGCTTCATAAGCAGCATTTCCCAGCACAATGGCCGCAAAGATCAGAGCAATAGAAAGAAATCTGAAAACAGGGTTTTTGATCTCCTCCCTAATTACTTCGCTCAATCCCCGGCCGGTAATGATCCCCAGGCGGGCAGCCATCTCCTGCAGTACGAGACACGCCACTACAGATAACAACAGGGCCCACAGCAGCGCGAATCCAAAATTCACTCCTGCCAGGGTACAAACTGTGACTGTGCCGGGACCAATAAATGCAGCAGAGACCAGCACTCCCGGCCCCACATTTTTCAACCAGTTTTTCACTTTTTAGACCTGGTTTCCTGAAGCGCATAAAGGGCAAATGAACCCAGCCAATGTCCTCCTTCATAGGTGTCTCCCACCAGGTTTGGAAAAGAGTAAGAAATATGTTGATTTGCCACCGGTTTAAGGTGGCTGTACCTTGTAGGATATTGATTGGCGAGACCCTGCAGTACCCAGGCCCGGCTAAAGTTAAGCCCGTCAAGATGCACCAACTTACCATCGGTCCTGTCTGAAACTTCAGCTACTTCAAGGGTGAAATCTTTATTTTTAAGCTGAGGCATGAAATCTTCCATCCACAACCTAAAGGCATTCTCGGGAAGGACCCGGCGCATGATATCAATTTCAGAAAAGCAGGGAGAAAGAAAATCAAAACCACTTGGTTCCCAGGCCAGCGGGCAATTATCATCGTTCAGGTAAAAATCTTTTGCCCGTTTTTCTATTAGTTTTAAAAACTCCTCTTTACCGGTGGCTTTGGCATAATCGTAAGCCAGGGAAAGTGCAAATGCCGTATTGGTATGCTCTCCCACCCTTATTGGGTAGACCAGTTTTGGAAGGAATTCCTTGAATTTTGTGGTGATCAGGTCGGTTAAAGGCTGCAGGTTCTGCTCGAGCTCACGTGCAAGGGGATCATCCCAGGTGTGAAGCTCCTCGGCCAGCTTCAGCAGCCACGCCCAGCCGTAAGTGCGCTCATAAGTCGCCTCCTGTTCATTCTGAAAGTAAGCCACTTCTTTTTGAATATTTTCAGCAGATAGAGAAGCTTTCAACTTCTCCCTGATCTCCTCTTGCTTTTTTAGATCTGGAAACTGTTTTAAAAGACTGACCAGGGTCCAGTGACCATGTACGGATGAATGCCAGTCAAAACAGCCATAAAAAGCAGGATGAAGCTCTTTAGGCTCGCCTATTTCGCCCGCATTGGCAAGAGTCTGGTTGAGTTTGTTTGGGTATTCAACATTAATACAACCCAGGGGCAACTGTGCCAGGGTATTCGCCTGCTCCAGAGTCAGCTGAACCGGCTTTTGCCCCTCCAGTACCGAGGCAGCTTCCTCGATCAAAGTCGAATCTTCCTTAGCTTCTACTGGTTGAGGTGATTCCTCATCATTTCCTTTACAATTCATCAGGCTTATCGCACAAAGAACTAAAATTATTTTTCTCATTATTAAGTAGGTATTTTTTCGTTTTTTAGCCCAGCCAGCCTTCCCTGTCCAGACTTCGGTATTGAATTGCTTCACTAATATGGGCTCCTTCTATTTTTTCTGAATCCTCAAGATCGGCGATGGTCCTTGCCACTTTTAAGATCCTGTCGTACGCGCGCGCAGAAAGGTTAAGTCTCTCCATGGCAGTCTTTAGCAGCTGCGAGGAACTTTCATCCAAACTGCAATATTCTCTTATCTGTCTCACGCTCATCTGGGCGTTGTAATGTACATTTTCTGAATTCTCAAACCTCCTGGTCTGCCTGTCCCGTGCTGCGGTTACCCTTTTTCGTATCTCTTTACTGCTCTCTCCCCTTCTCTCCTCACTCAGTTTTTCAAAAGGTACCGGAGTAACCTCGATGTGAATATCTATCCGGTCGAGTAATGGTCCGCTGATCTTGCTTAAATACCGCTGCATTTCTGAAGGAGAAGAGCTCACCGGCGCATTGGGGTCATTAAAATAACCTCCGGGGCTGGGGTTCATACTGGCCACCAGCATAAAACTCGAAGGATAAGTAACTGTGAATTTGGCACGCGAAATGGTTACTTCTCGATCTTCTAAGGGTTGTCGCATTACTTCCAGGACACTTCTCTTAAACTCCGGAAGCTCATCCAGGAACAATACGCCGTTATGGGATAAGGATATTTCCCCCGGCTGCGGGTAAGCTCCGCCGCCAACAAGGGCTACATCAGAAATTGTATGGTGAGGGCTTCTGAAAGGGCGGTGCGCCATCAATCCGGCGCTTTCTTTCAATCTTCCAACTACGCTGTGTATTTTCGTAGTTTCTAGGGCTTCGTGCAGGGTCATGGGAGGCAAGATACTCGGCAGCCGTTTTGCAAGCATGGTTTTTCCCGACCCCGGCGGACCAATAAGGATGATATTGTGTCCTCCTGCGGCAGCAATTTCCATGCAACGCTTTATCGATTCCTGTCCTTTGACATCGGCAAAATCGTGCTCGGGGTTTTCCAGCTCGTTATAAAATTCCTGCCGGGTATCAATAGTGGTTTTTTCAAGCTCCTCTCCTTCATCAAAGAACCTGATCACTTCTTCGATATTTTCCACCCCGTAAACATCCAGATCTTTTACTATGGCGGCTTCTTTGACGTTCTGCTTTGGCAGGATAAATCCTTTAAAACCTTCCTGCCTGGCTTTTATGGCAATGGGAAGAGCCCCCTTGATGGGTTGCAGGCTGCCATCGAGGGAAAGTTCCCCCATGATGACAAAATCTGAAATATTATCGGCCCTGATCTGGCCCGAAGCGATAAGGATCCCCATGGCAAAGGTAAGATCATACGCAGAGCCTTCTTTCCGAAGGTCGGCGGGCGCCATGTTCACGGTGATCTTCTTTCCCGGAAAATTGCGGCCCACGTTTTTCAACGCGGCCGCAATCCGGAAACTGCTTTCTTTTACGGCAATATCGGGGAGACCAACAAGGTGGTATCCAATACCGGAGTCTACGTTCACCTCTACCGTTATGGTAGTGGCTTCCACGCCAAAAACAGCACTCCCGTAGACTTTTACCAGCATCTAAAAAATTATTTTTTTAAATGTAGTAAAATTATAAATAAGGGCTCTTAAGCCTGCACCTTTAACACATTTTTGCGATAGTAGTCAAGAATTCCATCAATTGGACGCTGCACAAAATTTCCCGGTTCTAAACGGTAAGGTTGTAAAGCATCTTTTATGATATCCTGAGAAAAATACGCGATAGATCCCACAAAATGAATAGGAACATTTTGAGCCTCTTTAAAACATAAAACACGGTGCTCAATAAAATTCTGCATTCCCTCAGCGATCAGCTGATAGAAATACCCGTTTCTTTCATTTTTGAAGATAAATTCGGCAAAATGTGCCAAATAAGTATTCGGACTGTCCTTTTTGTAGATATTCTCTTTGATAGTATCTGAAGAAAGGTCGTATTCCTTTTCGAATTTATCGGCCAGCTCTTTAGGCATTTTTTTATAGTAGTAATCCCTGATGAGCCTTTTTCCGAAGTAATTCCCACTGGCTTCATCCATGAGGATATATCCCAGGGAATCTACCGCGGTACGGCATTCGTGTCCATCAAAATAACAGCTATTGGAACCGGTTCCAAGGATACAAACTATCCCGGGCTTATCGGTCACGGCATATGCTGCCGCAACCATATCTTCCTTGACCTGCACCTCATGTGCATGGCTGAAGAAGGCTTCCAGGATCTCTTTTAATTTTGCGGTAGGTTTAGGGGTGCCACACCCGGCACCATAGAAATGCACCCGTTCAACCTTGTCTTTAACACCTTTAAGATCAAGATTTTCCTCCAGCCTTTCCTGAAGCACTTCGGTTTTGAAAACCGCAGGATTTAATCCTTTGGTACGCGTTTTTAGAATCTGCTCTCCTTTAGAATCCAGTAAGATCCAGTCACATTTGGTAGAACCGCCGTCTGCAATTAAAATCATATTTCAAGTTTTTAATGAAAAAGGCTGTTCAATTGTGATATTTGAATATCCAATGAAACAGCCTTTTGCTCATTTATCTATCTTTTAAATTACAACTTCGCGGTATATGCAGCCAATTCAATAAGTTTGGCAGAGAAGCCGTATTCATTGTCATACCATGCAACCAATTTGAAGAAATTATCGTTTAGAGCAATTCCTGCCCCGGCATCAAAATTTGAAATATGTGTGGTCGACACGTAATCCTGTGAAACTACATCATCTTCTGTGTAAGAAATGATCCCTTTGTATTCTCCTTCTGAAGCTTTCTTAAAGGCTGCCTTAATTTGATCATAAGTTACAGATTTTTCGGTTCTTACGGTAAGATCAACCACAGATACATCTGCAGTAGGAACCCTAAAGGCCATCCCGGTAAGTTTTCCATCCAATTCAGGGATCACTTTACCAACAGCTTTTGCAGCTCCCGTAGACGCTGGTATAATATTCACAAGGGCACTTCTACCTCCTCTAAAATCCTTTTTTGAAGGACCATCAACAGTCAACTGGGTGGCTGTGGTGGCGTGGATAGTGGTCATTAAGCCTTCTACGATCCCAAATTCATCGTTCACTACTTTAGCAAGAGGAGCCAAACAGTTTGTAGTACACGATGCGTTAGATATAATGGTATCATCTGCTTTGATATCCTTATGGTTCACACCCATTACGAACATGGGGGCATCTTTGGATGGTGCAGAAATAAGAACTTTTTTAGCTCCTGCCTTCAGGTGCTCTGCAGCCTTATCTTTTGCGGTAAATAAACCGGTACACTCCAAAACCATCTCTGCACCTACTTCATCCCATTTTAAATCTGCCGGATTTCTTTCTGCAGTTACGCGAACGGTTTTTCCGTTGATAACCAGGTGGCCATCTTTAACATCTACTTCGCCGTCAAATCTTCCGTGTACGGAGTCATATTTAAAAAGGTAAGCCAAATGCTCTACTTCCAGCAGGTCATTAACTGCCACTACTTCAACATCATCTCTCTTTAACGCAATACGTAGCGCAATCCTTCCAATTCTTCCAAATCCGTTTATTCCTATTTTAGTACTCATAATTCAATTGTTTGTAATTATACTGTGGTGATATTTAACACCCTTCTCAATTCCTTATCTAAAGGTTTTTGCCCTTTTATAGCAACCTCAAAATCTACCGACGTCACTATTTTGTTAGTAATTCCAATCATTACATTGCTTTCTCCCCGAAGCAGTGCTTCTATCGCACCTACTCCAAGTCTGCTGGCGAGAACTCGGTCATAACAACTTGGGGCTCCCCCACGTTGTATGTGTCCTAAAACAGAGACCCTGATATCGTATCCTTCGAGATTCTCTCCTATGAAATCGGCCAGTTCAAAAATGTTTTTACCACTTTTTTCACCTTCGGCGACTACGATAATGCTGGAAGTTTTCCCTGCCTTACGGCTCTTTTCCAGGGAGTACATCATTTGTTCCACCCCTTTGTCTTCTTCAGGAATAAGGATCTCTTCGGCACCGGCGCCAACACCACTGTTCAAAGCAATATCTCCGGCATCCCGGCCCATCACCTCTACAAGGAAAAGCCGGTTATGAGAACTGGCTGTGTCCCTTATCTTATCTATGGCATCTACAACCGTATTTAGCGCAGTATCGTACCCAATGGTGTAATCTGTGCCGTTAATATCGTTATCTATGGTCGCCGGAATTCCCACAACAGGAAAACCATGCTCCTGCTGCAAAAGGAGTGCTCCGGTAAAAGTTCCATCTCCTCCAATCACAACCAGGGCATCTATACCAGCTCGCACAAGATTATGAGCGGCTTTCTCCCGCCCTTCCTTGGTGCGGAACTCTGCAGAGCGTGCGGACTTAAGAAAGGTACCGCCACGGTTGATCACATTCCTTACAGATCTCGCAGTAAGTAATTCAAAATCATTTTCTATTAATCCCTGATAACCCCGGTAAATCCCGACGCAATCCAGGTTAAAGTAAGCACAGCTTCTGGCTACAGCCCTTATCGCTGCGTTCATTCCGGGGGCATCACCACCGGAAGTCAAAACACCTATTTTCTTGATCTTTTCTAACATTAACGTAAAGCTATTTTAATTCGAGAATATAACCTAATTTGCCTGTAAACTCAAACGTTTTCGGTTAATAAAAAATAAAAATGCCCCTTTTTAGGAGCTTTTTTGCAATTATTTTGGAGATATTTTAGTTATTTATCAATTTGGTGACTTTCATCATGTCAAGTATAAAAAATCCTTCCCAGGATTTATTTGCAGTTACCTTAAGTTCTTTTCTTCTCAGCGATCCATTCATTCACAAAAGCCTCTAGCACATTAAGAGGCAGGGAACCATGAGTAAGAACCACGTCGTGGAATTCCCGGATATCGAATTTATCTCCCAGCTCCATTTTTGCTTTTTCGCGAAGCTCGAGGATCTTGTTCATGCCAATCTTATAGGCAGTCGCCTGCCCCGGCATTACGATATGACGTTCTACCATTTTAACCGCATCACTTTCTGCGTTAGGCGAGTTGGTTTTATAATATTCAATAGCTTCTTCTCTTGTCCACTTCTTGTCATGAATCCCAGTATCTACCACTAAGCGAATAGAACGCCACAATTCCATGGCCAGCCTTCCAAAATCGGCATAAGGATCTTCATAGAAGCCGATCTCCTTTGGGACTTTTTCGCTGTACAATCCCCAACCTTCTACATAGGCTGTATAGATTCCCAATTTGCGGAACATGGGGAGACTGTCCAGTTCCTGCGCGATGGCTATTTGCATGTGATGCCCCGGGATGCCTTCATGGTACGCCAAAGCCTCCATTTGGTAAGTAGGCATGGCCTCCATGTCATAAAGATTCGCATAATACGTGCCCGGACGGGATCCGTCAAGGGCGGGCTGCTGATAAAAGGCTTTTCCGGCACTTTTTTCTCTAAAGGGCTCCACAGCCTTAACCACGATGTCAGCTTTTGGTTTGGTCAAAAACAACTCGTCCAGCCGGCCCTTCATGGTATTGATGATCTCTTTCGCCTCTGTGAGGTATTTTTCTTTTCCTTCGGGCGTGTTGGGATAATAGAATTGCTCATCTTCCCGCATAAACTTGAAAAAGTCCTGTAAACTGCCCTCAAATCCCACCTTTTCCTTTATCTCCTCCATTTCGGTATGAATGCGTGCTACCTCCTGCAACCCGATCTCATGGATCTCCTCGGCAGTAAGATCTGTGGTGGTCTTCCTTTTTAGACGGTTGTTATAGAATTCCTTTCCCTTCGGA
>OGCK01000282.1_pt1 | contig 10661 bp, 7 predicted proteins | sample 1570051 | NCBI WGS metagenome assembly OGCK01 (sample SAMN06266181, study PRJEB24510) | hot springs metagenome | isolation source: hot spring sediment | place: USA: Zodletone Spring, Oklahoma | collected 2013-12-03 | reverse complement strand
TGAAAAGAACGCGAACCCAAGTGGGGTGCTGAAGGTCGGAGAATATGAGAATACCGAATTCCGCGTGAGGGGAGATGCTTTTGCAGAATTCCAGATCATGGAACCTCTAAGTTTTAAAACCACTTTCGGAATTGATCAACAGGCGATAGATGAGACCCTGTATGACAACAAAGAATTTGGTGCAGGAGGAGGAATCTGGAACGGAGTGCTTAACCGGGTCAAAAGTGAGGTTTTTCAATACACCGTTTCCAATATCCTGAACTACAACGACAACTTTGGCAAGCACGGGTTTGACGTGCTTTTGGGGCAGGAATCCCAGGTCTCTAAAATGAGCTCCATCAATGTGTATGGTTATGACGTGCTTGACAGTGAATTGCTTTCAGCGAGTAGTATTGGTTCTCTCTGGTCCCACACCGGATACGCAGAAAATTACTCCCTGCTTTCCTATTTTTCACAGGTAGCCTATAATTTTGATCAGAAATATTACCTCTCATCCAGTTTTAGGAGAGACGGGTCTTCCAGGTTTGGAAAAGATGCCCGCTGGGGTACTTTCTGGTCGGTTTCGGGAGCATGGGTGGCCACAGAGGAGAACTTCGTGGATGTTGACGGCCTGGATTACCTGAAATTCAGAGGTAGTTACGGTACCAATGGAAACCTGCCTCCGCAGTACTATGCCTCCCTTGCCTTTTTTGAGACCGATGGAAAAGGATATGGAGGAGAATCAGGTTTGTCTTACGGGCAACTGCAAAACCCTGATCTTTCCTGGGAACAAAGCAAGAACTTCAATCTTGGGGTAGACCTTAACCTTTTCAGCGAGTTTGATCTCTCTGTAAATTATTTCAATAAGAAAACAGAAGATCTGTTGCTGAATGTTCCCGTTTCCCAAACAACCGGATTTTTAACTCAGCTTCAGAACTATGGGGAGATGGTCAATAAAGGATGGGAATTTGAAGTGGGATACACTCCTTACTCGAATGATGATTTCTCCTGGCGAACCAGTGCAAATCTTACCCTTTTGGATAATGAAGTAACAAAACTGAAAAATACCATCGTTTCCACTTACAGCGCGAGATATGGGCAGGATCCTTTGATCATTAAAGAAGGGGAAAGTATTTATTCGTTCTACCTCAGGGATTATGCGGGAGTTGACCCCGAAACCGGAATGGCACAATACTATGTGCTCGAAAATGGAGAAAGAACCGGGGAACTTACAACAGACGCGCAGTCTGCAGGCTTCGGAATTTTCGGAGATGCCCTGCAGGATCTTCAAGGAGGATTCTATAACGAGTTCCACTACAAGGACTTTTCTTTAGACTTCCTGTTCACATTCGGAATGGGAGGAAAAGTGTATGACCGTACCGCCTTCAAACGTGATGATGACGGGTATGCGCCACAGTTCACCAATACCACTGCCCAGTTGAATCCGTGGAACCCTAATAATACCGATTCTAATGTGCCCATCAGGATCAACGGAAATCCTACCTTTTCTAATGATGTTTCCACTCGTCACTTGTATGATTCAGATTACCTGAAACTGAAAAATGTGAAATTGAGCTATAAATTACCGGCCATGTGGAATGCCATCAAAGGAGGATCTGTTTATGCCCAGGGTGATAATTTGCTGCTGTTGACCGAACTTGACGGGTACGATCCCGAAGCGGTTGCCAACGGGGTGAACTTCTTCCAGGTGCCCACCGCACGGACTTTAATGCTGGGACTTCAATTACAATTTTAGACTAAAAAAGCAAGAAAATGAAAATACTTAAAAATACATTAGTGATCCTGGGCTTGCTAAGCCTTCAGGCATGCAGCGAAGATGTTCTCGAACAGACTCCTGATCATGTGATCTCCGAAAAGCTGGTGCTTAATTCCGTGGAAAAACTGGATAAATTGCTCACCGGGACGTACAATGAAGTTTCCAGAAACACCTATTTAGGAAGGGTGTTGTATAAAAGGGCAGCAGTTAAAGGAACAGATTTCAGGTTCGTAAAAACCACTTTTAATCCGCGGGAATACGAGTCTATTGCATATAAATACGAGGAAAGCGCGAACAACAGCGGTAGCTGTGAAGCCTTGTGGAGACAGTCTTTCAAGGCGATCAACAACCTGAACCTGATCATCAACAACATAGATGCAGCAGAAGGCAGCGATGCCGCGAAGCAGGAGATCCTTGGGGAGGCCCTGGGTCTTAGGGGAATGGTGTACTTTGACCTCGCCAGGACCTTTGCTTATCCATGGATAAGGGCTGGTGCATCCTCACAGGGCCTGCCTCTTAAGCTTTCTTCGGAAGAAGTTGTGGTTGAAAGAAGCTCCCTAGGAGAAACGTATGACCAGATCCTTCTCGACCTGCAGACTGCGCATGATCTTTTGGCAGAAAATACCTGGGAGCAGGGCAGTACCAAATACCTTACTAAAACAGGGGTAAAGGCTTTAATGGCTCGGGTATATCTTTACAAGCAAGACTGGGAGAACGCTCTTAAATATGCTGAAGAAGTGATCGCGGCCAGGGGAGAAGGCAACCTGATGGGAGTGGATTCGTACGTTTTTTCTGACTACAATTCAGAATCCCTTTTTGAACTGAGTATCACCAGTGAGAATTCCTTGGGAAGTAATGGTTTGGGAGCTCAATTTGATGTAAAAGACGGTGGCCAGGGAGATGTCATTGCTACTGAGACTTTTGTAAATCTTTTGGATGCCTACGAAGGTGATCCGCGGGCCGCACTTTTGGAGGAAGATAAGGAAGGTACGCAACATGCCTTTGTCAAATACACCAACAGAAGTGACGGGGGAGGATTGAGTGCTCATAACATTCCGGTACTTAGGTTGTCTGAAATGTACCTGATCGCCGCAGAAGCAGCCGCGCATGGTGCCGGCGGGGGAGAGTCTGCCGCTTTGAATTATTTGAATACCTTGATCGAAAACCGCACCACCAACTTAGCCGCTCACCAGGCAACCGAAACGGGCGACGCGCTTCTGGAAAGGATCGCTGAAGAGCGCAGAAGGGAGCTGGCGCTGGAAGGTCACGGGGTTTATGACTACATTCGCAGGGGAAAAGATATTATTCGTCCTGTAGATGAGCACATCAACACAGGCGTTGATGCCGCCAACCTGGATATCCAGGCGACCGATAACAGGACCATCTGCCCAATCCCGGCCAGTGAAGTGGAAGCTTCGGGCATGCAGCAAACAGAAGGATATTAAATTAACAGTAGAAGAAATATAGGAGATCAGGGTAACGAAACCTGATCTCCTTCAACAAAAAAATAATGGTAAAAAGACAAACAGCCTTAAAAATAAGGCAGGCCCATAGATACCTTGGACTTTTCCTGGGAATCCAGTTCATCATGTGGACCGTGAGCGGCCTCTACTTCAGTTGGACCGATATTGATGAGATCCATGGCGACCAGTACAGAAAAACTGAAATGGTGCACTCCAATTTTGAAGGATTACTTAGTCCGTCAGAATCCACAGGCATGGAGGTACATTCCGTAGAATTAAAAGAGATCGCGGGAGAACCTTATTACTGGATCAATCACAGCATGTTGCACAACGCCCGTACCGGGGAAATGAAAAAGGAACTAACCGAAGCTGAAGCCCTTTCGATAGCCGAAAGGAACATGATCGACGGCCTCAAAGTGGAAGGGGTGGAGAGAATTACCGAAACCGGAAATCACCATGAATACCGCGGCGGACCTTTACCCGCGTATGTGATTTCCTATGACACGCCCGAGAATATCAAAGCCTATATTTCAATTGCCGATGGCACCTTCAGGACCCTGCGGCACCGAGATTGGCGCTGGTTCGATTTCCTCTGGATGACCCACACCATGGATTACGAAGGCAGGGATGATTTTAACAATTTTGTGTTGAGGGCATTCTCTCTGTTGGGATTGATCACGGTGTTGAGCGGGTTTGTGCTTTGGTACATCTCATCACCTACCATTCGAAAGTTTATTAATCCGAAGAAAAAGAAGAAAAATAAAACGAAGGTTTCTTAGGAGAAAGGTATTTCTTTCAAATAGAAGATCCCGCTCAAGATTTATTTGAGCGGGATTTTTTTGTTTAATCAGCAGCATGGTTTAATATATGAGCGAAAGGGGTGGCCATCCTTTGCTAAAGGATCTGGATTTACAAGAGAATTAAGTAGGTCCAGGTCAAGATGTAAATAATACACAGAACTGTCATGTGGAGATAAAAACCTTTATTCATTTTTTCAGGGGAGCTAATCCCTTCTCTCCTGTTGTGAAGTGTTACAATCCCTCTTCCAATTCTTCCCGAAGCTGCTCCAGGAAAGAAATTTCTCTTTCACATTCAAACAAACAGTTTTGATCTTCCGGATTCTTCTTTAAAATCGCGAGGAGCTCTTCCAATCTATCATAAATTTCGTTTAAAGTCATAACTATATCCTTTTCTTGTTTTGATCTCCATATTCCGATTTTAAATTTATAAAAAAAATTATAACTTTTAACAAAATATTAAGAATATTTTGTATATTAGTACTATGAAAGAAGTCGAATGTTTTCTTTAAAAATTCAAATAAGGCATCTAACATTCTGTACATTAGTGGGTTAGGTCGAAAATTATCAAATCGGAAGTGTTGGCAGATTAGTCTTTTTCGTGCAAAACCAAGAGGTTGAAATTTTACCAAATCATTTATGGAACCAGAAAGAATTATATGGGAATTCCATATTTGGAGGAAAGTAAAAATCTCTATACATATAAAAGAGGTGTTATTGCCTTGGGAGCGAATTATTTATCTTTTTATGCTGGTTTTTTTTCTTTACCTCGTTTTTTGACCCCCTTTTACAACAGACGAGGCTACTGCACCTTCCCCTACAGGTGCAGTTTTTTTTTCAGCTGATATTCCGAAAAATTTCGTAGGAAAATATTTACATCATCAAACGTAATTTTCTCCCAGAATTCAAAAAATAAAGGTAAATTTCAAACGGCTTGTTACCAAGGTCTTAGCTTGAATTTTAAAATGAATTTAAAAAAAGAATTATATGAATTGGTCCGCAAGGACGAGTGTGTTTTCGACTTCATCCAGGAATACGCATTAGATGGCTTATGGTACTGGGATCTTGAAAAGAGAGAAAATATCTGGATCAATAAGAAAATGTGGGAAGTATTGGGATTCGGAGGTGAAGTGGATTCAAAAAACACATCTTCAACAATAGATCTTCTGAAGCGAAATGTTCTGGAGCCTTTCGCGAGGAGCTATACCGCAGGAAAATCAGAACAAGGAAAACCTGTGAAGCAGATCATCAACTATACTAACAAAGATGGTACAGCTCTATCTATGGTCTCCTTTGTCTTACCAATTTGCAACAAAACAGGCGAATCTGTGAGGCTACTGGGTGCACAACGGATAATAATTCCGGAACCGGAAGATCAAGTAAGGATCTCTGAGGCTAAAGAAAAAGCTGAAAAGATCGAAGCTCGATATCGGACTCTCTTCGAAAATATGAACACAGGATTCGTTCTTTTTGAAGTGGTGCAGAATGAACAGGGCAAACCTGTAGATCTATTGATTCTGGCTGCAAATAAGAGCTTTGAAAAAACGACCGGATTAAACCTGAGGGACGCGATTGGAAAACGTCTTACAGATGTTTTACCGGGAATAGAAAAGGATGAAGCCGACTGGATTGGTACCTATTCTAATGTAGCTATTAGTGGTAAAAGCCATCAATTCGAACAGGGTTCTGAACTTCTCGGATATTTCTATTCGATTTCGGCTTTTCAGGCCGAACCTAATCAATGTGCAGTTACTTTTCTTGATATCACCGAAAGAAAATTGGGTGAAAAAAAGTTTAGGGAATCTGAGCTCCGTTTTAGAAAGCTCTTTGAAGACAGTCCAAATGGAATGGTGATGGTGAAGAAGGACCTGAAATTTTTTAAGGCAAATCCTGCTTTTTGTAAAATGACTGGATTTTCGGGAAAGGAATTACAGGATCTCACTTTTGCTGATATTACCCACGAAGATGATAAGGAAAAAGACCTGGTCCACGTGAAACGAATGTTGGCAGGAGAACTAAATGTTTACAGGACAGAAAAAAGATATCTAAGAAAGAGTGGGGATTATTTTTGGGTACACATTACCATCTCGCCGATTTTTGATGCCGCGAACAATTTCAACTATTTTTTCGGGGTAGTCGCAAATATCACAGAACGCAAAAATGCCGAAAAGCATCTCGTCCTAAGCGAGGAACGCTTACGCCTCGCTACCAAACATGCCAGGGTAGCGGTTTGGGAATATGATTTTAAGTCCAATTCCATGGCCCGTACTCCAACTCATGACGATTTGTATGGATTGGAATGGCAAAGCCATTGGGATATTTCAACTTTTCTTAACGCCACCCATCCCGACGACAGGGAATATTCGAATAGCAAAATCATGAACTCTGTTGCACCGGGAGGCCCCGATAGCTATGGCTTCAATTTTAGAGTCATCCATCCCGATGATACTATTCACTGGCTTGCGGTAAAAGGAGAAGTTATTGAACGGGATGATACCGGCCGCGGTCTAACGGTAAGGGGCAGTCTTATAGATATTACCGATCTAAAACGGCACGAGATGGAATTGGTCCAGCTCTCGAACAATTTGAAGAGTGCACAGGAAATTGCTCATCTTGGAAGTTTCGAATTTATTTTAGAAACCCAAACCACTATCTGGTCTGAAGAAGAATATCGCATCTTTGGTTTTGATCCAAAAGAGCCCTCACCCGATATTCCGTTATTACTGGAGAAAAGTTTGCATCCCGAAGATGCAGAATGGGTAGGAAAATCTTTTTTAAAAGCCCTTCAAAAACGTGAAATTTATGAATTTGAATATCGTATAGTAAGACCGGATGGGAACGTTAGATGGGTGGTTGACAAAGCCCAGCCCAATTTTGATGAGAACGGGAATTTTAAAGGTTATAAAGGAGCTACTCTTGATATAACGGAAAGAAAGCTTCTCCAGGAAAGGTTGGAAAGGCTTAATACTCAATTAGAACAAAAAGTAAATGAACGTACTGCGATGTTGGAAGCTTCAAATAAAGAGCTCGAGGCTTTCAGCTATTCTGTATCCCATGACCTTAGGGCTCCCCTGCGGCACATCAACGGGTATGTAGATCTGCTGAATCAGAAATATAAAACTCACCTGCCCGAAAAAACGCTTCATTATCTCGATACCATTTCTGATGCTTCAAAACAAATGGGGACCTTAATAGATGAACTGCTGCAGTATTCCAGAACAGGTCAAATGGAATTAAAAAAAACAGAGGTGGATCAAAATGCCCTTTTAGAAGAGGTAATGAGGGAATTACTTGTACAGGTGCAGGGAAGAAATATCCAGTGGAAGGTAGAGCAACTTCCCAGGGTTTTTGGAGATCCTGCCCTCTTAAAACTGGTATGGACTAACCTGATTGGTAATGCTATCAAGTACACCGGGAAAGAAGCTGAAGCAGAAATTTTGATTGGGTGTGAGGAACAAGACAAAAGTTTCGTATTTTCAGTGAAAGATAATGGGGTTGGTTTTGATATGAAATATTCCCAGAAATTGTTTGGCATATTTCAGCGTCTTCATACCCAGTCCCAATTTGAAGGAACCGGCATAGGCCTGGCTAATGTCAAACGCATCGTCAAAAAACATTCGGGCAAGGTCTGGGCAGAGGCCGAACCCGGCAAAGGAGCCACTTTTTACTTCACCCTTCCTAAACCTGTTACAGAGAAAACATGAAAATTTTGAAAACAATCCTTTTAGTAGAAGACAATGCACAAGATGTGGAACTTACAGTGGAAGCACTTGCAGAATACAATCTCGCAAACAATATTGTGAATGTTAGGGACGGGGTAGAAGCTATGGACTTTCTGCGTCACGAAGGAGATTATAAAGATCGTAAAGATGGTAATCCGGGTGTCATACTGTTAGATATAAAAATGCCGAGAATGGATGGGATTGAAGTTCTGGAAGCCATTCGTAAAGATGAAAAATTAAAGACCATTCCGGTAGTTATGTTGAGCTCCTCCCGGGAGAATCCAGATCTTAAAAAGTGCTATGAATTAGGAGCAAACGCCTTTGTTGTCAAACCTGTAGATTTCAAGGATTTTGTGGAAGCGGTAAAACATATAGGCGTGTTTTGGGCATTGATAAATGAACAACCCCCCGAAAATTGATTATGGAAAACAACCTCATAAATAAAGGTACTTCACTCAGAGTGCTTATCCTTGAAGATTCATTGCTGGACCTCGAATTAATGTCAGAGCAATTGACAGGCGCTGGCTATGAGGTAGATGTCACTCATGTAGAGGCAGAAGCAGAGTTCAAAACAGCTTTACTAACCCAGAAGTTTGATGTCATTCTTTCAGACTTCAGGTTACCGGGATTTGATGCCTTTGCTGCACTTGATATCTGTCTGGAAATTTGTCCCGAAGTTCCATTTATATGTGTTTCTGGCTCTATTGGAGAAGAAACTGCAATAGAACTTTTAAAAAATGGCGCAGACGATTATGTACTAAAAGATCGCCCGGGCAGGCTTCCTTTTTCTGTACAAAGATCTTTAAAAGGAGCAGAAGAAAAGACACTCCGCTTAAAGACAAACAGGGAATTAAAGGAAAGTGAACAGCGATTTAGACAAGTGGCTTTAACGGCACAGGAATGGATATGGCAGGTTGACAGCAACGGCCTTTATACCTACTCCAGCCCTGTAGTCGAATCTATCCTTGGTTATACACCTGAGGAATTGACCGGAAAAATATTTTTCTATGACCTGTATCCTCCGGAACAAAAGGAAGCACTTAAACAGGCTGCTTTTAAAGTCTTTGAAAATAGAGGGCTTTTTGAAAAATTTATTAATCCTCATGTTCACAAGAATGGAAAACTGGTCTATATTTCCACCAGCGGTAGCCCTGTATTTGATGAAGAGGGTAATTTTAGAGGATATCAGGGTGCAGATGAGGACATTACGGAACGTTTAGAGGCAGAAGAAAACTTAAAACTTCTCAATCGCGCAGTAGAAGCCAGCTCTGTTTCTGTTACTATTACAGATGCCGAAGGAAAGATCATCTATGTCAACCCTTTTTACACTCAGCTCAAAGGCTATTCAAAAGAGGAAACCATTGGCCAACGGCCAAGATTTCTAAGTACAGACGACCAGCCCGATGTTTTTTATGAAGTTCTCTGGAATACTATAAATTCAGGTAAGGACTGGAACGGCGAATTTCAAAACAAAAAGAAAAATGGGAGGACCTATTGGGAAAGAGCTGTCATTTCACCACTTCTGAACAGACAAAACAAGGTTACGAATTTTGTCATTATAGAAGAAGATGTGACAGAACGAAAAAAAATGACAGAAGAATTGGTCAGAGCAAAAGAAAAGGCCGAAGAAAGCGATAGACTTAAAACTGCTTTTATTAATAACATATCACACGAAATAAGAACACCTCTTAATGGAATCCTGGGCTTTGGACATATGATGGCTGAATATGATATTTCCCTGGAGAAGCGTCGGGAATATTTTAAATATATCAACCAATCCAGCGAGAGACTTTTGAATACAATTACAGATTTTATGGACATGGCTATGATTGTCTCCAGAACTATGGAAATGAACAAGGAAGAATTTGCCCTGGCCCCTGTTTTTGAATCTTTGACAGAAAAAATGATCCCATTATGTTTGGAGCGTAACCTGGATTTCAAGATGGAAACTCCCCCGGAACATAAAGATTTGATCGTCTATTCAAACTCTGAGTTCATAAAAAAAATTCTCAATAAATTGCTGGATAACGCCCTCAAATTTACCAGGAAAGGGAGTATCACGTGTGGTTACAGTATAGATCCAAAACAGATCAAGTTCTTTGTAAAAGATACTGGAAGTGGGATTGAAAAAAGCAAGTTAGAGACAATTTTCAAAATATTCAATCAGGAAGATGTTTCAATGACAAGAGAATATGAAGGGAGTGGTTTAGGTCTCTCCATTGCAAAAGCAATGGCCAGGCTGCTTGATGGAGATATTAATGTTACCTCAAAGAAAGGAAAAGGATCTGAATTCATTCTCACCATACCCAATAACACTCATACGGTTCATGCTCTTAATAACCATACCAAATTTTATGGCGAAGATAAACCACTTGTTTTGGTTGCTGAAGATGAAAAGCTGAATTTTCTTGTAATAAAAGCGCTACTTGACTCACTGGATTATAATTATATTCGGGCAGTTAACGGTTTAGTTGCAGTAGACTATTGTAAATACCATCCAAATATATCATTAGTCTTGATGGATATCCAAATGCCGGTAATGAATGGAATTGAAGCGACCAAAGAAATACGAAAGTTCCGTCCTGACCTTCCTATCATCGCAACTACCGCTTATGCCCAGACAGGAGATAGAATTAAATTCTTGAAAGCGGGATGCAACGATTACATTTCCAAACCAATAAAAAGGAAAAAGTTGTTGGAGGTGTTTAGCAATTATATAGATTCCTAATAGTCTTGAGTTTCCTCTTAACCGGTCTTGAGCTTTTTAAAACCAATAAAGGATGATTTTTCTTTTTATTTAATTTTTTCCATTTCTGCAAAGATCTGCTCCAGGTAAGTTAACTTCAAAGGCTTTGAAAAGAAGCCTTTTATCCTGGGGAATACTACTGCTTGGGAAGAGTAATCTTCAATAGAAGAGGTGAGC
>OGCK01000281.1_pt1 | contig 10676 bp, 8 predicted proteins | sample 1570051 | NCBI WGS metagenome assembly OGCK01 (sample SAMN06266181, study PRJEB24510) | hot springs metagenome | isolation source: hot spring sediment | place: USA: Zodletone Spring, Oklahoma | collected 2013-12-03 | reverse complement strand
TCGTGGGCTCGGAGATGTGTATAAGAGACAGGAATGGCGCGTGTAAATGGATCGGTGCGGCGATAAAGATCAGATCCGCCCAGGATTCAGCGTAGAAGTGATCCAGGTCGGAATAGATAGGAATCTGAGCTTGCTTGAGCTGTTTCAGGTAGCGGCAGTTTACAGGATTCGGATCGATGCCCGCTACCAATTTGACATTGTGTGCGGCTGCTTCTGCAAGCAAAGCGCTTAAATAAAAATTTCCATACCCGCCCAGTGCAACCATAGCAACTGTGACTTCTTTGTTCATAAGGACTCCCTCCACGCACAGGACTAAAGAATTAAAAATTCAACACGGTTGTTTCATTTGAGTCGTCAAGCACATAAAACGTAAAAACCTTACGTTTCACCAAATATCACCGCCCGTTCCTCGTCCGCCGACTGCCGGGCAAGGAGGCAGGCTTCTGTCACGGCAAAGACATCGCCCGCGTCAAGCAAGGGAGCGTCCTCACCTTTGACGCGCGCCACGAAGTCAGCGAAGATCTGCCGGTCGCAGGCGGGTTGGAGCGTTTGAGGCCCGTCCGCATGGATGAGGAAAACCTGCCCCCCTTCCACCTCGATAGCGCCGTCGGTACCCATCACCCGCACGCGATCATCACCGTGCGTAGGAGCAGGGCGCGGGCGCAGGTAGTCGATGCTGGCTGAAGCAAAAACTTCATGGGTCAGCGTGAAGTGACACAAAGCGGAGATTTCCAAATCTCCAAGATCGTGATTATATTGGGACGAGTGTGTGGCATAGACCGATTTGAACATCTCGCCACTGAACCAGTGAATCCAGTCAATCGCGTGGCTGCCTACCCAGGGAATCGTCCCGCCGTAGGTTTCGCGGCGGCGATAGTAGTCCTCGCGGGTGTCCAATTTATACGACTTCCGGGTATTGAGCAGACGAACCGTGCCGATGAGGCCATGTCGCACGGCTTGCCACGCGGTGTAAAAGGCCGGATCGTAGCGCAACCCCATCATCGCGGCGAGGTGCAGGTTGGGGAAACGCCCCTTGGCCTCGGTGTATGCCAGCTTGAGCGCGGCCAGGTCTTCCAACGTGAGGGCGACCGGCTTTTCACAAAAAACGTGCATCCCGCGCTCCAGGGCTGCGATAGACATCGCGGTGTGCTGCTCAAATGGCCCGCACACGCTCACGACGTCTGGCTTGAGCTGATCCAGCATATCATGGTAGTCAGCAAAAACTTGGGGCGTATGGCCGAGATCCTCGCACCTGACCCGCAAAGGGTCTACCGCGTCCTGTTCAGTCCCAGGTGAAATCCCCACGACGCGCACATCCGGCAAAAGTGGCAATCCCTGCCAGACGTAATTGTTGTGTCCACGGTTGCCAATCATACAGAGTTTCATAATGTACCTCTTGTCGGGTTGATCAATGTGAGCCCCGTCATTGTTATATTACATCATACCATGGTGTTACTTAACAAACAACACCGACCGGTCAGAATAGAGGTGAGGTGCGCTGCCGCAGCCCACACCGGGCCATCCAGCAAAGTCAACAATTCCTTGCGGTGTAACGACTGTCTTACACAAATTTGAACGCGTCGCCGACCGGTATATGCGTTACGGGCAAATCGGGGAATCGTTCCCTCAACCACTCGACGAGGTATGCCATGCCCGGTTCCTCGCTGTTGGCATGCCCCAAAACGACGAGGGCCTTGGCTTTACCTTGGGCAATGGCATCACGGGCGGCTTCCGAAGTTTCCCACTCGTTTATCTCACCGGTGAACAACACATCAATCCCCTCCATGGCCAGGAACATCAACTGCCATTTTGCGGGCGGCGCTCCCACGAGCAGTGCGACACGCTGGCACGGCATCTCCAAATCGCCTACCACGCGCACCGTGTCGATGCCCAGTTTGATCTTCACATCAACGATCAAGTCGTGCAACGAGGTTTGAGGCAACTTGAAAATGGGGCGATCTTCCGTCTCCAAGAATTTTCCCCATCCCAATTGTCGCACCACACCCGTGGTAATACCATCCGGCTTGTGCATATGCCAATGATCATGAAAGCGCCAAACCACAATGCCATGATCGTCCAACAAACGCCGTTTAGCCTGATAGATGGGATTGTCCTTGAGTTCGCCCACTTCATCCAGGTGATTGTAGTACGTCGGCTCGTGGGTAATGATAAAGTTCGCACCAAGCGCAATCGTCTTCTGGATGACGTCCACGCTTGCAAGGAATGTAGTGACAACGCCTGTGACTTTCTGTGATGGGTCACCGCATTTGAAAGTATCCACGGTCTGTTCGAGGGGGGCGCCGGGGATATCTTTTAGGATCCGGTCAATGATGCTTTGAATAGTTAGGGACATAGCTACCTCCTTTAGATCGGTCGTTTTTGGCAAGGTTCAGAGGGCCAAACTTTCCTGTCCTTCCACATACGCCTGGGCAAACAGGGTATTCGTCAACAACGCTCCGTAAAACCCAAAGGGCGCCAGCAAAAACGGGAGGAGGCAACACAGGATGACGGTCATATAAAGCACCTGCATCGCGAACATCGCCAACATCCACACGCCCATCACCAACACATAAGCGATCAAAAAACCACCCCAGTTGGCGTGGAAAATCGCCCACCAATCCTTGAAGCGAAATGCCGCCTTGAAATTGTTCTCCGCCACCGCGTGCGAGAGCGCCACCGGAATAAAAGCACTAATCGCAAAAGCGACAATCATCCCGATGCCAAAAAGTGCCATCCCGCCGAATGTTCCAATCATAGAGCCAAAAATCGCAAATGGGATGGCCTCTTCAGATTCCATACCGATAAAGGGAATCACAAATGAGGGCACAAACATCATCGCCCACCCCACGAGCATTAGCAGGAGAATGGGCGACAGATATACAGCGCTCACCCCCAATAGTCTGACGCCATCCCGCACCATATCGTCCCACGCATCCCATTCTGGCAAAACCGGCAGCTTTTTCTCCGTGATCACTTGGCGCATCACCCGCGCCACGTAGCCGAGTAAAAAGATCCACGGCACAACCGGAATGACAAAGCCCGCAAAGGTCACCACGCTGCCGATAAGGAGCTTTTGCTTCCATGCCTCATCTTTGAATGGAAAAGCAAAGATCGCCTTCAAATCCGCCGTCGTCACTGTGCTCATCGTCTCCCTCCATAATAGTTTAGGTGTAATTGATTCGGGTGTGTTCCATTTCAATTGTAGACGCCCACAAGGGCCGCCCACAAGGGGCTAGGCTACGATTTAAAACGTACCCAATTGATTTTACTCAAGATTGTCATTGTAGACAAGCCGGGGAATCTCAAAATGGATTCGTTATCATGAAACTATCGTCCTTTTATCACTAATCTGTCACATGTCCTTACTAGAATGAGATCATCTATCCGCAATGAATTGAGGTGAAGTATGCTATCACAAAAATCTCTCTTAATGGTTTTGCTCTTGGGTGTCGTGGCTTTGGTTTTGGTCGGCTGGATGGGGAAACCACAATCCGCAACCGAACCAGGCCTGATTACAGCCAGCGGTGAGGCCGAGATGCGCATTGTGCCCGACGAAGTCATCCTGCGCCTGGGCGTCGAAACGTCGGACAAAGTCCTGGCCAACGCCAAACGCCAAAATGACGCGGTGATCCAACGGGTTCTCGACATCGCCACGCGCTATGATATTCCGGCAGAACACGTGCAGACGGACTACATTCACATTGAGCCGCGTTACAATAACGGCTATACACAGCGCGAGTTTGTCGGGTACTTTGTGAACAACACGGTGGTCATCACGTTGCGTGACCTCGCCCAGTTCGAGGATGTGCTCAGCGCGGCCCTGGAATCGGGCGTGAATTACGTCCACAGCATCGAATTTCGCACCACGGAGCTGCGCAAATACCGGGATGAGGCCCGGACGCTGGCGCTGCAAGCTGCGCGCGAAAAAGCCACCGCAATGGCGGAGACGCTTGACCAACGCTTGGGCGCGCCCCGCACAATTCAAGAGGAAGCCAATCAGTGGTGGGCCGGCTATAGCAGTTGGTGGGGTACGTCGAGTTGGAGCGGGATGACGCAAAACGTTATCCAGGAAATCGGCGGGGAATACATGGGCACCGACAGCAGTCTGGCCCCCGGACAAATCAGCGTCAAGGCGCGGGTGTCCGTGAGTTTCGCGCTTTTGCCCTGAGTATCCCGCAGGAATTGCGCCTAAAGCCACTACGTTTCTAAAGGCGCAGGATAGAGAGGTGTTTTTTCGTTTTCGGGCTTCGCCCGAAAACGAAAAAACACCCTTTTGAAACGATGAATCTGTGTGAAACACAGCCCCGTGGGCTCAGTCTTTGTCATTGTGGAAAAACGCTTCCACTGCCGCAAAGCGCGCGGTGTGGCAGCCCTCCGGCAGTGAGCGGATGATCTGCCGCCCATAGCGCCTGGTGAGCACCCGCGAATCCAGCAATGCGATAACGCCCCTGTCGGTCTCCGCACGAATCAGCCGTCCCGCGCCCTGGCGCAGGGCCAGAATCGCACTGCCCAGTTGCAGTTCCTGGAACGCATTGCCGCCCCGTTTTTTGATCAGCCAATCGTGGCGCTGCACCACGGGATCCTGGATCGGCAGAAAAGGAATTTTGTCAAGGATCACCAGGGTTAACGCGTCACCGGGGATATCGATGCCCTCCCAAAAACTCCGGGTGGCAAAGATAATGGCGTTGCCATCCGCTTTGAAATGCGTGATGATCTCTGGCTGCGAAAGTTCCCCCTGGCAATAGCACGGATAGCGCGCATTTAGCAACGGCGATAACTGTTCGTAAAGATATGTCATGCGTCTGCGGCTGGTGCAGAGCACCAGGGCGCGTCCCCGGCTGGCCTGTACCAGGCGATGCACCTCGTCCGCCAGATTGCCGGCGTAAACCGCTTCATCGTCGCCATAGGCCGGTTCCAAACCCGGCGGTGTGTATACCAGCATCTGCCGGGCGTAGTCGAACGGGCTGGACAACGTCTCCGCCAATACACCTGGCTTTGAATTTGGCGCACCGACCTGGCGACGAAACCAACCCAAATTATGATTCACGCCTAAGGTCGCGCTGGTGCATATAACCCTGGGCCACAGCTTGAACAACGTGTTGGACAACACCTCCGCGACTTCCAGGGGGCGGCGCTGCGCGTGGTACGCGCGCGGGTCGTAGCCCGTCATACCAGCATCCAACTCACAGAAGCGGATGTGACCCTCAGGCTCCGGGCGCGCCAGCGCGTCCATCGTCACCACGAGATCGTCACTTTGTTTGCACAGGACGTCCAATTCGCCATCGTCGTTGTTCTTTGTGAGGCGCAGCAGCTCAGTCTGCACCTGTCGCAGCGCATCCCAAAGGGCCAGCCCCTCCTGGAATTCGCCTTGCAGCGCCCACTTGTTAGCAAGGTTAGCCTCACTATCCTGTGCCTCACCCTGCTGCGAGCGTGGTCGCTGCCGCGCGACCGCCAGGAAGAAATTCTCATACGCCTCACGGGCTTCATCCAAAATGTTGGGGTCCTCGACAGCTTCCCGCGTGCGCTTGTGGTTGATGACGCGCCAAAAAAGATCGTGCTCCAACAACAGTGTGAGGGCGTTAATCGCATACGAGACCAATTGGTGCGCTTCGTCAATCACCAAGACCGGGCGCACCGGCAGCAGCCGGTTCTCCGTGAGCAAAGCGTTATGGCACAAGAGCGCGTGGTTGGTCACCACAAGATCGGCCCCTGCTGCCTCCCGTTTGGCGTGCTCATAAAAGCAGCGCTTGAAGGCTTTGCACTTCTGCCCTTCGCACTCCCGGCTGCTTACGGTCAATCGCGCCACTAAGGGATTGGGCAACGCCATCCGTTCGCAATCCCCGGAGGGTTCTTGTTGCAGGGCGGTCTCTAGCCGATCCAGGTCCTCACGCAGTCCTGGGAGCCAGGTCTGCTTATGGAAGCGCTCCAAGCGCAGCGCGCATAGATAATTGCTCCGCCCTTTGAGCAACGCGGCCTTGAACGATCGGGGGGCGATCCCGCGCAGTTGGGGAATATCCTGGTCCCACAACTGGTTCATCAGCGCTTTGTTGGAGGTGCTGACAATGCCCGGCGTGCCCGACCAGAGAAGGGGGATCAGGTAGGCGAAGGATTTGCCAATCCCGGTGCCCGCCTCGAGGATGGCGTGCTGGCCCGTTTGCAGGGCCTCCCGTACCAGGGCCGCCATTCGCACCTGACCCTCGCGGAGCCGGTAGCGCGCACCAAGCAAGTTGGCCACCGGGCCGCCGGGTGCAAAGACGGTGTCCAACGGGGGACAGGTGATAGGTTTGCGCAGAGCATCAGCAGCGGCGGATGCAATGGCATCCACTGATACAGGAGTCTCTATCGGTGACAGTACATCTGAGGCAACAGGCGGGGCAGCAGACGCAGGGCTCGACGGCGCATCGGATGCGGTTTTGAAGAGGGTGTTGCGTCCTCTGCGGCGGGAGGGGAGATGAGAGATGGACGGCATTGGACTAAAACGTAGTGATGGTTAATAGACTGGCTATGTCATCCGCTTTGCCAATACGTTTTAGCCACAGAATTTGGTCAAAGTCTTTATCAAAACTTACCACAAATTTGATGTTCCATTCACGACATAACAACGCAATAAGTGCGTCGTGAAAATTAAGTGTGCCTTGTGTTTGTTCTACCAAGTCCACAATTTCAACATAAAGCCGGCGTGTTTCGAGCGATGCCCAAATGACGTGTGTATCAGGTACTTGTTGACGTAAATCGTGTAACAAATGCACAATGCTTTCTGAGCGTTTTTGTTCCTCAGCTCGACGAGCCAGAACACTAATGGTTTCATTTAAGACGCAATCTAGATACATCGTCTCTACTTGATATCGTCCAAGTGCGGTCACAACCTTTTGAGCATGAGGATACCATTTGTCACGACTGTCAACGAGAGCCACCAGCAAATTTGTGTCAATGACGACTCTAGTCATAGGTCATATAACTTTTCTGTATCTTCAACTGCATCACCGCCCCAATCTACCAGGCCGGTTAGCGATACTAAAGTTGATACTGGCAATGTGCGCAATTCTAAATCAGGTGATGGCATAGGCCTCTGTGTTTTCAAAAACAAGGCAAAATCCAAAACTTCTGCAATGCGCTCTTTGGATAATTCATCTAATACCCGAATCACCGCTTGTTTTAGTTCCAGTTGTTCAGCTAACATCGTACCCCCCCTACCTAAAATCATTGTAGCACATTTGTGTGAAATCCAAAAACAAAGCGTCAGTTATCAGCGTCAAGCAACCAGTCTCACGTCTTGAACAACTTGTTCCGCCCGCGCGTCTGCAGGGAAGCGGGCAAGGCTTGATCTCGCGTCAGCCAATCATCGCCACCTTGCTTGAACCAGTCCCGCCAGCGCGCCGGCGCGTCCATATCCTCCGCGCCGTGCTGGGTGATACGCCGCCGCACGCGGCACAGCACCGGCGTATTGACCGCCGCGCTGGCGATGATTTCCTCAGGCGTGCGCTGCTCTTATTCTGCAACTTCTTCGATCTCTTGAATGAGCTTCGCGTCTATCAATCGGATGCTCATAAGGATCTCTTCTTTTGCCATTGACCAGTATCTACAATCATTATGTGTCATGTAGCAGGCATCGTTAACAAGCCAAAAGTAGCAGCAGAACGTTAACAGACTAAGCACATTTTTGTAGCAGGCATCGTTTACATTGACTATTATGCGCGCCAACATTTGGTGTTATAGGGGTTAAGTTACCCCTAGATGCGGGGGTGTCCAGTCCGAATTTGATCTTTGTGACTCATAAGAAAGTGTCGAGTGTTAACGATTCACTGCTACAAATATTAGCTTAGTTTCAGTGTAAACGATTCGCTGCTACATGACAATTATGGCATACAGTAGGGTATACTTGTAGTGGAAGTGAGGAGTATACAAGGAGATGGCGAGCCGCTTATCGTAAGTTCGTCTACCTGCGCGCCAGGTGATATGATATCACAACCGGAAGATTCACAAATCCTGACACCATTGTACCTGATTTCAACAAACCTTCAAGTATCCACGAATTAGGGTTATCGCATTTGACTCTTCCGGGGAGCAGAGTCGTTACTTTTGTAAATCCACCACCCGGCTTTCCCCGTCGGTCTTTTCGATATGCACCACAAAATCCGTATCCTGCTCAAAGGTGTCGTCGTGGCTGATGACGAACAACTGCCCGAAGCCCTGGATGTTGAGCACCTGCCGGGCCAGGTTGGCGCGCCGGTCGCGGTCGAGGTTGGCCGTCGGTTCGTCGAAAAAGGCCACGTCCACCGTGGAGATTTCGCGCAGCAGCGCCAGCCGCACCGCCAGTGCGGCGGACATCTGCTCCCCACCGGAAAGCTGTTGAAAAGTGCGGTCGCGCCCCTGGCTGGTGAGGACAATGTCGTAGTCCTCGGTCCACCGCAGGCGCGCAGATGGGTTCTGCCCGCTGTAACTTTGCATAATGTCGGCATAGAGCCGGTCGGCGTGCAGCGAGATCATCTCCACCAGCGCGCGGGTCACCGCCGGCCCGGCGTCGCGCAAGACCTGGCGCAAGTATTCCAGGAGGGCCTGCACCTCGGCCAGTTCATCGCGTTCGGCCCGCGCTGCGTCTAAGTCACGTTGTTTCTCCTCCAGACGCTCAATATTTTCCTTTACAGTCGCTTGTTGTGCTTGCTGGATCTGCAAGCTGGCCTCAAGCCCGGCCAATGTCTCGCGCAGCGTGCCGTGCTGGATCACTAAGGCAGCGTAGGCTTCACTGTCGTACTGGCCCTTAACCTTGTCCCGCGCGGCACGGCGTGCATCAAAATGGCTTTGCGCAGTTTGCATCTCCACAGCCAGCGCATCCCGCGCGGCGCGGCGTTCGGCCACGCTGGCGGCCTCGCGCTCGTGCTGCAAGTAACGTTGGTGACCGGGGGCGTGCGCCTCACGCTCGGCGCGTGCGGCGGCAAGCCGGTCGTCCAAATCGGCGTAGGCGGCAAGCGCCGTCTCCAACTCCGCGCGCTGAGTCGCTAACGCATCCAGTCGTGCGACGACGTCCGCGTGCTGGGTGGTGGTGGTTTCGCGCTGCGCGGCAACGTCGGCGGCGCGCTGGTAGGCGCGGCGGGGATCGCCCAGGGCTTGTAGTTCCGTTTCCAGGCGCGCCAGTTCATCCGGCGCACCGCGTAATTCGGCAACCGCTTGCTCGCTTTCCGTGACAAGCCGGCACTGCGCCTCCACCTGATCTGCCAGTTCCTGGGCTTCCGCAGGGCGGGGCAGCGCGTGGATGCGCGATTCAAGATTGCGGACGGTATCTTGGACCACATCCCGCGCGGATGTGGCTTGTTCTAGCTGAGGTTGCACGTCATCCAAGGTCGTTTTTAGCGTCGCCTGGCGCGCTTCGAGTATCGTAACTTCCCCCTGGGCAGCGGCAAGCTCAGCTTGTCGTTCTTCAAGCTCACGCTGCTGGGCGGCGATTTGCGCCGTCACTTCCCCGGCATCCGCCGGGCGCGGGAGACTTTGGATTTGTTTTTCCAACGTGCGCAGCGCTTTTTCCTTATCGCGGCGCGTTTTTGCGTCCCCCTTTTGCTGGCCCTGGGTTTGGGCGATGGCAGTTTCTAATTCCGCACTGCGCGCCCGATTTTGTGCTAACAATTCTTCCCGGTGTTCAGATGAAAGCGGCGCGCCACACACCGGGCAATCCGCCGTCTCGGTTGCTGCCAACATCGCGCTCTGCGTGTGCAGGCGTTCCTGCTCCGCCTGGTCGGCGGCAAGCCGCGCGGTATAGGCACGATCCTGGTCATCGAGCGCAACAATGTCGGCCCGCGCGGCCTCTATCTGTGCCTGGACGTTGGCCAGGGTTTGCAGGCCGTTTTGTATGTCGCGCTGTTTGGTCTCCAGTTCAGCAGAGCGTTGTCCCGCGCGTTCCAGGTCACGCTGCGCATCTTTGAGCCGCCGGGCTGCGGTTTTGATTTGTTCGCTCACGGCATTGTTTTCCGCCTGTTGTGTGGAAACCTGTGCGGCCAGGCTCTCACGTTGCGCGGTGTGAATCTCAAGTTCAGCTTGGGCCGCCTGCAATTCGGCTTCCAGGGCTGTGCGCGTGTCCAGTTGCACGCGCAGCGTTTCCAGGCGGGCTTCCATGTCCGCAAGGCGCTGGCGTTCCCGTGCCAGCGTCTGTTCCGCACTCTCGAGCCGTTCCACCGCGCGCCGGGCATCGTCCAGGGCCGCTTCCAGGCGGGTTTGGGTTTCCACCTGGGGAGCCAGCGCGTCCATCTCCGCTTCAGCATCCGCGATAGCGGCGAGGGTTTGTTCCAGGCGTGCCAGCTCCTGCTGCGCCAGGTCTTGCACGTGTATGCAGGTCTGTTGATCTTGCTGCACCCGATCTCGCATAGCGCGCTCATCTTCCAAAACAGCCATCTGTTCTTCTGCGTCTATGTACACCTGGTGCGCACCGGCTGTCTCTTGCACCACCGCCCGGGCTGCTTCCGCGCGTTCCAGCGCAGATTGGGCATCACTGTGTTGTGCGGTCAATCTCTGTAGTGTAGCTTCCGCCTGGGCCACGGCTTTATCCAGGGCATCCAGTTGGGCCTTCAGCGTCTCCATCGCAGTTTTGCGCGCAACCGCATCATCCAAAGTAGCGCGTGTTTCGGCCTGCTGTTGGGTACTCTGTACAATGTCTGTCTCTTATACACATCTCCGAGCCCACGAGACCG
>OGCK01000280.1_pt1 | contig 10677 bp, 6 predicted proteins | sample 1570051 | NCBI WGS metagenome assembly OGCK01 (sample SAMN06266181, study PRJEB24510) | hot springs metagenome | isolation source: hot spring sediment | place: USA: Zodletone Spring, Oklahoma | collected 2013-12-03 | reverse complement strand
TTAATGATACGGCGACCACCGAGATCTACACTATCCTCTTCGTCGGCAGCGTCAGATGTGTATAAGAGACAGGGCGTCGCCCGGCTTGGCGTATTCCATCGAGTGGTACTTGGGCTGGAGCTGGTCGGCCGGCGAGGACTCGACGTACTGGATGACCCGGTGATGGCCGCGGCGCACGCGCAGGGCGACGAGCTTGGCCGAGTCGGGCGACCAGGCGATGGACCGGAAGGTGTAGTAGTCCCCTTCGGAGCCGTCATGGCTGAGGACGAATTCGGCCTTGCTCGCCTTGTCCCGGAGGCAGACGTTGTAGTTCCGGATGAAGGCCTCCCACTTGCCGTCCGGCGAGGCCTTGACCTCGCTCGAGGCGGCCTCGGGCGCGGGGCCACGGACCCACATGCCCATGCCGCCGCGGCGCTCGCGGGGGCCGCCCTGGCCTTCGGCCTTCTTGCAGACGTAGGTCTCGAGGTCGCAGGACCAGCGGGCGCCGAAGGCCGCGAACTGGACCGATCTCCCGTCCTCGGCGAAGGTCAGGGTGAAGAAGGGCAGCTCGAGCGGCTCGGCCTTCTCGCCGGAGGCCGCGGCGAGCGCCGCAGCCAGCCGGGTGTGATCGAAGGCGACGGCCTTCTCGCGCTTGGAGGCGTCGGCGATCCAGTACTCGTTGCCGCCAGGGACGGACTTGCGGTACCAGTAGCGGGCCGTTTTGCCGATCCACCCGCCCCGGTCGACGACGCTCAGGGCCAGGTCCGAGTACTTGGCCCGGAGGCTGGCCGCCCGCTCGTAGTCGGCCTTGGTGACCTGGGCGGGAGCAGATGGCGGAAGGGCAAGAAGAACAATAAGGGAAATCGCAACGGCCGTCGCGGCGACTTTCGCTTGGGAGCTGTTCATAACGCCTCCTCAGAAAAAAATGGGGGACACAATACTAATTCCCCAATTTTTGCCTGGCAAGAAAAAAAACAGGCCTTCTGCCGGTGCCGAGAGGGCGAAGCGCAGAGTTCTGCCCTAACCTGTACTAGTTTCTTGGCCTTTCCCAGCGCCACCCCTCCGCGCCCATTCCGGGGCGGCCCTGACGGTCCCGAAATTGGAGAAGCGTCTTCAGGACAGCGTCAACTGGCTGTGGGCCAGGCAGAGAAGCGTCCGGACCGGGACGCCGTACGGGCAGGCGGCCTCGCAGAAGCCCTGGCACGTCCGGCAGTTGTCGGCGTGAGCGGCCTCAAGCGCGGCGTACTCGGCCATGGCGTATCGCTCGCTCCCCTGGGCCTCGAAGTAGTGGTTATAGCGCATGATCGTGTTGACCGGGACGCCATGGGGACAAGACGGCTCGCATAAGCCGCAAGCGTGCCGGCAGTAAAGCGGGCCGCAATCGCGCTCATAGGACGCGAGCAGGCCCTTCTCCCCGCCGCTCAGCCCCGCCCCGGACAGGGCCAGCGAGCTCTGGACATCCTCGAACGTGTTGAAGGCCAGGTTGAGCGTGTGGACGCGCAGGTCGGCCAGGACGAACTTGAGCGCGGCCGCCTTGACCTCGGCCGGAGTCTCGAGGCCGTTCTTCTGGATGAATGACTCGGCCTGCTTGGCCGTCTCTGCCATTTGGGCCATCGACTTCTGCAGCCTCTCGTCGATCGGCTGGCCGTCCTTCTTCAGCCGCTCGATGCGGCTCATCGTGTCGTAGTAGCGGCCGAGGGGATTCGATTTCATGATGGTCACGCCGAGGCCTTTCTTGGAGGCCGCCTCCAGGACCTTGTCCCCAGGCTCCCGCTGCAGGAAGTTGTAGACGACAAGGAGGACGTCGAAGCGCCCGTCCTCGACGGCGGCCAGGAGGATATCCTCCATGGGCTCGCCCCGCCCCGGCGTGCGGCTGCCGTGCGTGCCCGCGCCCGTGAACCGGACCTTGCCCTTCTTCTTGAGCTCGGCGACGGCCTGATGATAGACCTCGTCCTTGACCGAAGCCGCCGACGGGGGATTCATGAGCAGGCAGTCGACGTAATCGGTCTGGAGCCGTGCGAGCGACTGGTCGAGCCTGGCCTCGACGGCGGCCGCGTCGGCCAGCCCATCCAGCCTCAGCTTGGTGGTGATGAAGAAGGACTTGCGGTCGCGCCCCTTGATGGCCTCGCCGATGCTGCTTTCGGCCTGGCCGCGGCCGTATCCCTCGGAGGTGTCGAAATAGTTGACGCCGGCGTCGAGGGCGGCCTTGAGGACCTCGGGCGGGAAGGTCTGGGAGGTCCCGATACCGATGTCGGAGACCTTGAAACCCGTCCGGCCCAGCTCGCGGTACGACCTGATCTTGGGCGCGGCCTCGGGGGCGGCCTGGCCCCCGCGGGCGGCGGCCGGCCCGGCGGCCAGAGTCGTCCCCACGCCGGCCAATCCCGCGGCCGACGCCTTGATGAAATCCCTGCGATCCATGCCTTTCCGCGTGCTCATGGTCTCTCCCTCCTGACCGCAATTCCTATCGATTATATCATGCTCGCCCCACCGCCCAAAAAAAGGTCCTTCTCCAATTTCCCGGGACCACCTCTCGAGGCGGCGAGGGAATTTGCCTCGACGATCCCCGTAGCGGAGGGGGACCCGCGCAGCGGGGGAACCGGCGGGACTGGTTCCCAGGGGTTCCGGGGAGCGAGAGGCTATTCCCGAGCAAAGCCGCAGAGAGGGACATCCCGGAATCGGGAGAAGAGCCAAAAAAATGGGTAGAAAAAGGGCGCGAACCCTCACCCCGGGGCCGCGCCCTCGGAAATCAGTCGAAAAAAGAGTCGTTCGGCGGTCAGACCTTCTTCTTGGCCGTCCACTCCGTCTCGCGGTCCATCCGCATGGTCGTGCCCTTCATGGTGTCCCCATCGACGGTCCCCTTGTACTCCATAGTGAACTCGCCGCGGGGGGTCTCGAAGGAGGCCTTCCACTGGATGGCGTTGCCCTCGACTGTGCCTTCGGCCTCGATCGTGCGGGCCTCGCCGCCGGGAGGTCCGGGCATGGTCATGGTGACCTTGATGGCGTTCCCGTCCTGGGTGATGACGATCTCGCTTTCCCTCATTTCGCCGCCGCGGCCCGGCGTCGACATGATCCAGGTGCCGGAGACGTCGACGGCCCAGGCCGAGAGGGCGAGGATGGCCAGGACGGCCAGCGCTGTGAGTGAGGCTTTCTTCATGTTGGTGACACTCCTTTCTTGTCTGATTAGAATCCAGCCTTCACGGCTTTAGACTGTGGATGGGTCGCGTTTCTTCCCCCTTTCGGGCGCCCCCGGGCCGCCTATTTTTCCTGATAGACGACGGCCAGGACGAGCCGCCCGACGGCCGCCAGCGTGTCCTCGTCGATCTTGTCCAGGGTGTCCCCGACCGTGTGCCAGCTCGGAAAAAAGCCCCCCCGGCCGGAGTCGTAATCGATGATGTCGACGGTCGGGATCCGGGCGAACTGGTTGACGTAGAGGTGGTCGTCGATGAGGGGGTCGGACTCCCTCTCGACGAAGTATTTCGAAAGACCCAGGCTGCGGGCCGCGGCCCAAACCTTCTTCACGACCTCGGGGGCGAAGTACATCGACGTCCCTTCCATGGGGAAGACCGCCCCCGCGGCGCCGACCATGTCGAGGAGGATGCCGAAGCGGGCCCGGTAGCCGGCGACGTGCGGGTTCTTGGACCAATACTGCGATCCGAGGCCCCAGTTGTCCCGGGCCTCGCCGCGCCAGTTGGCGTGCTCACCGAAGTCCTCGAGGTCGAAGAGCACGATGTCGACCCCGACGGCGGGCTTCGCGGACGCCAGGCAGCGGGCGACCTCGAGCAGGACGCCAACTCCGCTGGCCCCGTCGTTGGCCCCCATGACCGGCTTGAAGTGGTTGGCCGGGTCTGGGTCGTGGTCGGCGAACGGCCGCGAGTCCCAGTGGGCGCAGAGGAGGATGCGTTCGGGATTGCCCTTGTCGAAGGAGGCGATGATGTTCTTGCCCTCGAGCGGCCGGCCATCGAAGGCCCGGGCCTTGAACTCCTGGACGACGACATCGAGGGTCCACTGGCGCAGGGTCTTGGCCAGCCACGCGGCGCAGGCGGCGTGGGCCGGGGTGCCGGGGACGCGCGGGCCGAACTCGACCTGCTTCTTGACGAAGGCGTAGGCCGAGGCGGCGTCGAACGCGGCTGGGCCTTGTATCGCGCCACGGGCGGGCGACGCGGCGCGGTCCGGTGTCCCGGCCCGGCCCGAACCGGCCTGGCTCCCCTGCTGGCCGCCGCAGGAGAAGGCGGCCAGGAGCAGGACCGCCGCCGCCGAGGCCAATGACCTTCTCATTGGCAAATATTATACCCCAAATCCGAGGCCGCTTCACAATCCGGGCTTTCAGGCGCTTTAGCCCGCTTCCCCAAGCCCAGCCTGGGCTGTTCCCAAAGCCCGCAATAACGGTGAGGAGGATTTCTGAGCCCGATTTAGAAAAGTTTAGACGGAGCGCGTGCCGGATGAGGGGCGTTTGCCTGCAAACCGGCCAAACGTGTTTGAGCAAGGCTTAGCGCAAGCCGAGCGAGTTGTTTGGACGCCGAGTCCGGCGCACGCGACGGCGTCTTCAAACTTTTCCCATGAGGGCGAGGGAATCCTCCGAACCCCCAATCGACCGGCGCAGGATTGGCGATTGAACAAGCCTCGGGATTGCCTTATAATCCGCCCTTACACCTTCAACACCCCGAGGAGGTCGGCATGAAAAAAGCCGTTCAGACGGCGCTCAGGCTATCCGCCATCGTCTTCCTGGTCATGGCCTTCACCGGCGCGTTCGCGGCCCCCCAGGCCCCTCAGGCCCCCCAGGCCGCCCAGCAAGCCGGCGGCCCCGACGCCACGGCCCTGACCAAGCACCTGCGCTGGCGCTCGATCGGCCCGGCCAACATGGTCGGCCGCATCTCAGATTTCGAGGCCCTGGACGAGGATTTCAGCCAGGTCCTCGTGGGCACCGCCTCGGGCGGCGTCTTCAAGTCGGTGAACGCCGGCACGACCTGGGAGCCCATCTTCGACGACTACGGCTCGGCCTCCATCGGCGACGTCGCCTTCTTCCAGAAGGACCCCAACATCATCTGGGTCGGGACCGGCGAGGAGTGCGTCCGCAACAGCGTCGCCTGGGGCGACGGCATCTACAAGTCGACCGACGGCGGCAAGACCTTCACCCGCGTGGGCCTCGAAACGACCCAGACGATAGCCCGCGTCCTGACCCACCCGACCGATCCAGGCATCGTCTACGTCGCCGCCTCCGGCCATCCCTGGGGCTATACCGGGGACCGCGGCCTGTTCAAGTCGACCGACGGCGGCAAGACCTGGCTCAAGCTCTCCGGCGGCCTGCCCAACGACGGCAAGACCGGGGCCATCGACCTGGTCATGCACCCGAACGACCCCCAGACGCTCTACGTCGCCTTCTGGCAGCGGATCCGCCGCCCCTGGCGCTTCGACTCGGGCGGGCCGAACGGCGGCATCTTCAAGACGACCGACGGCGGCGCGTCCTGGACCAAGCTCATGAACGGCCTGCCCCCGGGCGAGCTGGGCCGGATCGGCCTGGCCATCTCCCGCTCCAACCCGGACGTCCTCATGGCCATCGTCGAGCACGGCTACCAGCCCCAGCAGACGATCCGCGAGGGCAACGAACAGAAGCCCAACCCCGAGTACGAGGACATGACCAAGCTCGGCACGGGCATCTACCGCTCCGAGGACGGCGGCGCGTCCTGGACGTACATGAGCCGCCAGAATAACCGGCCGTTCTACTACAGCCACATCTACGTCAACCCCCTCGAGGACAAGTGGATCTACTGGCTGTCGACGAGCATGAACTTCTCCGACGACGGGGGCAAGACCTGGAGCCAGGTCGGCGGCCTCCACCCCGATTTCCACGCCATGTGGCTCGATCCGAAGGACAAGAACCGCTTCTACGTCGGCCAGGACGGCGGGGCCTCCCTGACCTACGACCACGGCCAGACCTGGGTCTTCTACGACAACTTCACGGCGGCCCAGTTCTACGCCGTGAGCGCCGACATGCGCGACCCCTATTACGTCTACGGCGGCCTCCAGGACAACGGGACCTGGGGCGGCCCGTCCATGCACCGCGAGGGGATGATCCTGACCGATTTCTGGTACAACATCGGGGGCGGCGACGGCTTCCACACCCAGAACGACCCCCGGGATTGGCGGACCGTCTACTATGAAAGCCAGGGCGGCGCCATCCAGCGGGCCAATGTCGAGACGCGCGAATCCAAGCAGATCCGCCCGACCTCGATGAACATCGTCAACTACAAGGACTATGTCAAGCCGGCCCCGGCGGCGAAGCCCGGGGCCAAGCCCGGGCAGCAATCGCCGGAGGAGGCCATGCGGGCCAGGCGGCAGCAGGAGCGCGGCCCGTTCCGCTTCAACTGGAGCACGCCCATCATCCTCTCGCCGCACAACCCCGAGACCGTCTACTTCGGCGGCAATCACCTCTTCAAGTCGGTCGACCGGGGCGAGCACTGGATGATCATCAGCCCCGACCTGACGACCAACGACAAGACCAAGCTCGGGGCCCGCGACGGCGGCACCGACACGCCCACCGGCGGCATCACCTCCGATGTCACCGGGGCCGAGACCCACTGCACCATCATCACCGTCTCGGAGTCGCCCCGGGTCCCCGGCCTGATCTGGGTCGGCACGGACGACGGCAACGTCCAGGTGACCCGCAACGGGGGCGTCAGCTGGGCCAACGTCCGGCCGAACATCAAGGGCGTCCCGCCCGGGATCTGGTGCAGCCGCGTCGAGGCCTCGCGGTTCGACGACGGGACCTGCTACGTGACCTTCGACGGCCACCGCTCCGACGATTTCCACCCCTACGTCTTCAAGACCACGGACTTCGGCAAGACCTGGACGTCCATCGCGGCCGGCATCCCCGACGGCCAGTCGGTCTACGTCATCCGCGAGGACCCGGTGGCCAGGAACCTGCTCTTCCTGGGTACGGAGTTCGGCGTGTTCTGGAGCCGGGACGCGGGCGCGAACTGGTCCTGTCTGAAGTTGAACACGCCGACGGTCGCCTTCCACGACCTGCTCATCCATCCGCGCGACCACGATCTCATCGCCGGGACCCACGGGCGGGGCATCTGGATCCTCGACGACATCACGGCCCTGCGCCAGGCGTCCGACAGCGTCCTGGCGAAAGACGCCGCCCTCTTCGCCCCCGGGCGGCCCGGCACGAATTGGCTCTCGATCAGGCGAGGAGGCTATGGCCGGGGCGACCTGTTCTTCAAGGGCGAGAATCCCCCGGACGGGGCCCTCGTCAATTTCTATCTCAAGGCCAAGCCCGCGGAGTTGGCCACCCTCGAGGTCGCCAATCCGGTGACGCCTTCGATCAAGACGACCTACATCCTCGACGAGGCCGAGGCGGGCATCAACCGCGTCGCCTGGGACTTCCGCTTCGATCCGCCCGAGGCCACGATCAAGACCATGGTCAGCAACATCAAGCGGCAGACCGACCCGGCCGCGCTGCCGGCCACCCTCACCGACGAGCAGAAGGCCGGCCTCAAAGAGGCGCTGGCCGACCTGGATAAGTGGGCGACGAACTACCGCAAAGTCATGGACGTCCAGCGCCGGGTCTTCGAGATCATCCGGCCGGGGCGGGGCTTCTTCTTCGGCGGCATGCGCGGCGGCATGGGCGGCCGGATGGCCGAGCCCGGCACGTACACGGTCACGCTGACGGTCGGCGGCAAGACCTACACCGAGACGGTCGTCGTCCGGGCCGACCCGATGCTGTCGGGTAATTGAGTTAAGGAAGGTATTGAGCGAGGGACTGGCCCCGAGGGGGGACCCTCGCTCTTACTGGGTAATGGCTGGAGCCTCCTGACCCACCGTCGCCATGGGCCCCGGAAGCTGGGCGCTTAGCCTGGGGGAATTGAATCGTCGAGGACATGCACCTCGGGTAGGTGTCCCCTAACGTTGAGCACCCGAGATCCTGTTGGTCTGCTCCCCTAAGGCCACGCTCCCCTTTCTCGGCGGCCGCCGCCGTGGAACCCGGAAGCTGGGCGCTCAACCTGGGGCGCGCCGAAGAGAGAGGCTTAGAGGCCGTCTTTTCCTCTGAAAAGATAGCCTCTAAGCTCTAAGCCAAGCTGAACATATGGGGTAATTTGTTTAATAAGAGGAGGATGCTGAAGCCAAGCAACAGAAAAAGGCCCTCCCGGCGGCGGCCGCCGGGAGGGCCCGTCCTTTTACTTGAACAGCGGGTCGGGGCTGATCTTAATCGTCTTCGTGGCGATTTCCTTGTCGTCGACTGTCAGGGTCACCTTGTAGACACCGTCGTCCACGAGGTTCATCCGGCCGCGGCGAAAGCCGCCGGGCGGCCCGCCGGCGGGCTGTTGAGACGGATCCATGCGCCGGGTCAGGTTCCACGACGCTTTCTGCAGCCCCTTCTTGGCGTTGCCGGTCAGCTCCTGGACGACGTCGCCCGCGAGGTCCTTGATGACGATCTTGACCGACTTGGGCTCGCCCTTGATGTAGTAGTAGATCGTCGCCCCGATAGCCGGGTTGTCGACCTTGGCGAACTCGCCGTACTGCTCGCCGCCCTGGATGTAGCGGTTCCAGCGAACGACCTCATCGGGCTCGAAGAGATAGGCGTCCTTGGCCAGGTTGTCGGCCGTCATCTCCTTGAGCGGGGCGATGTCGGCGATGTAGATGCCGCGCCCGTAGGTGCCGATGACCATGTCGCGGTCGCGCTTCTGGATGGCCATGTCGCGGACGATGACGTCCGGGGCCGATTTCGAGAACTCGGTCCAGGTCTTGCCCCTGTCGATCGTGACGTGGATGCCGGCGTCGCCGGAGATGTAGAGGACGTCGGGATTGTCGGGGTCCTCCTCGACGTCGAAGAGCGGGTTCATGAGCCCGCCCGAGATGTCCTCCCAGGTCTTGCCCAGGTCGCGGGTGACGAAGAGATAGGTATTGTCCTGGTTGTGGGTCCGGTAAGCGCTGAAGCCCACGTAGCAGGTGTTCTCGTCGTGGGCCGAGGGGACGACCCTTTTCACCCAGTAGTCGAACGGGATGAGGGCGCCTTTGACGCCGGGTTTGGCCTTGCCGGTCTTCATGTCGTAGAAATTGGCCGTGATGTTGGTCCAGGTGACCCCGCCGTTGGTCGACACCTGGACGTTGCCGTCATCGGTGCCGGCCCAGAAGAGGCCGGGCTTCTTGGGCGACTCGGCGAACGAGTAGATCGTCGCGTACTGGAGGTTGGTCTTCTTCGACTCCTCGATGCGCTGGGCGTCGGCCCGGGTGAGGTCGGGGCTGATGGCGACGAACGTGCCCTCGTCGCCCCGGCTGAGCGAGCGGTGGACGAACTGGGAGCAGATGTAGACGATGCCCGGGTTGTGGGGCGACAGGACGATGGGGGCGTTCCACTGGTAGCGCTGCTGGGGGATGCCCTTGGCCAGCTCCTCGGGGGTGGTCCGCACGGCCAGCCGCTGGGTCTCGCCGTTGTTGAGGTTCTGGCGGCTGGAATTGCCGAACTGGCTCTCGTAATAGATCCACTCGGGATTCCACCAGTTGCGGACGACGTAGAAGCCGTCTCCGGTGGGCAGGTAGCGCCAGTCGGAGGCGAAGACGCCCCAGCGGTTCCGCGTCTCGGAGGGGCCGATCCAGGCGCCGTTGTCCTGGGTCCCGCCCATGACGTTGTAGGGCTGCTCGTTGTCGCAGGCGATGTCGTAGAACTGCTGGGCGCTGACGGTCGCCTTCTGGTCCCAGTGCTTGCCGCCGTCCCAGCTCTCCCCCGCCCCGCCGTCGTTAGCGCTCATGATGTGCTGGCCGTTGGCGGGGTCGACCCAGAGGGCGCGGTGGTCGACGTGGAGCGAGAAATTGCCCGAGTCCCAGTTGGCCCGCTTGAGGGTCTTGCCGGCGTCGGTCGAGACCGTGGCGTAGGTGTCGGGACAGTAAATGGTCTTGTCGTCGGCGGGATCGACGTAGATGCGGGCGTAGTAGCCGGCCTCGGTCTGGTTGACCATGAAGCTGCCGCCGGTGTGGGCGTACTCGGTCATCCGCGTCCAGCTCTCGCCGAGGTCGTCGGACCTGTAGATGACGCCGTCGCGCTTGACCGGCTGCTGGTTGCCGAGGACGCCGCCGTAGAGCATTTCGAGGACGTGACGGTTGGTGATCTGGGCGCGGCCCTTGGCCTCGCTTGAGTCGGCCTTGGGCTCGGGGCGCTTGTGAACCGCCTCGATCTCGTCGATCGCGGCCAGGAGGTCCTTGTTCTTGGCGTAGACCCTGCGGGCCGCGGCGTTGAAGGCGGCCAGGTCGACGCCGGACTTGGACAGGAAGTCCTTGTCGCCGATGTGCTCGTTGAGCTTCTTGACCAGCTCGGCCTGGTCGGCGGCCACGATCGGCGTGAACTGGGGGGCCTGCTTGGCCAGCTGGCTGTTGATCTTGTGGGCCTTGAACGTGTCGAACGTGGCCCCCTCGGCGAAGAGGGCGCCGCCGCGGCCGCCGAAGCCGCCGAAGGCGCCGGGGTCCCGGAAGTTGGCCGCGCCGTCGCGCTCGGCCAGGCCGAGGTTGACCTGCTCGTCGATGCGGGCGTAGACGATGTCCGGGTTCTTGAGGAACATGGCTAGGCCGGCCCGGCCCTGGTCGGCGGCGTTGGGGAGGCCTTGCTCGAGCTTCTTCCAGGTCTTGCCGCCGTCGACGGTCTTATAGAGGCTGTCTCTTATACACATCTGACGCTGCCGACGAAGAGGATAGTGTAGAGCTCGG
>OGCK01000277.1_pt1 | contig 10711 bp, 11 predicted proteins | sample 1570051 | NCBI WGS metagenome assembly OGCK01 (sample SAMN06266181, study PRJEB24510) | hot springs metagenome | isolation source: hot spring sediment | place: USA: Zodletone Spring, Oklahoma | collected 2013-12-03 | reverse complement strand
TTTCAAGCAGAAGACGGCATACGAGATCTAGTACGGTCTCGTGGGCTCGGAGATGTGTATAAGAGACAGGGTCAGGAAGAGTTTGAAAAAATTAACAACTTTGTTAAGTCGGGTATACTTCCTAAAAGAGATGAGGTAGAAGTATGAGTTTCATATTTTATATCGAGAATATTCTTTACCGTGTAGAAAAAGGAAGTGGAGACTTTAGCCCCGCCAATAACAATGTCTGGAAAGCTCAAAAATATTTACAAATCAAGAGTTGGGGTGGGGCTAAAGCCTCCACTTCCAGAAGGAGCAGTGAGTGATGAGTTTCAAACCGTTTTTGGCCTATTCGGCGAGTGCGGGGAGCGGGAAGACCTTTGCGCTCTCTGTGCGGTATATCTCCCTGCTCTTTATGGGTGAGTCGCCCGGTTCCATCCTGGCAGCGACATTTACCAACAAGGCAGCATCGGAGATGCGGCAGAGGGTGGTGGATTCACTGCGAAATTTAGAAAGGGACGAAGCATTTTTGGGTGCGATCTCAGAGCAGACTGAGTTAAGCAGGGAAGCGTTGCTGGAAAGACAGCCTCAGGTGCTCGCAGGGTTTCTTGCATCGACTTCTCATATCGTGACACTCGACAGCTTCTTCTCCTCCATTTTGCGTGCAGCGGCACTTGAGCTTGGTTTAGAGCCGGATTTTGTGACAAAAGAGCAGGGGGATGATGCCCTGGAGCGTCACTTTCTGGACGAAGTGCAGGCGCAGGGGATGCTCTCCTCTCTGGTGAGGCTTGCGATGGATATCGAAGATAAACGCTTTACCAAGATTTTTGCTTTGATGCAGGAGTTCTATAAGATCGATCCTCTTCTGCCCGAAGTAGAGAAGATACAGCACACGATACAAGGTGCCGAAGAAGCATGTGAGTCGCTCAGAAGAGAGATGGTCAAAGCGCTCAAAGATGCAGGGGCTGCTGCAAGGTCTATCAAGCAGTTCGAGACAGAAAGCATCAAAGAGCTCTTTGCAAAAAAACTCTTTAAAAACGAGTTCTTGGGTGAACACAGCTGGTTTAAAAAGAGCATCAATGATGAGGTTGAGGCACTCTATGCGCGACTTAAAGAATCTCTTCGACAATGGGCAAGGGCGAAAGAACAGGCGGTACTCTATCATCTTTTCAAGATCTATGATTACTATAAAAACGCCACGATCATCAATGCCAAAGCTTCGGGTATATTGAGTTTTGATGATCTGACCTATTTCACCTACAGGCTGCTGCATGAAAGTATCTCCAGCGAATTTCTCTACTTCAAGATCGATGCAAAGTTCAAACATATTCTGCTTGATGAGTTCCAGGATACTTCGACCTTACAGTTCCTGCTACTTAGACCGCTGATCGATGAGATATTTTCAGGGCAGGGGCAGAGTGAATTCAAGAGCTTCTTTTACGTGGGTGACACCAAGCAGTCGCTCTACCGCTTCCGGGGCGGAGTAGAAGAGCTTTTTGACAAAGTCGCAGATCGTTACGGGATCAAAATAGAACCGATGGATACCAACTACCGAAGCTGCAGGCATGTAGTTGAGCAGGTCAATCGCTGGTTTGAACCCAATATGACGGGTTACGTACCTCAAAAGAGCAGGCATGGAGTCAAAGAGGGCTTTGTGGAGGTCGTGGAGTCCGATGAGGTGATCGAAGAAGCGGTCAAACAGGCGCAAAGACTGATAAAACTAGGTGTTGATGTCGACGAGATAGCCTTTTTGGTCAGCACCAACAAGGATGGACAGCAGCTGCAGGAGGCCTGCGAATATGCAGGTATTGATACGCTGCTGAAGACCTCCAGTTCTCTGAAAAACCTTCCAAAGATCGCTGCGCTTATTGCGATGATGGAGTACCTCTACAGCGGCGAGCGGATCGATGCGGAGGCACTGCTTGTGCGTGTAGGCAGAACTCTGGAGGATATCGATCTCGGCTGGTATACCCCTTTGATGCAGCCTTTGCAGGTGCTGGACAGATTGGTGCGGGAGTTTGGCTACTTTGAAGAGGATAAAAATATACTGAAACTTTTGGAGTTTGCAGGAGGTTTTGGGGATATCCCCACCTTTATTGAAGAGTTCGGACGCAGTACCATCGCAGTAGCGGAACACTCTGTGCATGGAGCCAATATCATGACGATACACGGCTCAAAAGGATTGGAGTTTGGCTATGTGATCGTGCTGGACAAGCTCACCCGTCCCAACAGCGACAAATCACCGCTACTCTTTCATTATGACGAGAATCTTTTTGTTGAGAAGATCCTCTACAGGATGCAAAACAGGGATTATTTTGATGAAGACTATGCGCGCCTGATCGCATCAAGAAAACGCTCAGAGACCAAAGATAGAAAAAATGTGCTTTATGTGGCACTGACCCGTGCTGTGGAAGGAATGATCGTAGTGCGCAAAGAGAAGGATTCTATCTTTGATGAGATCGGACTATCTCCTATGAAGATCGGGGAGATCAAAGTTGAGCAGCCGGACCGTGATCGAGAAAAAAAAGAGACAGGGAGACCCACTGTCCTCTTGAGCCATTACGGTACTCAGGAGATCTCTAAAGCCACAGAGGACGAAGAGAAGGATTTTCAGGCGATACTTTTTGGATCAGCACTGCATTATACACTAGAGATAATGGCAAGGTTTGACCTCCCCAGTCTTACGAAAGCACTGATCTCCATGCAGAACCGATATGGCCATCAGCTGGATAGCGATCAAGCTGCGCAGATCAAAGAGCGTATCGAGAGACTCATCGCACATCAGGGGTTTCAGGCGTTGCTGGATGGTGCAAAACTCAGCAAAGAAAGAGCATTTGCATACAAGGGTGAGTTGAAGCAGGTGGACCTGCTACTGGAATATGAAGATCACTGTCTGGTGATAGACTATAAAAGTTCCCAAAAGTACCACCTTAAGCATCACGCACAGGTAGAAGCATATAAAAAAGCTCTGGCAAAACTAACCCAAAAATCGATAAAAGGATTGATCCTCTATCTATTGGAGGAGAAGGTGGATCTGATCGAAGTCTGATCAGCGCGTGTTGTGAGCCCCGTGGCGTGGTGATGAGGTGGTCAATTGTATTTAACTTTAAAGGTGCTAAGATACCAAATGGGAATGAAAGTATTGATCATTGAAGATGACAGCATTGTTGCAATGCATATCAAAGAGACGGTAGAGAGACACAATTATGAGGTTGTCGGAGTAGTAAAAAGTGCTCAACGCGCACTCAGTCTGGCTGAAAAGAGAACGGTCGATATCGTGATCTCTGATATCAATATAGAAGGTGAGACAGATGGCATAGCGTGCTGCAAAATACTGCAAAATGCCTATGATGTTTCGGTGATACTGGTGAGTGCCTATAATGATATGACGACTCTGCAGAACGCCTCTTCACTGGATTTTACAGGGTATCTGATCAAACCGTTTCGGGAGGATGAACTCCTTACCCTGCTCAACCTTATCAGGCTTAGAGAAAAAAGAAAAGAGCATCATCAAAGAAAGCAGATCAATGAGGTCTTCAGCTACTGTCCCAGACATCAAACCTTTTATCGATACGATGAGGCCGTGGAACTGACCCTTAAGGAAAAAACGTTTTTGGTGACACTGATACGCGCCAATGGCGCCATTGTATCGTATGAACATTTCATGGATACGATCTGGGACGGTGAAGAGGTGAGTGATGTTGCGCGCAGACAACTTGTTTTCAGACTGAAACAGAAGTTGCCCTGTTTCCCCTTGAAGTTGGTCAAGGGAATAGGATATAAACTGGAGAAAAAATTTTAACTCCATTTGATCCATCCGTGTAAGTTTTTGAAATATTTTAAAAAAAATCATTATTGTAACGTTTAGGTAACACTGAACAGGTAAAATAACGGAGTGGGAGAGAAAATCAGTATCATTCTTGGGGAAGAGGGGTGCCGGTTGTAAAAAATCCATTCTCTGTCCTGCCCGCAAAAATAGATTTTAGATATGATAGTATGAATCGTTGTAGCTTGTTTTATGAGTTACAGAGAGATATGGATTTCATCGTTTTCATACGAAATTAAGAAAAAAACCCAATTAATCTTAATATAAACTTAATTTAAATAAAATTTAAGAATAACTCGATACAATCCGTCCACTAAAAGCATGAAAAGCGTCATGGAAAGCAAACTACGTTGCTTTTTTAGCTTTGGAACCGAAACGGTTAAGCCGGATAGGGAAACAATACAATAAGGAAACATCATGAAAATGACAAAAGTCGTAAAGCCTCATGAAGTACAAAGAGACTGGGTTCTGATCGATGCAGAAGGTAAAACTTTCGGTCGTATCCTGACTGAAGTAGCAACACTTCTAAGAGGTAAGCACAAGCCATCATTTACACCAAACGTAGATTGTGGTGATTATGTAGTGATCATCAATGCTGAAAAAGCTATCTTCTCTGGTGCAAACAAATTGGAAGACAAAAAGTACTTCACACACTCAGGTTACTTCGGTTCTACAAAGAGCAAAAAACTTGGTGAAATGTTGGAGAACCATACTGAAAAACTTTACAAACTAGCGGTGAGAGGTATGCTTCCAAAGACTACACTTGGCAGAGTAATGCTTAAAAAACTAAAAGTGTATGCAGGTGCTGAACACCCACACACTGCACAGATCAATAAGGAGGCGTAAGAATGGCAACTATCTACGCAACAGGAAAAAGAAAATCAGCGATCGCTAAAGTATGGTTGACACCGGGTAACGGTGAAATGAATATCAACGGTAAAACACTTGATCAGTGGCTAGGCGGTCACGAAACACTCAAAATGAAAGTAAGACTTCCGCTTGAAGCAACAAAGCAGCTTGAGTCTATGAATGTCAAAGCTACTACACTCGGTGGTGGTTATGCTGCTCAGGCTGATGCACTAAAGCATGGTATCACTAAGGCGCTTGTTGAACTTGAACCATCATTCAGAGCGATCTTGAAACCAATGGGTCTTCTTACTCGTGACTCAAGAGTGGTTGAGCGTAAGAAACCAGGTAAGAGAAAAGCGAGAAGATCTCCGCAGTTCTCAAAAAGATAATCGGTCTTTACCTTATCTTTATTTACAAGAGGTTTTTTGCCTCTTGTATCCCCATTATATTTTTTTATTTACCACTATTCCCCCAATTTTATAAACAGAAAACTGTTATGATTCGCCTATAGATGGAAATCGCTCAAGAACAAATATGTTAAAGGAATTTTTGTGACAATCTGGAAATATCAAGAAGAAAAAGAGACCCATCTGCTGGTAAAACTCTACAAAGAGGACCATGGCGAAGGGGAATACCTTGGCGACCTGGATGAAGAGAGTATCAAGAAACTTATCTTAGAGATCAAACCGGATGTGAAGATCGATCAGGCATACGGAACACTGGCCTACTTCGGGATGCTTCCGCTCCTGGTCTTCAAAAAGAAACGTTAGCCCAGGATAAAATAGGCAGCTGTCGCCAAAGCGATACCCAAAACAGAGCGTTTGATGATGACCCCTATATTGTTTCCTATCTGGCAGGAGCTGCACTGTGAGTACTTCTTGGCCTCAACCTGCGCATAGAAAAAGAAGCCCACCATCAAGACAAAAATAATCGGTAACAGGAATTTATCCACTGTGTAGAGCGTATTCAGCGTCTCTTTTGAAAGATTGAAGAGCGGCGCAATAAGTGTGAGTCCCATCACGAAAAGCAGTTTGTCTGTGAAGCTGACAAAATAGTCTTTCTTTGAAAAGGCGGGACAGATCTCCACCTGCGGTACCAGACCATTGCTTTTCAACGCTTCGAGTACACGTTCTTTGTGCGCTTTGCCCACTTTATCGAGGAATGTCCCTCCAAAGAGATAATCCACCTTCCTCTGGAGCGTCGCAGCATACGTTTCATCATCGATATCGACAGATTTCGGTGTACCGTTGCGGTCTTCATAGACCACTTTGATACGTTGGGCACGCGGAACACTCTGCGTAATCCCCGGATAGTAGGCGGTTGTCTCAACGGAGTCAAATTTTCCATAGCTTCCTATGATCCTCGGATTGATATATTCGCTGTAACTCCCGTCTTTCTCTTTGATTAATACAATATTGTACGGGTAGGCGATCTGGATGGCGGCCAGAGCATCGAGATCATGTTCGATCATCGTATCTTTGATGTCCTCGATCACATCCCAGAGGGTCTGGTTGAAGGAGCGTACGTCTGTACAGGCGATATTGACGCGCTCATCCGGAAAGATAACAAGTTTTTGTACCATGGGTGTATCCTTTTTTTCCCGTCATTCAGGACTTGCACCCTCCCTAAGGGCATCTCCTAAGTGGACATCCGGGATCTTCTGAAAGGGTTGTCTTCTGCATTGAGATCCCAAAACAAGTTCAGGATGGCGGGGAGATAAATAGTCATAAACTCTAAAAGTAGAGCTTACAGCTACCTAGCTATATTTTTTTGGCTCCCTGCAGGCGGGAGCCTTGAGTTTTAGTGGCTTTTGCTTACGACAACAAGCATTTTGATATTGATCACGATAAATCTTATGATCTGCCACAGTACGCAGGTTCTCATAAATCTGATAAATTTCGTCGGAACCATTGTTGTAAAGTTTTGGTCGTATGCACGGATTCTTTCTTCTATTTGTTGCATTTTTTTCTCCTGATTTATTTTATTTTAATTTATAGGGAGGAGCTTTGCTTCTCCTTCACAATTTTTATTCCGGGATCAGTGTCCATCCCGGCTTAAGTTGTGCTTTATAGAGGAACATATGGTGCAGGATATGTTTGATCCAGTGTCCCGCAAGCCCGATCTCCCCGAAGGTATAGTCAAGGTCACGTCCAAGCCCAGGGTATTTTTCAAAGTCAGGGACTACCGGATAGACCGTCAATGCAGCTGCTGTACCGGTAGTCAGGCCTTTTCCTGCCGATGCCACACACGCTGCACCCATTTCAGCCATTGAAGCTTCATGTAGAGGTGCATTATCACCTTTCTGGATCATATCACAGATAGAGTGTGCTACGGCTTTCCCGATGATACCGGAAGGCATACCTGTTCTCGGCGGTGTCGGGTTTATCGGCGTACCGTTCGGCGAACTCATCGGTTTTGAGATAAGATGCGGCGGTGCGAAGGCAATACCACAGGCAAAGATGTTTTTGAAGTCCGGGTTTTGGTAGGTTCTTGGCCAGTCACTCGCTTTCCACTCTTCGTAGGGTTTTGGCGTGTAGTCCGCATCCACTTTCAGGAATCCGTTCGGAGCAAAGATCTGAGCAGTCATATCTGAACCGTCTTTGTCGTAGGCTTTCAGTCCTACTCCGGCAAATGGAGGGATCAGCATCGCAAAGTCAAATGTTAGCTCCCCTGTGCTGCCGTCAAGCAGCTCATACGCAAGCTTTCCTTCTTCCACTTTGCTTACGTGTGCACCGATTGTCCAGGGAATCCCTCTCTCAGCATAAAGTGATTCAGCAAAGAGTCTGGAACTCGCAGCATATCCTCCGCGCTTCATATGCAGTCCGCCGATACCGAAGTCACCGAGGAATGATTCATTAGAGATCCAGTGGATATCGACCATATCCCTTACACCCGCTTTGTTTGCCTCATGTTCGATGTTGAAGATATACTCGAATGCGGCACCCTGACAGGTGCACATTCCGTGTCCTGTACCGACCACGATTTTTTGTCTCTGGCCCGCTTTTGCTTTGTCAAATATCTGCTGAAGCTCCAGGTTCGCATGGACGGCGTGATCTGCTGTACATACGGAGACCGTATGCTCACCGATACCCCCTTTTCCGTCACCCAGCCCGGGTGTAGCATCGAAGTTCAGCTTCGGACCTGTCGCATTGATCAGATAATCATAGGTGAGCTCTTCGTTCTGCCCCTCTTTCCCTTGACCGGTATACTCGATGGTGATGTAGGGGGTATCGCTTCCTTCTTTCCCATGAGGGTGGATGGAGACCGCTTTTGCCTGTCTATAGTCAATCCCTGCCTTTTGATAGACGGGAGAAAGAGGGAATACCACATCCTCTTTTGTCATTTGACCTACACCTACCCAGATATTGGAGGGGATCCAGTTCCATTGCGAGTTCGGAGTGACAACCACTACCTCGTGTCCCTCTCCCAACCACTTCTTTGCAAACGTTGCAGCAGTGTGTCCTGAAATCCCACCGCCCATAACTACCAAACGTGCCATTTTCTTCCTTTTCATTCTAAAATTATTCGCAAGCATTAATTTTATGGAATAAAAAGTTAAATATAAATTAATTATATTGAATTTAATAAAATTTATTTTTATTATATTAATATATCTTATTTAAAATATAATTTACTATTATCTATTAGAATGATAGATAGGGACTAATCTATAGTATGCTACTATTCTCTCCTAATATCAAAATTTTATAAAGAAGCGAGGAGTGGGAATGCAGTCGTTGATGGATCTGTTGCTCATGCCGGTACGTGCAATAAAACTGCGTTATCTGCCGCTGCTGCTGATATACTTTGCCTACGGCTCGAGTGTATTTGTTGCCATTGCCAGGGATTTCTGGGTGAAAAAAGAGTTGAGTCTCAGTGCCGAAGACCTACTTGCGTTGAGTGTATGGTTGACGGTACCCTGGACGATCAAAATGATCTTTGGGCAACTGGTGGATTCTGTCACCCTCTTCGGTTCCAACCGTAAGGTCTATGTTTATATCGGGGCACTCCTGATCACTCTCAGTACGCTGATGCTGATCGGTATCGTGGGGGAACACGCCTTTTTTGCCGGTTACAGTAAAGAGCATATCTATATCCTTGCTTCAGTCATCGGTGTGATAGGATTCGTGATGCAGGATGTTGTGGCCGATACGATGAGTACAGAAGTGGTTGACCGCACGCAAAGCGATGCAGAGATCAAAAAAGAGCTCGCGATGATCCAGGTGCTTGCGCGTCTCTCGCTCGGTTTTGCGATCTTTGTCATGGGATGGCTGGGGGGTGAGCTGGCCGGACTGTACGGGTATCAGACGGTCTATACCTTGGCACTGTTTATCCCGGTGCTCTCGATTCTCGGGGTAAGCTTTGTCAAGCTTACCCCCGTACCTGTTTCACCGCTGAACAAACAGGTGCTTTTCGGGGGATTTGCCTTTGCCGTATTTGTCGTTCTGATAGGATACAACAATATTCCCTACTCACAGGAGATCGTCTTTGTCATCTCGCTGGGGATCGTGCTCTATCTGCTTCGGACGCTTGTTTCCGACCTGGATGCGGATACGATCAGGCATATCAAGATGGCGATGATCGTGATCTTTGTCTACCGGGCGATGCCGAGTGTCGGTCCTTCGCTGCAGTGGTGGGAGATCGATGTATTGGGGTTTGATGAAGCCTTTTTTGCCAAACTTGCGATGATCGGCGGAGGGATCGCACTTGCCGGGATGTGGTTGAGTTCCAAGTTTATTGTTGACCAGTCGATCTCAAAAGTACTGATATTTCTGACCATTATCGGAACGGTTCTCTCTCTGCCGGTCCTTGGGATGTATTATGACCTGCATACGATGCTGGGAATCGATGCAAGGACTGTGGCGTTGGTGGATACCGCGATCGCTTCCCCCTTTGAGTATATCGCCGGTGTCTTGATGCTGACACTGGTGGCGATCTATGCACCCGATGGGAAAAAAGGGACGTGGTTTGCACTGATGGCGTCATTGATGAACATCGCGCTGAGTGCGGGAGGGATCTTCAGCAAATATCTCAACAAACTCTTTGTCGTCACACGGGAAGTCAAAGAGGAGGGGATGGTGGTAGTACCCGCAAACTATGATGAACTTGGTATCCTGCTCTGGACGGTCATCCTGATCGGCCTGGTCGTTCCGATCGTGACGATCTGGAAGTTCAACCCTGACCCGAACGGCAGAACAAAAAAGCGTCCGACTTCACCGCAGGCTTGACACGTGCCCCAAAGTCTGCTATAAAGTACCACATTTTGCTCTCATTGAGAGAAGAGAAGGAGATCAATGATAATACTTTTTGACCTTGACGGCACCCTGATCGATTCTACCGAAGCGATACTGGAAAGTTTTCAAGTCGCATTTGAGACACACGGGGATGCTGTACCTGAAAGTACGCTGATCAAAGCCCAGATCGGACACCCTCTGGATGTCATGTTCTCTACGCTGGGTGTGGAAGAGGAGAGAGTCTGGGACTATGTAGATGCGTATAAAATGCACTATCGCACCATCTCCTGCCAAAAGACCGTGCTTCTGCCCAATGCCAAAGAGGCGGTAGAGCTTGCGAGTCAACATGCGACGCTGGGGGTGGTGACGACAAAAACAGCAAAATACTCCATTGAGCTGTTGGAGCACCTGGGACTGATGCATCATTTCAAAGTATTGATCGGTAGAGAGGATGTGGAAAATCCAAAGCCGCATCCCGAACCGATCCAAAAAGCGCTCGAAGCGTTACCAATTGGGGCAAAAAAGATCTGGATGGTAGGAGATACCTGTATGGATATGCTTTCTGCTAAGGCAGCAAATGTTATAGGTGTCGGTGTAACATGCGGTTATGCGGATGAAATGAATTTGATCAATTGTACTGATTATATTCATTCAAATGCATTGGAAGCGGTTCGATTTATAGCAAACCGATAGGTGAAACTTAAATATATTATAATTTCAACCCGATTTAAGAGTCTCATGACTACAATAGGAAAAATATTATAATGGAGCTCTCTGCACAACACTACTGATAAAATACATAGTGTTATCTCTGTCTCTTATA
>OGCK01000276.1_pt1 | contig 10717 bp, 8 predicted proteins | sample 1570051 | NCBI WGS metagenome assembly OGCK01 (sample SAMN06266181, study PRJEB24510) | hot springs metagenome | isolation source: hot spring sediment | place: USA: Zodletone Spring, Oklahoma | collected 2013-12-03 | reverse complement strand
GGCCTTGACGATGGTCTCGCGCGGGGTGACGTAGTGGGTCTTGGGGTAGATGGTGGTGCGCGGCACCTTGCGCAGCACTTCGCCGGTGAGCGGATCGAAGTAGCTCAGGTTTTCGATCTCGTCGTCGAACAACTCCACCCGGATGGCGTCGCGATCCGAGTCGGCGGGAAAGATATCGATCACCTCACCGCGCACCCGGTAGGTGCCGCGCTGCAATTCGACGTCGTTGCGATTGTATTGCAGCTCGGTCAGACGCTTGAGGATCTCGCGCTGGTCGATGCGATCGCCGCGCACCAGGTGCAGCAGCATCTTCAGGTAGGCGTCGGGATCGCCCAGGCCGTAGATGGCCGAGACGGTGGCGACGATGACCACGTCCTTGCGCTCCAGCAGCGCCTTGGTGGCGGAGAGGCGCATCTGTTCGATGTGCTCGTTGATCGAGGCGTCCTTCTCGATGAAGGTATCCGAGGACGGCACATAGGCCTCGGGCTGGTAGTAATCGTAATAGGAGACGAAATACTCCACCGCGTTATCGGGGAAAAAGTCTTTCATCTCGCCGTAAAGCTGGGCGGCCAGGGTCTTGTTGTGCGCCAGGATCAGGGTCGGGCGCTGGATGGCCTGGATCACGTTGGCAATGGTGAAAGTCTTGCCCGAACCGGTTACCCCCAGCAGGGTCATGCCCGCCTCGCCGGCGCGAATGCCCTTGATCAGGCCATCAATGGCCGCGGGCTGGTCGCCGGCGGGCTCGAATTGGGATTTGAGATGAAATTTTTTGCTCATGCGATTCAGTCAGGGGAACGTTTCCAGTATATTACACGCCTTTGTCAAGCAACGCTGTCGATGAGGCCGCCACATTGGATATCAAGCTCTCCGCCCGGGTTCAACGCATCAAACCCTCCCCCACCCTCGCGGTCACCGCGCTGGCCAACGAACTGAAAGCCCAGGGCAAGGACATTATCGGGCTGGGCGCCGGCGAGCCGGATTTTGACACCCCCGAGCATATCAAGGCCGCGGCGATCAAGGCGATCCAGGACGGCTTTACCAAGTACACCGCGGTGGACGGCACGCCCGGCCTCAAGCAGGCGATCATCACCAAGTTCATCCGCGAGAACCGGCTCGATTACGTGCCGGACCAGGTGCTGGTCTCCTGCGGCGGCAAGCAGAGCTTCTACAACCTGGCCCAGGCGCTGCTCGATAGCGGCGACGAGGTGCTGATCCCGGCGCCCTACTGGGTCTCGTATCCCGATATGGTCCTGCTGGCCGACGGCAAGCCGGTCATTATGGACACCAGCATCGAGCAGCAGTTCAAGATCACCCCCGAGCAGCTGGAGGCGAGCCTCAACCACAACACCCGCCTGCTGGTGCTCAACAGCCCGTCCAACCCCACCGGCATGGCCTATACGAAGGCCGAGCTGGAGGCGCTGGGCGCGGTGCTGCGCGCCCATCCTCAGGTGCTGATCGCCACCGACGACATGTACGAGCATATCCTGTGGCGCGACGAGCCGTTCTGCAACATCGTCAACGCCTGCCCGGACCTGTACGAGCGCACCATCGTGCTCAACGGTGTCTCCAAGGCCTACTCCATGACCGGCTGGCGCATCGGTTACGCCGCCGGCCCCGAGCCGATCATCAAGGCGATGAAGAAGATCCAGTCGCAGAGTACCTCCAATCCGACCTCCATCTCCCAGGTGGCGGCCCAGGCCGCACTGGACGGGGACCAGGGCTGCATCGCCGAGATGCTCCGGGCGTTCAAGACCCGCCACGACTACCTGGTCGACGAACTCAACCGGATCGAAGGTATCAGCTGCCTGCCCGGCCAGGGCACCTTCTATGCCTTCCCCGACATGACCGGCCTGATCGAGCGCCTTGAGGGCATTCACGACGACATCGGCCTGGCCGAGTTCCTGCTCGACAAGGCCGGCGTCGCCATGGTCCCCGGCTCCGCCTTCGGCAGCCCCGGCAACATGCGCCTCTCCTTTGCCACCAGCCTGGACAACCTGCAGGAAGCGGTGAAGAGGATCAAAAGCGTTAGTTGACAGTCGGCAGTTTGCAGTTGGCAGCAGGGATGAGTTCTTGGCACTTAGGACATAGGACTCAGGACTGTTTATTGTAGGAGCGCCTCCGGCGCGACAGACTGTGCCATCCCGACAGGCCCTTCGCGGCGCAGCCGCTCCCAGCGTCCTTCGGACGCAGTGTCGAGGGACGAGTGACGAGGGACGAGGGACGAGGGAAAGGCCATGACCCGGCATTCAAGATTGCAGGAGCGCCTCCGGCGCGACAGACTGTGCCATCCCGACAGGCCCTTCGCGGCGCAGCCGCTCCTACAAATCTGGCCACTGGGGTTGTTCTTTCCTCGTCACTCGTACCTCGTCCCTGTCCTTCAGACGCGCCAGCGCCTGAAGGATCTGTAGGAGCGCCCCGCGGGCGCGATTGCCGCACCCGGAGTCGGGGTCGCGGTCAAAGCCCGCTCCTACCGATCAGGCCGATGCGGTTTAGATTTTCCTCGTTCCACGTCCCTCGCCCCTCGTTCCTGTCCTTCAGGCGCCCCAACGCCTGAAGGACTTGTAGGAGCGCCCCGCGGGCGCGATAGACGTGCCGATGCCCGGGTCGCGGTCAAAGCCCGCTCCTACGGTTCCTTCCTCGTTACTCGGCCCGGCCGAAAGCCAGGGCTGCCAACTACGCTCTTGTAGTCTTTGTCCTACAAAAATTTCAGCCGATTCCTACAAAAACTGACTGCGTTGTCCTACAGGCCAGCTCTTTTCCTTTCCCGGGGGATGGCGTAAGTTAAATCTCAACAAGGATGTGGGGGGATGACATGGATGTCATACACGCCAAGTCCCGTTGCCGCACGGATCGCGGCCGCGGGCATTCAAATTCTTTCGCGTTTTCTCGTGGACTCACGCTGATCGAGCTGATCGTCGTCATCGCCGTGATGTCGATACTGCTCGGCATCGGGCTGCCGGCGCTCGGCCAGTTCCAGTCTTCGGAACGCGGTCTCGCCCGGATGAACGATCTGGCGACCAGCCTGGCCCTGACCCGCGCAGAAGCGATCAGGCGTAACCGGCAAGTGGTCATCTGCAAAAGCCCCGGCGGCGAGTACTGCCAGCGCAAGGGGGCCGCCTGGCACGAGGGCTGGATCGTCTTCGTCGACCTGGATCAGGACCGCTGGCGCAGCGATGACGAGCCGCTCATCCACAGCCAGGGCCACGGCAGCCCCGGGCAGACGCTGACCTACGCGGCATTCGGCTCCCGGCATTACGTCACCTACCGCCCCAGCGGCTTTACCCGCACCAACGGCACCTTCACCCTCTGCGACGCCCGTTACCCCGACAGCGCCCGGGCCCTGATCCTGATGAAAACCGGGCGGGTCCGGACCAGCCGGGTCAAATCCAACGGCGATCCGCTGGAATGTTGAACAAAGTTGGCAGCCAAGGCAGGTGTTGTCACCTCTAGCCGTCAGTACCCGGGAGCTGGCGCCAGTCAGTCAACCGCCATAACCGGAAAATTAATGTGAGGAAGAGTCGAGCGGCTTGGGGGAATGGCTTCCGGCAGAACAGGGGCCAGGGGCGAATGGCACTTACTTAACGTCGTCATCCCGGCACCGGCCTGCGCCGCCACAGGCTCCGGCCGGGATCCAGTTTGCACCGAGGTGCCCGAACCTCTGGATTCCGGGTCGCGCCTCCGGCTTGCCCGGAATGACGGGGTAAAGTTCCAGAGGCTAGAAGCTGGTTGCCAGGACCTGGTTACCAGTACCTGGATACTGGAGCCAGTGAGCGAATCCGCGATGATGTGGGATAACCGGGAACTGAATGTAAGGAAGAATCGAGCAGATTAGGAATTGGCTCCCCGGCTCTCAGGAGCTAGTTTCTAGGACCTAGGACCTAGCAGCTAGCACCTAGAATCTGGAACCGGCCAATGAAGCCACCGTAACGTAGGGCAACCGGAATATTAATATGAGGAAGAATCGAGCAGATTAGGAAATGGCTCCCCGGCTCTCAGGAGCTAGTTTCTAGGACCTAGCAGCTAGAATCTGGAACCGGCCAACGAAGCCACCGTAACGTAGGGCAACCGGAATATTAATATGAGGAAGAATCGAGCAGGTTAGGAAATGGCTCCCCGGGACGGGCTCGAACCGCCGACCCAGTGATTAACAGTCACTTGCTCTACCAACTGAGCTACCGGGGAACAGGCCGCGTATCTTACTGACCCGACCCCGGCGGGTCAAGTCCGGGGGCCGGGCTAACTGCCTAAATTTCCGGCAATTTCAGGCCTTTCAGGCCTTTCGGGCGTTGCCCGAAAGGCAGGGACGAGGGCCGGGTGACAAGGGACGAGGAAACGATTTTTACCGAGTATTGTGTAGGAGCGCCTCCGGCGCGACCGGCCCATACAACCCGGCAAAGGCCCATCGCGGCAAAGCCGCTGCCGGCATCCTTCGGACGCAGTGTCGAGGGACGAGGTACGAAGAAGGGCCTAGTGACCCGGCATTCAAGATGAAGGAGCGCCTCCGGCGCGGCAGATATCTGCGAGCTGGAAAGACCCATCGCGGCGCAGCCGCTCCTACAAATCTGGCCACCGGGGTTGTTCTTTCCTCGTCCCTCGTACCTCGGCCCTGCACATCAGCCCTTCGGGCTGATGTGCTTGACGTAGTCGAGCAGGTAGGCGCGGAAGTCGTCCTTGAGTTCGGGGTGTTTGAGGGCGTATTCGACGGTGGCCTGCAGGTAACCGAGCTTGCTGCCGCAGTCATAACGTTTGCCTGCGAAGGCATAGGCGAGGACCGGTTGTTGCTTGAGCAGATCCGCGATGGCATCGGTCAGCTGGATCTCGCCACCGGCGCCTTTCTGGGTGGTGGCCAGCAGATCAAAAATTGGCGGGGTGAGGATATAACGGCCGACCACGGCAAGGTTGGAGGGCGCCTTGTCGGGGGCGGGTTTTTCGACGATGCTCTCGAGCCGTGACAGGTGTTCGTCGAGCGCGGTGGATTTGATCACACCGTATTTGGACGTGTCCTCGATGGGAATTTCCTCGACGCCGAGAATGCTGTTACCGTGGTGCTCGTACTGTTCGACCATCTGCTGCAGGCAGCTTTTGTCACCACCGTCGATCAGATCGTCGGCCAGGATCACAGCAAAAGGATCATCGCCCACCACCGGGCGGGCACAGAGTACCGCATGTCCGAGTCCGAGTGCCTCGGCCTGACGCAGATAAATACAACTGACATGATCAGGCACGATGTTGCGCACCACCTCGAGCAGTTTGGTCTTGCCCTTCTCTTCCAGCTTGTTTTCCAGCTCGAAGGCTTTGTCAAAATGATCGGGGATCGCCTGTTTGCTACGACCGTTGATGAAGATCATCTGATCACAGCCGGCGGAGATGGCCTCTTCCACCGCGTACTGAATCAGCGGTTTATCGACAACCGGCAACATTTCCTTGGGACTGGCCTTGGTGGCGGGTAAAAATCGGGTACCGAGACCCGCGACGGGAAAAACAGCTTTTTTGATGGGTTTCATTCTTGCTTTATGTCCTCTTGAACAGGGGGCTAACATAGCAAAATCGGCGCGGCCGGGGCAACTCATTCGGATCAGGGTGCTGAGGGATAAGTTGGCAGCTTTTGGTGCGTGGGTCGCATCCTGCTACGGAGTGCCGAGTTCTGAGTTCTGAGTTCTGAGCAGTCGTGTAGCTCAGGTTGCGCATAGCGCTACCTGACAATCGGTTGCTGCAAGCTGCCGTCTGATAACTGCCAACTTTCCTTGTCATAAAAAAGGCGCAACCGGATGGTTGCGCCTTTCGTGTCAGGAGAACGCGTTATGGTCTGAGTGGTTACTTTTTATGGTCGAGTTTGGCCTGTTTGGAAACCAGCTTGAGATTGTCCTGATTTTTGGCGAGGATAGCCGGGCCGATGCCCTGGACTTTCATCAGGTCCTCAACCCTTTTGAACGGACCGTGCTGCGTACGGTATTCAACAATCGCTGCAGCTTTCTTGTCGCCAACACCGCTGATGTTGGCAGCGAGTTCCGCTGCATCAGCGGTATTGATGTCCACCGGACCGGCAAAGGCCATGCCGGCGAACAGCATGCTGAAGGTAAAGATCAGGGTTTGGATCAGTTTTTTCATGGTGAGACTCCTTTCTCGTGTGTGATTGTCATCCTGACGCAAACAAGTATTAACTGCGAGACAACCGGAATCAAGCGCGAACCTGTCAGAATTTTCGGAAAGTTTTGTAGGACAAGTCCTACACGGCAATTTTGAATGTTTAATGTTGAATTTTTAATTAGTTGGCGTGGCTATGCCACACCAAAATTAAACATTTAAAATTCAACATTCAAAATTTTCCTATCAACTGCCAACTATAGCGTTGATTCTATATCGGATAGTGCCTGCATGGGATCGGCGGCCTGGGTGATGGGCCGGCCGATAACCAGATAACTGCTGCCGGCGGACATGGCTTCGGCGGGGGTCATGATCCGGGTCTGATCGCCGCTGGCACTGCCGGACGGGCGAATACCGGGGGTCACCAGCTGAAAGTTTTCCGGCAACTGCTGGCGTAAAATACTGACTTCCTGTGGCGAACAGACTACGCCGTCCAGGCCGCTTTGTGCGGCGAGTCTGGCCAGTGTCTCGACATTATCCAGCGGTTGCGAGGGCAATCCCACTTCGCGCAGATCCGCCGGACCCATGCTGGTCAGGATGGTCACACCTATTAATAAGGGTTTGTGTTGTGATTGCGCCACGGCGTCACGGGCCGCCTGCATCATTTTCGAGCCGCCCAGGGTGTGTACGTTGATCATCCACACGCCCAGATCGGCGGCGGCGGCGCAGGCCCGGCCAACGGTATTGGGAATATCGTGAAACTTGAGATCCAGGAACACATCGAAGCCTTGATTGACCAGCTCACGAACCACTTGCGGTCCTTCTGCGGTGAACAGCTCCTTGCCGACTTTTAGTCGGCAGCGCGCAGGCGATACCTTCTCGACAAAGGTCAACGCCTCCCGGGCATTGGCATAATCGAGCGCCACAATAACCGGTGATGTACAACTCACCCTACTCTCCTTCTACGCCATGGATCGGTTTGATCGTGTTCCAGTGCTTGCAACTGGGGCATTGCCAGTGCATCGATTTTCCACTGAAGCCGCAGTGCACACAATTATAAACGGATTTGTTGGTCAGTATCTGATCAGTGACTTCCTTGAGCACCTGCAGTTTGTCGCGCACCGACTCACTGGCCTCACCCATATTCAATTCAATCAGTCGATCCATGCCGCGCACCGACGGGCGTTGTTTGAGAAAGCGGGTAATGAACTCGGTGGCAGCCGATTCACCTTCGCGTTCTTCAATCAGGTCTGCCAGCACCAGCATAGTGGAAATTCCGGAATACTTGTCCAGCAGGTCTTTGAGGTAATCGATGGCTTCATCCTTGCGCTGCAGCCCCCGATAGCATTCGAGCATCGGCTGAATCACTTCCGACAGGTATTCCGGATCCTGCTGTTCGATGCGATGGTAAGCCTTGAGCGCCACCTTGTAATTGCCCGCACTGCGTTCGATATTTCCTTCCATGATGCTGGCCCGGACACAATGGCGATCCTCGCTCAGGGCGCGACGCAACAGTTTCAGTGCACGCGACGGCTCGCCCTGACGTAATGCCTGTTCGGCCTGTTCACAGTAGAACTGGGCAACCAGATACGAGAGATCAATATCGGCAGTTTGCTCCAGCCGGTGTGCCACCCGGATGGCATCGTCCCAGTCCTTCTCCTGCTGATAAATCTCCATCAGGTGCTGCAGAGCTGCTTCGGAATGGGGTGCGCTGTCGATCAGCTCACCGAACAGGGATTCGGCCCGATCCAGCAAGCCGGCACGCATGTAGTCCTGCCCCAGTTCAAACAGGGCCAGCGCGCGCTGGGATTTATTCAGCGAAGGCCGCGCGATCAGGTTCTGGTGAATCCGAATGGCCCGATCGACTTCACCGCGACGACGGAACAGGCTGCCCAGCGCCAGATGGGTTTCCACCGTTTCGCTGTTAACGTCCAGCATTTGGATAAACAGATCGATGGCCTTGTCCTGCTGTTCATTCAGGATATAGTTCAGGCCCTTGATATATTCGCTGGGCATTTCCAGACAGCCATCATCCCGGCGCACGGGCCGGTTGCGCCGTCCCAGCCACCAGCCGGAAAACGCTGCGACAGGCAGCAGTAAAAAGAGGATCTCAATACCCATCAATGATCGTCGCGCAACGGCAGAGAACGCAGGTTATTGACTTCTTTTTCGGCCATATCCACCGCCTTGCGCAGTCGGGTAATCTCGCGCTTGTGACGCAGAATCACGCTCGCACTGGCAAATATGCCCAGGATGGCGCCGAAAATCATCGCCACCAGCATGGACAGGGAAAGAGGAATCGACAGAGTGTCAAAATAATAATTGAACTGAACCGGTTCGGCATTGAGCACCGCGAACACCAGCCCGGTAATGACCAGCAGCACGATCATGGCGATATAAATGATCTTGAGCATCTCTTATCCTCATTCGTCCCGGCGGATAAAGTTATCCATTTTTAGAAAAAAGGTGCGTAGAACGCACCCTACAAATCCAGATGCTAGATACTAGCAACTAGGACCTAGATACTAAAAAGGCGGCAGAGCCGTGCTCTTGCCGCCTTTGAAATGGTAGCCACCATGTAGTAATGAATCAACCAGGCTGGATATCAACCCGTTCCATGCTTTCGTTAACCCGCTCGCGCAGCTCCTTGCCGGGCTTGAAGTGCGGGACATATTTGGCTGCCAGCTCGACCGAATCCCCGGTTTTGGGATTGCGGCCGATCCGTGGCGGCCGGTAATGCAACGAGAAACTGCCAAAGCCCCGGATTTCGATCCTTTCACCATTGGCCAGTGTGGTCCCCATATGATCCAGCATGGTTTTCACGGCCAGCTCAACATCCTTATAAGCTAATTGACTTTGCTTCTGCGACAGAATTTCAATTAACTCTGATTTTGTCATGATCCGTCCTTCAGGGCAGACTTGCAGGCAGCCCGGTTGTGGCGTTAGTCGTTGTTATCCATCTGTTCCTTGAGCAGATCACCCAGGGTCGTGGTAGCACCCGCACCGCCGCTGTAATCCTTCATAGCAGCTTTTTCGGCATCCGAGTCGATAGCTTTAATCGACAGCGAGATCTGGCGGTTCTTGCGGTCCACACCGGTGAACTTGGCTTCCACGGTTTCGCCTTCCTTGAGGACGCTGCGGGCGTCTTCAACGCGGTCCTGGGAGATTTCCGAGGCACGCAGGTAACCTTCGATGCCGTCACCCAGGTCGATCACGGCGCCCTTCGGATCCACTTCACCGATGGTGCCCTTGACGATACTGCCCTTGGCGTTCTCGGCCAGGAAGTTGGAGAAGGGATCCTTGTCGAGCTGTTTGACGCCCAGGGAGATGCGTTCACGTTCCGGATCGACAGACAGGACAACCGCTTCGATCTCGTCGCCCTTCTTGTAGTTACGTACGGCTTCTTCGCCGGGCACATTCCAGGAAATATCGGACAGATGCACCAGGCCGTCGATACCGCCGTCCAGGCCGATAAAGATGCCGAAATCGGTAATGGACTTGATGGTCCCGCTGACCTTGTCGTTCTTGTTGTGCAGGGCGGCAAAGGCTTCCCAGGGATTTTCCTGGCACTGTTTCATGCCCAGGGAAATACGCCGGCGCTCTTCGTCGATATCCAGCACCATGACTTCCACTTCGTCACCCAGCTGCACGACCTTGCTCGGGTGGATGTTCTTGTTGGTCCAGTCCATTTCAGAGACATGCACCAGGCCTTCGACGCCCTCTTCCAGTTCCACAAAGCAACCGTAATCGGCAATGTTGGTGACCTTGCCGAACATGCGGGTGCCTTCGGGATAACGGCGGGAAATATCGACCCACGGATCGTCGCCCATCTGCTTGAGGCCAAGGGAAACACGCATGCGTTCACGGTCAAACTTCAGGACCTTGACTTCGATCTCGTCACCAACCTGGACAATTTCACTCGGGTGTTTGACCCGCTTCCAGGCCATGTCGGTGATGTGCAGCAGGCCATCGACACCGCCCAGGTCCACGAAGGCACCGTAATCGGTCAGGTTCTTGACCACGCCCTTGACCACGGCTCCTTCCTGCATGTTTTCCAGGATAGCCTCGCGCTCGGCGCCACCTTCTTCCTCGACCACGGCGCGACGTGAAACCACGACGTTGTTGCGCCGTTGATCCAGCTTGATAACCTTGAATTCGAGATCCTTGCCTTCGAGATAACTGGTATCACGGACCGGGCGCACATCTACCAGGGAACCCGGCAGGAAAGCACGGATATGGTCGAGCTCGACGGTAAACCCGCCCTTGACCTTGTCGGTAATGATACCGGTAACAGTCTCACCGGCTTCATGAGCGGCTTCGAGTTTCTTCCAGGTTTCGGCGCGCTTGGCTTTCTCGCGCGACAAACGGGTTTCACCAAAGCCGTCTTCGACGGTATCCAGCGCCACTTCCACGCTGTCGCCGATGTTGACTTCGATTGCGCCGTCTTCGCCGGCAAACTGGGAAACAGGGATAACACCCTCGGACTTGAGTCCGGCATTGACGACAACAAAATCGTCATTGATGTCAACGACGGTGCCGGTAATGATCGCGCCGGGGCGCATCTGGGTTTTGTTCAGACTTTCTTCAAATAACCTGTCTCTTATACACATCTCCGAGCCCACGAGACCGTACT
>OGCK01000273.1_pt1 | contig 10757 bp, 8 predicted proteins | sample 1570051 | NCBI WGS metagenome assembly OGCK01 (sample SAMN06266181, study PRJEB24510) | hot springs metagenome | isolation source: hot spring sediment | place: USA: Zodletone Spring, Oklahoma | collected 2013-12-03 | reverse complement strand
TCCGTGAGATTCGAAGCGATTGCCGAATGGGAACCGCTCGAGGATGATTGAGACATCGAAATTGTAGCTGTAACTCGAAAGGGGGCTGCCGGAAATGAGTTTCCTTGAGAGAGCGAGAACCTTTTCCACCGAAAAGGTGATCGGCGAGATCATGTCTCTTCTCCCGAAGTTCGACAACAGGAACGTCATTCGAATGATCTCGCTCGGCGAGAGATTGACGAAGGATCCCGAATACAAGCAGAACGCGAGAAGACTGCGCGAGCTGTTCGAACAGGGACATCCAGCCGCCCTGCTGATCAGGGACGTCATCAATCGCCTTTCCCCCACGTGCAGGGAAAAACTCATACGCAACCTATTCATCAATGCATTCCTCACCGGCATCGACAAGCGTAAGCAATTCTTGGAGAAGGAAGGTTTTCAACCTCCCCAGTTCATAGTCATCAGCCCGACAATGCAATGCAACCTGAACTGCCCCGGATGCTATGCCGGCCAGTACGAGCAGGAAAAGGGCCTTTCGTTCGAGCTCATCGACAGGATATTGACGGAATGCAAGGAACTCGGCATGTACTTCAACACGATGAGCGGCGGCGAGACCTTCATGCGCAAGGATATCTTCGACATCTGGGAAAAGCACAGCGACGTCTATTTCCAGGTCTACACCAACGGCACCATGATCACTGAGAAGGTGGCGGACCGTCTCGCCGAGCTCGGCAACGTGGCCCCGATGTGCAGCCTCGAGGGCTTCGAGAAGGAGACCGACGCGCGCCGCAACAAGGGCACGTACGCCCGCGTCATGAAGGCGATGGACCTCATGAAGGAGCGCGGCATGGTCTTCGGCGCCTCGATCACCGAGACGAGAGAGAACATGGAGACGATAGCCAGCTACGAGTTCATCGACATGCTTCTCGACAAGGGCGCGATGGTTATATGGTATTTCCAGTACATTCCGATCGGCCGGTGTCCTTCGATGGATATCATGCCGACGCCCGAGCAGCGCGATTGGCTTCGAAGACGCATAAACGAGATCCGCGATTCGAGGCCCGTCTTCATCGGTGACTTCTGGAACGACGGCCCCCACGTGAAGGGATGCATCGCGGGAGGGCGCGAATACCTCCATATCAACTCCAGAGGAGACGTGGAACCCTGCGTCTTCTGCCATTTCGCCGTCGACGACATCCGGGAAAAATCGCTCAAGGAGGTGATCAACTCTCCCTTCATGAGGGCGATACGTGCCAGGCAACCCTACCGCGACAACCTGCTCACGCCGTGCATGATCATCGACAACCCGGAGGTTCTGAGAACGGTCGTGCGCGATCACGACGCGCGCCCCACCTGCGAGGGAGCACAGGAGATCATCACGAAGTTCGCAGGCGATCTCGATGAATACGCCCTCGAGTACCGGAGGTACGCCGATCCGGCGTGGGAAAAGATACGTAAGTGCGTGGACGAAAAGCAGGCGGCCGTCTGAACATTCTCTTCGATCGTGTATCGATGAGCGAGAAGAGTGGCGAACGCTGATCGTTCACCCCTTTATGCATATGAGGGGCTTGAGCCTCGCGACCCTCCTGTTCACTCCGGCTCCTTCCATGATCGAGACGACGTCGTCGACGTCCTTGTACGCGCCCGGCGCCTCTTCTGCGGCGCCCTTCCTGCTGTGGACCCTGACGAGAATCCCCCTGTCCCTCAGCTCATCGATGATCTTTTCTCCCCTGTACTCTCTGAGTGCCTGTTTTCTCGATTTTCTCCGGCCGGCGCCGTGCACCGCGCTGCCGAACGTCTCGCTCATGCCCCTGGCGGTGCCGACGAGGACATAGGAAGCGGTGCCCATCGTTCCCCCCACGAGGACCGGCTGGCCCACCTTCCGGTACCTCTGCGGCACCTCCCTCCTGCCCGCTCCGAACGCCCTCGTCGCGCCCTTGCGGTGAACGAGCAGCCTCTTCTCCGCGCCGTCCACCTCGTGTGTTTCGAACTTGAGATTGTTGTGGCCTACCTCGTACATCGTCCTTATGGCTCCCTGCCGGAGAGAGAATACCTTCTCGAAGGCCTTTCGCACGAGCCCTCCGATCGCCTGCCGGTTGGCGAAGGCGCAGTTTATGCCGGCCTGTACCGCCGAGATATACTGTTTTCCCTCGGGGCTTTGTATGGGTGCCGCGACGAGCTCGGCTTCACGGATCGGTATGCGGTACTTCTCGCTCGCCCGCTTCAGGACCTTCAGGTAATCGGTCCCTATCTGGTGGCCGAGCGCGCGGCTGCCGGTATGGATGCTGACGACGATACCGCCCGCGGAGAGGCCGAAAGCCTCCGCGGCCTCCCCGTCATAGATCCGATCGACGTACTGCACCTCGAGATAGTGGTTTCCCGAACCGAGCGTTCCCACCTGTTTGAGCTGCCGCTGCTTCGCCTGAACGCTCACCGCGGCCGGGTCCGCCCCGTCCACCCTGCCCTTCTCTTCGACATACTCGAGGTCTTCCGGTACGCCGTATCCCCGTTTCAGGGAGAACCCCGCCCCCTGCTCGAGCACCGAATCGATCTCCTTCAGTGATAGCTTCAGCAGCCCCGTCGAACCGAGCCCGGCGGGCACTTGTGCGAAAAGAACGCCGGCAAGCTCTTCCTTCTTCAGCTCGACATCCTCGATGGAGAGATCGATCACCATCGTCCGGACGCCGCAGTTGATGTCGAACCCGACGCCCGCCATCGTCACGATTCCCGTTTCCGCGTCGAACGCCCCCACGCCCCCGATCGGGAATCCATATCCCGGGTGGATGTCAGCCATCGCGAGTGAAGCCTTCTGAATACCGGGGAGACAGGCGACGTTACGCACCTGGAGCAGGGCGTCCCACTCCCTGCTCCTGCTCTCGGAGAGAAGGAAATCCATCGATTCCCTGTCGGCGTAGATCCGCCCCGGCACGAGCATCTCTCCTTCTCTCGGTATCTCCCAGAGGAAATCGCTCACCTGCCGCACCTTGACCCGCGCCATGTCCTCACCCGCCTCAGAGATCCACGACGACCGTAGCCCTCGAGTTTCCCGTTGAACTGCTTTCGACGGACGCACCGTAGTAGGTCGCCGCCTTGACCTCGCGGAGAAGTCTCTCCCGCACCTCGTCGATCGGCACGCCGCGTGCGACGGCTTCGAGAGAAAGCGCCCGCGCGGCGCGATCGCCCTCTATACGCTTCACCTCGACATCGAGGAACACGAGCTCCTCTATGTCTGCGCTGGTGAGGAGCGCGTTGAGAAAATCTACCAGCAGCTCTTCATAGTCCTCGCCCTCCGCCCTGATATCAACGCTCCTGGGAGTCTCGATTCCCTCGCCGTCGACGATGAGCTCGAACATGGCGCGGGCAATCTCCTCGAACGCCTCGTTCCGGGTCGGTCCCCAGCCGGTGATGCCCATATCGGCCGCGTGCTCCATCGTCTCGTGCCCCCGTTCGCGCTCCATCGCTCTCCTTCGCTGAACCGATCCGCCGAGTGAATGACCGGGAAACCGGGCGAAGGCCGCATCTACCTGTTGAAGAGGAATGTGACGACGTCGCCGTCCCGCACTTCGTAATCATGCCCCTCGGTCCTGAGCAGCCCGTGGTGCTGCACATCCGCCCTCGAACCGTACCTCGCGAGGTCTTCGAAGCTCATCACCTCGGCCCTGATGAAGCCCTGTTCCATATCGGAATGGATCCTTCCCGCCGCCTGCGGAGCCGTCGTTCCGGCCGGTATCGACCAGGCCTGGAGTTTCCCATGGGCGGTCGTGTAGTAGCGTATCAGGCCGAGCATCTCGTGGCACCTCTCGATGAACCGGTCCCGCGCGGCGAGCGTGAGGCCGAGCTCCTGCATGAACTCCGCCTGCTCGTCCGGAGAAAGATCCGATATCTCCTTTTCTATCCTGGCGGATACGACGAAGACTTCCCGATCCGGGTACCGGTCCCGCACGCTCCTGCATATTTCACCCTCGCCCGTCTGATCCTCCTCTCCGGCGTTCAGGACCAGGATGGAAGGCTTCGATGTCAAGAGCTGAAGCCCTCCCATGATCTCCATCTCATGGATAGGCAGGTCATCGACGTCGATGCGCTCCCCCCTGGAAAGCCGTTCCCTCGTCCTCTCGAGGAATTCCAGATCCTTCCGCTCCTCCTTCTTCCTCGCCTTCGCCGCCGTCTTCTCCTTCTCGAGCCACCGCTCCACCCGTTCTATATCGGCAAGGAAGAGCTCTGTCTCGACGATCTCGAGATCCCTCACCGGATCGATGCCGCCCTGGACATGGCTCACGTCTTGATTCTCGAAACACCTCAGCACATGCGCGAGAACGTTCGCCTCCCGCACGTGATGGAGGAATTTGTTTCCGAGCCCTTCCCCCCTGCTCGCCCCCGCGACGAGACCGGCGATATCGATGAACTTGACCGTCGCAGGTATTACCTCCTCGGGACCGAGGATCTTCGCGAGCGTGTCGAGCCGATCATCCGGCACCGGCACGATGCCCTGGTTGCAGTCTATCGTGCAGAAGGGATAGTTCGACGCCTCCGCCTGCGCCTTCGACAGGGCGTTGAGAAGGGTCGATTTGCCGACGTTCGGCAGACCTATGATCCCGATCGAGAGGGACACGCTCCTCCTCCTGCGGAAGCTGGCCGGGGCGTGGGCCCGCTGATGACATACGCCGCTGTGTGCATGGACGGCTCGGCGGCAAGCCTCTGTCATCATAGAACAGCCGATCGAGGCTTGTCAAAAGGCAAAAGGATGCACATGAGGAGCGCCGGAAGCCGCGGGACTCCGCGCCGGAATCGACGCCCGAACCGGCCTTTTACATTCAATCGAACGGATGGGGGATAAAAAAGGCCCCCGCACTCGCGGCGGGGACCCCGTTCGTTTCTCTTTCCATCTCGGGTCCGTCCGGGCGGGCGGACAAGGGAACCATCGATCAACGCGTTCTGCCGGCGGCCTTCTTCAGGGGGCAGCCCTCGTGCTCTCCATCGTCGACATCCTCGTCGAGGCACGACTTCTGGCACTCCAGCTTTCCCTTTCCGCCGATATATTTCGCGGCGTCCTTGTCGAACATGTCGAGGCAGGCCTTGCACCCGAAGTAGTAGACCGTGCCCTTGTACTCCCTCTTGCCGGCGGCGTCCTTGCGGAGAAATACGTCCCCGCCGATCGGGCAGGCCTCGTATACATATGCGTCCGGGTTCTTCTCGAATGCAGCCCGCGACTCGTCGCTCGCGAAATGATAGGTCCTCCCCTCGAACTCGATGCTGTGCTTCATCTGGCGGACCGGCATGACCTGACCCGCGACGACGTCGTAATCGATCTCGTACCGCCCGGGATCGCCCACATATTTGTCCCTGCACTCATCGCTGCAGAAATGAGCCATGCGGCCGTTGTGTTCTATCGAGACGGCCTTCTCCCGCTCGACGACCATCCCGCACACCGCGTCGAATTTCTTGCCGGACGCCACTTCTGCCGTGTTTTGCAGAAAATAGGCCTTGCAGCCGGCATCGCAGAAGTAATAGGTGACCCCCTCGTGCTCGTGAGTGAGAGCATCCTTCGGATTCACGAGATAACCGCACACCGGGCACTCGGTCTTCTCCTTCCCGCCCGCGAATACGAGGGTGGAGGAGCAGAGAACGAAAACGACCAGAACGGCCTGGAAGATCCTTCTGGGCACAGACGACCTCCTTGTAAAAATAACCTATCAATTTAATAATGAATTATAGTGACCCGACCGTTCCTGCCGCAAGCGAATTCTTTTCGGCTCCGCCGGCGCCCGCCCGTCCCGGCGGGCGCGGCGCCGACATTCTCCGGCGGCAGTGTCCCCGCCCCACTTGACCTGATCTCTCTACCGGAGCAGGAGCGGGGCGAATACGAGCGACACGACCGACATCAGCTTTATCAGGATGTTCATGCTCGGCCCGGAGGTGTCCTTCAGGGGATCGCCGACCGTATCCCCGACGACGGCCGCCGAGTGGACCGGCGTGCCCTTTCCGCCCAGGTTGCCCTCCTCTATCCACTTCTTGGCGTTGTCCCAGGTGCCGCCGACATTGGCCATGAATATGCCCATCAGAACGCCCGTCGCCGTGGCGCCGGCGAGGAACCCTCCGAGGGCCTCCTTGCCGATCAGGAATCCGATGAGGAGCGGGGCGATGATGGCGAGTATGCCGGGCAATATCATCTCCTTCAAGGCCGACCTCGTCACGATGTCGATGCACCGTCCGGTATCCGGCTCCGCCGTGCCCTCCATGAGGCCCGCGATCTCCTTGAACTGCCTCCTGATCTCGAGGACCATCTTGTTCGCCGCCCGCCCGACCCCTTTGATCGTGAAGGAGGCGATGAGGAAGGGCATCATCGAACCGAGGAAGAGGCCGATGACGGTCTTGGGGGAGGTGAGATCTATCGTCTGGAGCCCGACCGTCTTCTGGTAGGCGCTGAACAGCGCCAGAGCCGTGAGTGCGGCCGATCCGATGGCGAATCCCTTTCCGACCGCCGCTGTCGTGTTGCCGATCGAATCAAGCTTGTCCGTGATCTTCCTGATGTCCGGCCCCGCCCCCGACATCTCCGAGATGCCGCCGGCGTTGTCCGCGATGGGGCCGTACGAGTCAGTCGACATGACGAATCCGATCGTCGAGAGCATGCCGACCGCGGACATCGCGATGCCGTAGAGTCCGCTGAACTGGTAGGAGACGAATATCGCCGCGACGAGCGTTATGATCGGCAGGGCCGTGCTCTCGAAGCCGACGGCGAGACCGGTGATGATGGTCGTCGCGGATCCCGTCTCGCTCGACCGGGCGACCGTCCTGACCGGCGGGCCCGACGTGTAGTATTCGCTCTCCGCTCCGATGAGCACTCCCGCGATGATACCGGCGAGCACCGCATAGAAGGGCCTGAGGCCTCCCTCCAGCCCGCCCACGACCATATCTATGGCGAAATAGGAACCGGCAATGAACAGAATGCCGCTGATGTAGAGCCCGTACCTGAGAGCCGACTGCGGCCCGATCTTCTTGAGGGCCGAGATGGACAGGATGCCGATCACGGAAGCGATGAGGCCGATGCCGATGAGCACGAGCGGGAGCGACATCCATCTGACCGAGCCGGCCATCGTCGCGCCTATCGCCATCGCGGCGACGACGCTCCCCACGTAGCTCTCGAAGAGGTCCGCGCCCATGCCCGCCGTGTCGCCCACGTTGTCGCCGACGTTGTCCGCTATGACGCCCGGGTTCCTCGGGTCGTCCTCCGGTATGCCCGCCTCGATCTTTCCGACGAGATCCGCTCCCACGTCGGCGCTCTTCGTGTATACGCCGCCCCCGACCCTCGCGAAGAGGGCTATCGAGCTCGCTCCCATCGCAAAGCCGTTGATGATCGCGGGATTCTTGGTGAAGAGGAAATAGAACCCGAGGCCGATGACACCGAGCGCCGCGACGCTCACCCCCATGACCGATCCGCCCTTGAACGCGATCGAGAGCGCGCTCGCTATACCCCCGTCCTTCGCACCCTGACAGGCCCGCACGCTGCTCCTGGTCGCCGCTTCCATGCCGAGGAGCCCCGCGAGCATCGAGCATACCGCTCCGGCTAGGAACGCGAACGCGGTGTGGATACTCAGGGAGACGGCGAGGACGACGAAGAGGACGACGACGAATATCGCTATGATCTGATATTCCCTCTTGATGAAGACGAAAGCCCCGTGGTGGATCTTGTCCGCTATCTTCTGCATCACGTCGCTGCCGGGAGGCAGCCGTTTGACCGTGTAATATGTCACCAGGGCGAAGATCATTCCCGCTATGCCGACCCAGGGCAGAATGCCCGTCACCGTTGCCAGGACCTCGGCGTTCATGTAAGCCTCCTTACCGGTACCGTCGAATGGTTTCCGTCCAACGAAAAGATTCGGTCTCTCATCGGTTCGAGAACAATTATGTCTACGGCGCCTGCCTGTCAAGAGAATTTGAGGCCGCGGCCGTTGCGCGGCGTCTCAGCCCATGAGATCGGCCGGCGGCTCCCTGAGGCGTGCCGAGAGCGAGGCGATCTTCCTCGCGTAGGAGATCGATTTCCCGGAGCATCCGGTTCTCTCCCCGATCTCCTCGTCCGGGAGGCCGCGGGCGATGCACCATAGGATCGAATCGAGCTCCTCGTAACCGATCCCCAGTATCTCCTCGTCCTTCATGCCGCCGAAGAGATCTGGACTCGGCCTCTTTGCGAGAATGCGCTCCGGCAGGCCGAGATGCCTCCCGAGCGCGAAGACCTGCGTCTTGTAGAGATGCTTGATCGGGGCTATATCTCCAGCGTCGTCTCCGTATCTCACGAAGAATCCCGTTTCGTATTCGGTCCTGTTCGCGCAGCTCGCCGCCGCGAGATTCCGCTCTTCCGCCTCCCGGTAGACCGCCACCGTTCGGAGCCTGTGTTTGATCCGGTAGAAGGCGGTGAATTCCCGGAAGCTCCTCCCTCCGCCTCCCGAGAGGGTGGCGAGGAAACCCTTACGCGCGAGGCCGGGAAAGAGACCGACCGCCGCGCGCGGAGCGCCGCCCAACAGGGCGATGCCGCTCGCGCCGCTTTCGTAGCAGCCGAGCTCCTTCAGCGCGGGCGTGAGGTCCCGGACCGTGTAGACTATGCCGAGCCGCCCCGCGAGGTCCCGGGCGTCATCGCCGCTCTGCTTCGAGGAATCCCGTTCGGGCAGGAAGAGGGCGTGAACGCGCTCAGGACCGATCGCTCGAGCTGCGAGCGCTGCGACGACGGAGGAATCGAGTCCGCCGCTCAGCCCGAGGGCCAGTCCCGATGCCTTGCGTCCGGAAACGAAACCGGAGATGAAGCCGCATATCCTGTCCGTCTCGCGTTCCGGATCGAGCTCCTGGAGCGGCATCGAATCCATGTCCCGTTTCCCCCTCGAGGGCGCGGCCGCCGAGCGGACGACTCCAGCGGGCCCTGTGCCCCCCGCTTCACCCCGTCACCGCCCGCCCGAACGCTCCCTCGAATCCATCAGATCGTTCCACCAGCTCTTTTCGAGAAACGCATCCTCGGGAAACTCGACCATCTTCTCGAACATGCCTGGCGGGACCGTGAGGCAGAGCATCTCGGGCGGCAGGTACCTGCGCATGGCGATATCGGTGCAGCCTATGACGGCCCGCTCGCCGCCCGCCGCCTCCATCTCCCTGAGGAGCAGTCCGCATCCCGACGAGAAGGGCGCATGTATGATCTCGGGATCCGAGCTCCAGTAGCCGGCGAGGGTCATGAGGGCCGAGAGCCTGTCGGGATCGACGATGAAGGTGACGCTCCTCACCCGCTCCCACATCGAGAGTCTGAGCGGGCCGATCAGCACGAAACCGGAACTGTTTTCCGGGGGCTCCGCCCGGTCGAGGAACTCCTTCGCAAGCGCCGGGCTCGCCTTGAGCCCCTCGCCCATAGGAGCTCCCTTTCCGTCGGTCAGGAAATTGGGCATGTAGGGCGGGTATCCCTTTCCGAGTCCGAAGGCGCTCTGCCCCCCGTAGCATCCCCTGTCAGGATTGCCGAAGTCTCCCTCTCCGCGTCCGATCACGAGGGTTTCGCCGTTGATCCAGCGCTTGTAGTAGGCGAAGCAGCACGTCCTCCCCCTCGACTCGACCATGGGAGCGAACTCCCCGGAGGGTCCGCTGTCGTAGAGGGCGATGATGGGTGTTTTCAATCGCAGTTTCCTCATCAGCCGATCGACGGATGACTGCTTCATGCACCTCTCTCCTAGTGAATGATCTCGAGGGCCCTCTCGGCGGCCTCGATCAGCGCTTCCGCGCCTACCCTCGACCCGGTCGCCTGCTTCATCCAGAGATCCGGGGTTATCCGCCCGAGCGTCGTCATGCGCTCCACCTCCGGGCCGACGCTGCCCGCCTTCTTGATATGCTCCTCTATCTGAAAAGCTATCATGTGGCCCATCGGATAATCGGGCAGGTAGAGAAAGGAATGTATGATGTGCGAATAGATCCCGAGCAGAGTGGCGTCCTTCACCTCGAATATCGGGGCGTAATAGCGGTTCCAGACGTCCTTCGAAATCCGTAGCGCCGCCTCCCTCAGCTCGGCGGGGGACGCCTCCGGGTGATCGTACATCCAGTGCCAGAGGGCCATGTCGACGAGCGAGACGGCCGAGATCTCCGCAGTCGCCCAGAAATCGTTCAGCGTGTTGTAGGCCTCGGCGATCTCGTCCTTCTCGACCTCGAGGCCGAGGAGCTCGAGATCCCGCGCCTGGAAGACAAAGGCTATCGCCTCGGTGAATGCGGTGTTCGGCACGCCGCTGAGCATGGTGTGGTCGACGTCGTTCATGGAGAAGACCTGCTCGACGTTATGCCCCATCTCGTGCACGGCGATATTGAATCCTTTGTAGTCCATGCCGCCGGCGCCGATCCTCGTGCGGAGCCTCGCCTGCTGTCCCGGCATCTCGCCTCCCGAGGCGTGTCCCGATCCGCGCGCCGGTTCGACGACGATGCGGTCGGCGAGATAAGCGGCGCGCTCCCCGGTGAAGCCGAGCTTCTCCAGCATGGCCGGGATGCCCTCGTCGAAGGCCTCGGCCGTCGGATAGCGCTTTCGAACGATCTCGTCGAGCATCTCCTGGTCGTATGAGCCCTTCGCCTTGAAACCGTTGTACCAGATGTCGAACGGCTCGAGCGGACGGCCGAGACGCTCCTCTATCAGCGCAGCGATCCTCGGCATGAGGGGCGAGGCGAGAACGCTCTCGAACATCTCCCTCACGCGCTCCTCGGGCTGTCTCTTATACACATCTCCGAGCCCACGAGACCGTACTAGATCTCGTATGCCGTCTTCTGCTTGAAAA
>OGCK01000272.1_pt1 | contig 10768 bp, 8 predicted proteins | sample 1570051 | NCBI WGS metagenome assembly OGCK01 (sample SAMN06266181, study PRJEB24510) | hot springs metagenome | isolation source: hot spring sediment | place: USA: Zodletone Spring, Oklahoma | collected 2013-12-03 | reverse complement strand
CCCTTGGTGAAGAGGTATGTACTTTTGGTTTTGGTGTCAGGCCTTTTTTTTCTGGCAAAAGGACAGGATCCCCAATTCACCCAGTTCTATGCCAACCAGCTGTACCTGGCTCCCTCCTTCACAGGTGCCACAGAGATGGACCGGGTAACGGCCGTATACAGGAACCAGTGGCCCGAGCTGCCGGGCACCTTCGTCACCTATACGTTTTCCTACGATCACTTCTTTGAGAATTTCAATAGCGGGGTGGGGCTGCTCATGCTCAACGATGTGGCCGGGACAGGCGATCTGAGCCTGACCAACATCGGGGTGCTGTATTCATACGACATCACGGTCACCGAGGCCTTCCACCTGCGGCCGGGGATCCATTTCAACTTCACCCAGCAGGGGATCGATTATTTCAAGCTGACCTGGAATGACGAGCTGACCAGCGGGGGGACCACCGGGGGGACGATCGAGCAGCCGGGGGAGGACCGCAAATCGGATGTTGATTTCGCCGCTTCGCTTATGGGATATTCCGACCGGTTCTGGGGAGGGTTCTCGGTTGACCACATGCTGCGGCCCGATTACGGGCTGTACTATACCGAGGCCCGGTGGCCCGTCAAATTAACCCTTTTCGGGGGGGCGCAGGTGATCAAGAAAGGCCGCCTGCTGAATCCCATTGACGAGACCCTCTCACTGGCATTTAATTTCAGGCACCAGTGGGTCTACAACCAGCTGGATCTGGGGCTATACTGGTACAAGGCTCCGCTGATGCTGGGCTTCTGGTACCGGGGGATCCCCATCATCAGCGATGATCCCAGGGGAGATGCCATCGCCTTTCTGGTGGGATACAAAATGGACCAGCTCAGGGTGGGCTACAGCTACGACTTCACCGTTTCCAACCTGGTCTCCTCCACCGGCGGGGCCCACGAGATCTCCATCACCTACGAATTCAAGACCAGCCGGGAAAGGCGGAAACCCCGCATGATCCCGTGCCCGGAGTTCTGATGCCTCTTTTACTGCGATGTGGGAGGAGGGAGCCCGGGGCCTTCGATCCGGACCGCGGATACACGAATCATAATTTTTCCGAATCCCGCGACATGTTTCGCTCCATTCTTCTTAAATTCGTATATTTTGTACCTGTCGGATGGTAATTCACTGAACCCATGAACCCGAGAAATCTCAAATACGGTCATTCCACCATCTCTCTCAACATGCCTGAAAAGGCGGTTCCCCTGAGCCACACCGAACCTCCCCTGTCAGTCTCCTCCAGCGGCTTTACACGCGATCTGCGCTCCTGCCTCTACATGATGAAATCAAAGATCCGCGATGCGGGGATCGTGGTCAGCGACAAGACGCGGCTGTGCCAGTACCCGCTGTACCTGCCGCTTTTAACGGAAGTGCTGATGGAGAACGGGCTGAAGCGGGACGATATCACCTTCTACATCGCCTATGGCACCCATCCGCCCCAGACCGAAGAGGAGTCCCTGGCCAGTTACGGGGAGACCTACCTGAATTTCAGGTTCGTGCACCATGACTGCAGGAATGAGGCCACGCTGGTCAGGCTGGGGACCACCTCGCGGGGGACGGAGATCACGCTGCGGAAAGAGATCCCTGAGCATGACCTGCTGATCACCTTCGGCTCGGTGCTGCACCATTATTTTGCCGGCTTCGGGGGAGGACGCAAGCTGTTGTTCCCCGGACTGGCTGGGTTTCGTTCCATCCTGCAGAACCACAGCCTCTACCTGGATTTCAAAAACCGGACCCTCCGGGAAGGATGCCGGTCGGGACAGCTGGACGGGAACCCGCTGGCCATGGACCTGGAAGAGATCAACAACTACATGCCCGACCGGCTGGAGATCATGGCCATCCTGGACAGCAAGCGGGAGGTGTGCGAGATGCATTTCGGATCGGGCTACGAGGATTTCAGGGAGGTATGCGACCGGTACGACAGCTATTTCAGGGTGGGTGATGACAGGCGGTACGACCTGGTGGTGGCCAGCGCCGGGGGCTATCCCAAGGACATCAACTTCATCCAGAGCCACAAGTCCATCCACAACGCGGCATCGTTCGTGAAGGACGGCGGTACGCTGGTGATCCTTGCCGAATGCGCGGACGGATTGGGGAACAGGGCATTTGCCGATATTTTCAGGGAGGGCGACCACCACCGGATCTTCGAACGAATGGAGAAGCAGTACGAGAACAACGCGGGCACCGCGCTGGCCATGCTTGAAAAGACAAGGCGTATCGGGATCCGGTTCATGACCTCGCTGGAGGCGGAAACCTGCCGGATGATGGGAGCGCTGAAGATTACCCCGGAGGCTGCGCAGAAGCTGATTGACGGGGAAAAGGGCGAGGTGGCGTGGATCGAAAATGCAAGCATGCTCTACCGATGAGGCGGGTCCCCCTGAGTCGTTTCCTCCTGGCCGCGGCCTTTGCGCTGTGCGGAAGCCTCCCCGCGGCTGCGCAGCACATACCCACCCACATTTCCAACGAAGGGATCTACCTGTTCCTGGACGAGCTGGCCTCGGAAGGGGTCATTGACCTGTACTCCCTGGTGAGGCCTTATTCCCGGGCACTGATCGCCGCAAAGCTGGAGGAGACAAACGGACAGCGGGAGCGGCTTACCCGGAGACAGCAGTCGGAGCTGGATTTCTACCTGAAGGATTACGGGAAAGAGACGGACCGGGGACAGGAGACGGACCTCAGACAGGAGCCGGCTGTGAGCTGGCTCTGGCAGAAGAACCACGGGAACAAGCGGTTCGATGCTTTCTATTACAGCGATTCGATCTTCCGGGTCACGGTGAATCCCATCGTGGGCGGGGATCTGTGGGTGAACGGGGACGGGTCGTTTTATCACTGGTGGAACGGCGTGGAGGCATGGTCCGCCGTTGGAAACTTCAGCTTCTGGGGATCGCTGAGGGACAACCACGAGTCGGTGGAGCTGACCGCCAGGGATTTCCAGAACCAGCGCACCGGGGCCTCCAACCTGAAGATCTTTTCCGGCGGGAAGCGGGATTACTGGGAGTGCCGCGGAGGGGTGAGCTATGCATGGAAATGGGGGTACGGGGGACTGTTCATGGAGCAGTTCTCCTGGGGAGAGCACAACGCCGGTGCCAACATCCTGTCGGGCCGTACCCCTGCCTTTCCCCGCCTGGAGGTGGGACTGAAGCCGGCGAAATGGTTCCGCTTCACATGGGTCCAGGGCTTCCTCGTCTCCGAGGTGGTGGATTCCACGCTCTCCTTTTACGTGGAGACCCCGGACGGTCCGGAATACAGGCGGGTGTACCATCCCAAATACCTGGCCGCCAATATGTTCACATTTATTCCGCTGAGGGGACTGCAACTATCCGTCGGGAACTCCGTGGTGTATGACCACCACTGGCCCCAGCCCGCCTTCATGATCCCCGTTGCCTTCTACAAGGCCATTGACCATACGCTGAATGCGGGGATCAACAACATGAACTCCCAGATGTTCCTGTCGGTCTCCTCCCGCAACCTCCGCCATTTCCATTTTTACGGAACCGCCTTCATCGATGAGGTGCAGGTGGGAAGGATCTTCGAAAAGGATGAGTACAACTTTGTCTCCTACAAGGCAGGGGTATCTTCCACCATCCTGCCGGACGTGCGGATCGTGGCGGAATACACATGGAGCAATTCCCTCGTCTTCAGGCACTATATAACCACCACCACCTTTGAGTCCAACCGCTACAACCTGGGACACTACCTGGAGGACAATGCGAAGGACCTGTACCTGTCCGCCGGGTACCGCCCGCTGCGCACCATGCAGGTAAGGGCTTATTTCAACCGGTCCGTGAAAGGACCCGATCACACAGCGCTGGGAAGCCCGCGCACCGGTCCGGCCATCGCCCCTTTCGATCCCGTCGTCTGGGAATCTGTCAGATTCGGACTGCTGACCACCGTGCAGGTGGTCAACGATCTGTACCTGCGGGTGGGATACGAATGGCGGAGGGTGACCGGCGAGCAGGAGTACCTGGACCGGTGGACCCCGGCGGTGTACCACGGGAGGACGGGGACATTGAAAATTGGTTTGAATTACGGGTTTTAAAATTTGATCCTTCCGGTTAACTTTACCGGGCAAACGGAACTTTGCCGGAGGATTGATCGTAAAAGGATCGTTTCACCTTAACATTACAGAACATGGCTGCAGAGAACATATACCCTGTATTTGACAGGATCTATGACCGGAAGGTGAAGGAGGAGATCCTCCGCCAGCGGGCAAGGGTGATCTGGTTCACCGGGCTGTCGGGCTCGGGGAAGACCACCCTGGCCGCCAACCTGGAAAAAGAACTTTTTTTCAGGAGGTTCTTCTGCCATGTGCTGGACGGGGACAATATCCGGACCGGGATCAACAACAACCTGGGGTTCAGCGCGGAGGACCGCCTGGAGAACATCCGGCGGATCGCCGAGGTTTCCAAACTGCTCATCAACACCGGGATGATCACCATCTGTTCCTTCATCAGTCCCACCCGGGAGATCAGGAACCTGGCCAGGAGCATCATCGGGGAGATGGATTTCATCGAGATCTTCCTGAACCCGCCCCTGGAGGTATGCGAGCAGCGGGATACGAAGGGACTTTACGAAAAGGCCAGGGCGGGGATCATCAAGGACTTTACGGGGATCTCCTCTCCCTTTGAGGCGCCGGCAAACCCGGATCTGGAGATCGACACCTCGAAACTGGGCATCAAGGATTCGGTGGATCTGATATTCGAAACGATCATCGACCGGATCACGTTGTAGCACCTTCCCCGGATCGGATAATTTTCGCAGAATTTTTGGCGGCCGCACTACCGCCCGTCGCTCCAGATAAGGGTCACATCCCCCTGCATCCGGAACTCCTCCCCGCTCTGCCAGGTGCCTTCGGCCATCCACACGTAAACCCCTGCCGCGGCCCTTTCCTGGAGGTAGTAGCCGTCCCATCCCCTGTAGATGTCCATGGATTCGAACACCAGAACGCCCCTGCGGGAATAGATCCGCAGCCGGTACTCCAGGGGCTCGGTGTCGAACAGGGGATGGAACACATCGTTGCGTTTTTCGTGGGGACTGTACAGTCCGCCGGCGGGACCCGTGGTGCTGGGACTGAAAGCGGTGGGGAAGATGAGTTCGGGGACCCCGGCATCCGGGGGCCCGGGAAGCTCCCGGACCGCGGTCTGACTGCAGCCGTATTCATTGACGGCCACCAGCCGGATGTGGCTGGCCTGCCTTTCCGACGGGGTGACCTGCAGGTCGGGGTTGAATGCATCGGAGGACCATCCCTTCAGTTCGGTTTTGTCTTCCCCCAGGAGGTTCCACTGGTATGAACCGGCCCCGGTGCTGCAGTTGATCAGGCTGTATGTGGGCTGTCCCTCGCTGTCCGGGAGACCCTCCTCGATGATGAAATCGGCCGTCGGAACGGGATACACCTCGATCACCTGGCTGAAGGACGCGGTCTGTCCCCCCTCGCCCATGGCGGTCATGGTCACATGATGCCTGCCCGGGGTGGTGAAGGTATGCTCCGGGTTCTCGCCGGTGACCGGGGTGGCGGTTCCCACGCGCCAGGTGACGGACAGGTGGTTGACGCTCTGGTTGAAGAACTGCACGGTCAGGGGAGCGCACCCGGAGGTGACCGACGGGGTGAAAAAGGCCACCAGGGTGTTGTGGACGGGTTCTTTGCGGTCGGCATCCTCCGGCAGGGCTTGCTCACGGCCGATCCCGGGCTGTTTCGCCCCGGTTGTTCCGTTGCCCGGGGTGGCCCCGGGGGCTTCCTCCGTCGCCTCCGGAGACACAGCCGCAGGTTTTCCCTCCTCTGCCGCTGCTGGCGGAGCAACCTCCCGCAGGGAAGGATCGCCTGTATCGGGCTGCACCTGGATGATCCCGCTTTCCGCAGGCGGGGGTGCGGTGTGCTCCCGGGGGACGGGCGTACGTCCGGGGGAACCCTCTTCCGTCTGCGCTTCCCGGGGTCCTGTCTGGATCAGGGCGATCAGACCGGCGCCCGCCACCAGGATCCCCGCGGCATAGTACACATTGAACCTGCCGGGATCGAAACGCATGAACTGTCCGCGGCGGACCCGGCGCAGGATCCGGCTCCAGGTCCCCCGTGAAGGAGCGATCTCCTGCCCTTCCAGTTTGCTCCTGACCAGCTCTTCTATGTTCATCCGCTCGTTCATCGGGACGTATCCTCCCCTTCTTTCAGTTTGATCAGTCTTTCCTGCAGCCACCGCCTTGCCCGGCTGTACTGCGATTTACTCGTATTCTCGTCAATATCCAGGATCTCTGCGATCTCCCGGTGCTTGAATCCTTCCATGGCATACAGCCCGAATACGAGCCTGTAGCCTTCGGGCATCTGCCGGATCACCTTCAACAGCTCCTCCCCTGTGAAATCCGCCTCGCCCCACGTGTGATCCTCGAACTTCAGCTCGCTCACCTCCTCCAGGTCGTCATGGTACCGGTGCTTGCGCATCTTGTGATAATTGGTGATCGCCGTGTTCACCATGATCCGCCTCATCCACGCCATCAGGGAGCCGTCCCCCTTGAAATCCTTAATATTCAGGAAGATCTTCACAAAACCCTCCTGAAGGATGTCCTCGGCCTCCTCCAAGTCCTGCGCATACCGGCTGCAGATGCCCAGGAGCAGGCGGGAATATTTCTCGAACAGCTGACGCTGTGCGGCCTGCCTGCCCTTGATACACCCTGCAATGATCTCCTTATCGCCGGTCATCCATGCCTTCTTTTAATATGACTCTGATAAAAGCGGATTGGTTGCATCATGACTACGCGGAAAACTAGCTCACCAGAAAATGAGGATTGTGCAGATCTTCCTTGTTGTATTCCAGTTCCTCCCCGGTGTCGAAACAGCACACATTCTTGCCGGTGGCCTTCACCACCGCATGGGCTGCGGCGGTGTCCCACTCCATGGTGGGGCCCATCCGGGGATAAATATCCGCTTCACCCGTGGCCACCATACACAGCTTCAGGGAACTGCCGCGGCTGACCAGGGAGACTTTCCTCCCTTCCAGTTCCAGAAAATCGATGAACTGTTTGGTCTCTTCATTAAAATGGGAGCGGCTGGCCACCACCCTGCAGACCCCTGTCTGCTTATGCTTCTCAAAGGGCAGTTTCTCCGAAAACTGCACCAGGTATTCCAGTGGCTGGTTGAAATATTTTGTGTTTTTGCACCTGAACGAGCCCATCCCAGGCAGCCCCACAAACAACTCGTTGTTCCAGGGCGCATAGACCACCCCGAAGCCGGTCCTCCCCTTCTCGATCAGGGCGATGTTCACGGTGAACTCCCCGTTCCGCTTGATGAATTCCTTGGTCCCGTCAAGCGGGTCCACCATCCAGAACTGCTCCCAGCGGCGTCGTTCATCGTACGGGATGTCCCTCCCCTCCTCGCTCAGCACCGGGATACCCGTCTCTTCCAGCGCTTCCCTGATGATCCCGTGTGCCGTCCTGTCCGCCCGTGTCAGGGGTGTTTCATCTGCCTTGAGCTCCACCTCCAGATCTTTCTCCCTGTAGACCTCCAGGATCGCCTCACCCGCCCGGATGGCCGCCCGCGTGGCAATGGTGTATTCGTTTTTCATCACACTAAGATATGAAATTTAAGTTTTGCCCCGCTGAAGCAGGGTTTTATCAATTCCACAAAATCCCGTTCAAAACTCTGTTTCACCGGACAGATCTTTTTATTAAATTCACATGAGAATTCAAACCCATGAAGCCTCCTAAGACGGGATTGGTTATTACGGATCTGTTGATCCTCGCGGGGTCGTATGTGTTCATGGCGGGACTGAAGCCTGTGATGGTCTCGTACATGAACGGCAGGTACCTGCTGGGCTTCGGGGTGACCCTGGTCATCTGGGTGATCTCCTCCTTTTACATGAACAAGTACCACATCGGGAGGAAGGTGCGGCCCACCTTCCTGATCCGCAACATCGCCTATCCCAACCTGCTCACCCTGGCTTTCGTCTCGTTCATCATTTACGCCTTCAACACCACCTTCTACTCCCGGATGATGGTCTTCGGTACCTTCGGGGTGGCCACCCTGGTGGAGATGTTCGTCTTCAGCCTGTATACCTATGTGATCTGTGCGCCGGAATATGACGTGGCGACGGCTTTCCTGGAGAAGCCCCCCACCCTGATGGACAAGCGCAGGATGAGGCAGGCAAAGGTGCACAGCAAGATCCACAACGGGATCAGGGTTTTACGGGAGGCCATCGCGGAGGAGTGCGGGGAGAAAGCGGCCGCATTCGTGGAGAACCATGTGAACCTGGGCGATCCGGGGACCCTGGTGCTTTCCACCAACACCCGCTTCAACATCCTGCGGCAGCCGGAGAACCAGTACCACACCATGATCAACCTGCGGAGGGTGAACGACATCCAGTACCTGAACAAGTTCTTCGAGTCGGTGAACCACAAGCTTCCGCAGGGGGGAATGTTCATCGGTTGTGCGGAGACTTCGGAACAACGGAAAAAGAGGGTCCTGAAAAAATACCCGCCGGTGCTGAACTGGATCATGTACACGGTGGATTATATTTTCAAACGGGTGTTCCCCAAATTCTACCCCACCAGGAAGATCTACTTTTTCATGACCCGGGGGAACAACCGGGTGCTTTCCCGGGCGGAGATCCTGGGAAGGCTCTACTCCTGCGGGTTCGAGGTCACAGAGGACACCCACGTGAACGGGATGTTCTATTTCGTGACCCGGCGGGTGCGGGAGCCTGCATTTGACGAGAGCCCCACCTACGGACCCTTTGTGAAGCTGCGGCGGATCGGAAAGGGAGGAGAGCAGATAAACGTGTACAAGTTCCGCACCATGCACCCGTTTGCGGAATACCTGCAGGATTACGTGCACAAAAACAACAACCTGGACAACGGGGGCAAGTTCAAAAACGACTTCCGGATCTCCCGCTCCCGCGCGATCATGCGGAGGCTGTGGATCGACGAGCTGCCCATGCTGCTGAATCTGCTGAAGGGACAGATGAAGCTGGTGGGGGTGCGCCCCCTGAGCCAGCAGTATTTCAACCTTTACTCCGAAGAGTTGCGGGAGAAGCGCATCAAATACAAACCGGGACTGATCCCCCCCTTCTATGCCGACATGCCGGAAACCCTTGAAGAGATCCAGCAATCGGAGATGCGCTATTTGGAATCCTTCGAGAAAAAACCCCTCCGCACCCAGTGGCGCTACTTCTGGAAGGCCGTCGGGAACATTCTGTTCAGGGGGGCCCGATCGGCGTAGGTGGTTCATTCGCGGGATCGTTATTTCCCGGTTTAAAAACATGAATTTTCACTGCGCAAACGCTTGACTGATATCATATTATTTCTTACCTTCTCGCGACCCTAAATCCCTGATTCTATGTTAACCAGGGCATGTTTGCTGCGAACAGGATTCGCATGCCTGTTTGCTATATTTTATTCCCTGGATTGTCTTTCCCAGAGACCAGAAGGCACAAACGATACAGCGGTTGTAAAAATTCCCCGCATCACTTCCCAGGTCACCCTGGACGGTCGCATCGATGAAACTGCCTGGTTGGATATTCAGCCGTTTCCCATGACCGTGCAACGGCCTGTATTCGGCATGGACCCCACCCATCCCACCGAGATCCTTATGGGTTTCGATGATGAATACGTGTACGCGGCAGGCCGTTTTTACGACAGTGAGCCGGATCAGATCCAGTCCCCCTACCGCAAAAGGGACAACATCGGGCTGTCGAGCGACTGGTTCTGGGTGGGACTGGATTGCTTCAACGACAACGAGAATGCACTGGTGTTCATGACCGCCCCGTCCGGATTACGGGTGGATTATGCCATGTTCAACGATGCCGTCGGGGCTGCCTCCTACAACCTGAGCTGGAGTACCTACTGGGATGTGTGGACGGTCAGGAACGACAGCGGCTGGTTCGCCGAGATGCGGATCCCCATCTCCAGCCTGCGGTTCAAAGAAGCTGAGGGAAATGCAGCAATGGGACTGGTGGTGGGCAGAACGACCGCGCGGCTGCGGGAGATCGTCATTTACCCTGCAATTCCGTACAAATGGGGATTCTGGAGCATCACCAAGCCTTCCAAAATGCAGGATGTCCTGTTCGAGGGGATCCGCAGCCGGAAACCCCTCTATATCGCCCCTTATGTCCTGGGAGGGTTCGGTCGCTCGAAGATCCTGAATGATGCGGAGACAGCATACATCAATGAGGATCAGTTCGTGCGGAACATAGGCCTGGATGTCAAATACGGTCTCACGAGCAACCTGACACTGGATGTGACGGTGAATACCGATTTCGCACAGGTGGAGGCGGACGAACAACAGGTGAACCTGACCCGTTATTCCCTCTTTTTCCCTGAGAAGCGGCTTTTTTTCCAGGAACGGTCCAGCAACTTTGAATTCAATTTCGGTCAGTATAACCGCCTGTTCCACAGCAGGCGCATCGGGATCCACCAGGGAGAAAAAGTGGGGATCTACGGCGGAGCCCGGCTGGTCGGCCGGGTGGGGCGCTGGGATGTGGGTTTTCTGGATATGCAGACGCAGAAGGCCGATGGCCTGCCTTCTGAAAATTTCGGTGTGCTGCGGCTCCGCAGAAGCGTGATCAACGACCAGTCCTACGTGGGGGGAATGATTACCTCGCGGATCGGGATGGACAGTACCTGGAATACGGTGTACGGACTCGACGGGGTGTTGCGCATCTGGGGAGACAATGTGATCCGGCTGAACTGGGCACAATCGTTTGAAAATCTGTCTCTTATACACATCTCCGAGCCCACGAGACCGTACTAGATCTCGTATGCCGTCTTCTGCTTGAAA
>OGCK01000270.1_pt1 | contig 10795 bp, 13 predicted proteins | sample 1570051 | NCBI WGS metagenome assembly OGCK01 (sample SAMN06266181, study PRJEB24510) | hot springs metagenome | isolation source: hot spring sediment | place: USA: Zodletone Spring, Oklahoma | collected 2013-12-03 | reverse complement strand
GATGTAAACAAGGGGATTGAACCAGAATACAATTTTAAGTACCTCGAAAAACAGCAGATCAAGGGTATGTTTTTGCTTTACATGAACCAGTTCATGAGAAAGGATCTGATCGCGTTGCTGTTGCGAAAGCTCTGTTCCAAGAAAGATTGTATTGTAAAAAGTGCAGGCCATTTTTGAATGCGGCACTTCCACGATCTTCATTTCGGGCGTGTGCAGTACAGGTTGATGAGCAAAAAGCTGTTTCAGGATCCTGAATTTATGGAAGAATACCCCCAGGCTGAACAACAATCCGGCCCCATAGCATATCAACCACCAGTTGACGACCGGCGAGGCTTCAGCAGCCAAGCTCTCGGTTTCTCCCGTTGCGGCAACTCCAGTGCTTTGTCCAATAAAGACTTCTGGCAGCATTTGGAATCCTTCCGCAGGGATAGCGTCCTGCAGCAGGGGAATTTTCAGCAAAGGTAAAAGCATGGCCAACACCGGCGTTACTAAAAGATAGGCCCGGTTGTAGCTAAAGAAAGTTTCCTTTTTCAGGAACAGCTCGTAAACTATCAAAAAGATCAGCTGAAAGGCGATGGTCTGTAGAATGTAAATCAGCATTATTTTTCCTTTTTATTGATCTCCTTCAGGATGGCCTCCAGATCTTTAGTATCCATTTTGTTCTTCTTCATGAAAAACGACACCATGCTTTTGAACGAGCCGTTGAAATAGCCGTCTATCAATTTATTCATGCTTTGGTTGGTGTACGTCTCCCTCTCCACTACCGGAAAATAAATATAGCCCTTGCCCTTTTTGCGGTGGTCAACGAATTCCTTGCTCTCCAGGATCCTGACAATGGTGGAAACGGTGTTGTACGCAGGTTTTGGGTCGGGCATTTTTTCTATAATGGCAGCGACATTGGCTTCTTTAAGTTCCCAGAGGATCTGCATGATCTCTTCTTCGGCTTTGGTCAATTGTTTCATATCCTGATCTTGTTAAAGCTAAATTAAACTAATTTTTTAGTTTGAACTAATATTTTAGTTAAATTTTATTTTGTCTTTACTTATCTTAGCCGAAATTGTACTCGATGGACATAATCATTCTTGCCCTTGGCGCCATTTTGATGCTGGTAGGCATTCTTGGAAGTTTTCTCCCCATGCTGCCCGGCATTCCCGTAAGCTGGGCCGGGCTGCTATTGCTGCATCTCACTTCGGTAATTCCAATGAACTACACTTTCCTTGGTATCACTTTACTGGTCACCATTATTATCTTCGCCCTGCAATATGCCATTCCCGCCTTGGGAACCAAATACCTTGGAGGCAGTAAGAGGGGGATGTATGGGGCCACAATTGGCCTGGTGGCAGGGATCTTTATCCCTATTCCCTTTGCTATTCTCATCGCTCCTTTCGTGGGTGCCTATTTAGGGGAGATCCTCAACAAGGCTGACTCCAGGACGGCTCTTAAAGCAGCATCGGGTTCTTTTATCGGGTTGCTGGCGTCTACTTTTATGGAGTTTATAGTGACCGGCATCTTCCTTTTGTTATTCATCTATAAGCTTTGGGAGTTCAAGGGAGAAATATTCACCGGTTAATGCACGGGTGAATTGTCGCAAACATTATTTTTTTATCTTTAGAGCTTTGTATAACCCGAATTTACCATAGAGCTGAAATTAACCGGCAATCTTGCTTATAAAGAGGTTGCCCCACCCTACATTGTATGAATACAGAGGTTGTTATTATAGATGACGATGCCGTGGTTTTGTTCCTCCACAAGATCCTGGTTCAAAAAAGCCCTTTATCTTCATCATTATATTGCTTTGATAACGGCTCTGACGCGTATTCATACCTGTGCAACCGCACCAAAAATAAACCTATCCTGGTTCTCTTGGACATCAATATGCCGGGCATGAGCGGTTGGGATTTCCTCGATAAGATCACCCTTGATCAATGTGACGAAAATGTTTGGGTGGTGATGGTCACCTCTTCTATTAACGCCAGTGACAGAGAAAGAGCGGCTAAATATCCACGGGTGATCGATTATGTGGAGAAACCTCTTTCAAAAGAAGCCTGTGAGAATCTGCATTTAAAGGTGCAACATTTACTGAATCCTTAACTCCTTTCCCTTTTCTACATAATAACCTGTAAAATAATCATTTAGGATTATTTTAAAACAAACTGATTTTGAAAGCCTTAAATTATAAGGAAACCAATTAAAATTAGTTATGAAAAGGACATTATTGACACTTTCAATTTTAGCCCCAATGCAGTTGTTGGCCCAGGTACCCACATCAGAAATGGTGATCCTGGAGGAAACGAATTTTTTCATTAGTGTAATCGCCGGAGTTTTGCTTGCAATAGGCTTTCAATTATTGCTGACTGCAGTTTCTGTTGCAGGAGGAATTACAGCCGTAGGCAACGTTAGGAAAAAAGCCCATCAAAGTTCTTCGGGAACTTCAAATAACGATGATGATGACGGGATGAACGTGGGACAAAAAGTTTCTACTGGTCTTGGCGCCTGGACCTTGATCACCACTTCTGTAAGCTTATTTTTTGCCAGCCTACTGGCCGTAAAATTAGGATTGATAGGCGCTAATTTCATTGGAGCCACTCTGGGACTTGTTATCTGGGCGTCCTTCTTTATGCTCATCACTTATTTGGAGGTGCATGCTGTTTCTTCCCTGGTGGGCGGACTGGCATCAACGGTTAAGAACAGCCTGTCTTCGGCCTCATCTGTATTTGCCAAATCTGAAGAAAGTATTTCCAAAGATGTTGCTAAGACGCGGGCAAAAGAAGAAGCCAGGCAAATGCGGAAACAATTCGAGAAGATGTTCAGCAGCCATGATGTAGATAAAAAGGTAGAGGATTATATAGAAAAGCTGGAACCTCAGCGAATTGATATAAAGGACCTGAAAAAACAATTGAAGGACCTCATCACCGATCTTCAGGTAACTGAAAAAGCAGATTACGACTATCCTAATTCAGTAAAAAAAATGATACTGGAGGAAGCAGATAAGAGCAATCTTTCAAAAGAAGATAAGCAGGCGGTGAAAGAACATATCAACAGCCTTAAGGATATTGCCCAAAGTGATGCGTCTCCCCAGCAAAAAGCCAAAGAAGGCGTAACCGAACTCACCCCGGCAGATAAGCAACAAGTGGAGAAATACCAGGAGCAGATCAAGAAAGCGCTGCAAAACACCAATAACCGCGAGTTACAACCGGAAAAACTGGAAGAAGACCTGAAGCGCATTTTAAATGAACCAAAACAAGCTTCCAGAATAGCCAAGGCAAAGGCAAGTGCTGTAGACCGTGACACCCTGGTTAAACTCCTTGCTTCTCAAAATATGGATGAACGGGAAGCCGACAAAAGAGTTTCCCAGGCAGAGAAAGTGTTGAACAAATTAAACACCTTCTTTAGTGACGGCCAGGAAAAAGCATCAGCAAAAAAAGGTGAAGCGGTACATAAAAAAGAAGATCTTAAAATGAAGGTCCAAAAAATGTTCAATAAAGGTTCTGCCAACCTCAACCAGGTATATTCAGATCTTGTATCCATCTTTCGAGATTCGGGTGCGGGACCAGACCTCAAGTATAAACTGGAGCACTACAACAAGAATGAGATGACCGTCTTGATCACCAATAAAACCTCTCTTAGCCGAACAGAGGCCGAACCTATTGCTGAAAAAATCGTCTCTGCAAGAGACAGTGTGATCCAAAAAGCAAACGAAGTGGAAACCAAGGTAAACGAGAAAATGAAAGAAGCCAGGGAAAAGGCCTTGATCGCAGCCGAAGAATCCCGGAAAGCAGCTGCCACTGCCGCATGGTGGTTAGTAGCTACAGCTATATTTTCAGCGGCAGCTTCGGCCGTGGGCGGAATGCTTGCGCTTGAAGGTTTAATTTAGAACCAGTTTTTGGAAGGAGAATCCTTCCGAAGTAATCAATATGAATTCAAAAATTTAAACTTATGAAACGACTTATTTTATTATTTGCCATGCTACTAACTATTAGCAGTTCCTTTTTAGCCTGTAAAGATGTTGAAAAGGAAGGAGAAGAAACAGAGATAATGGGGGAAGAAGAATCCATGGAAACTGAGGTTATTGAAGAAGAACCTCTCGATGAGGATTTCGCAAACTACGATACCAATGACGACAATATGCTCGATGAAAATGAGTTTGCCGAATCGAATAGTATGTCATTCGGAGAATGGGACGAAGACAGTAATTCCTCTTTAAATGACGAAGAATTCTATGGGTCAACCTTTGCAATGGCAGATGCCAACGAAGATGATAAGATCGATGAAAATGAATGGAACGAAGGCCGAAATACTATTTATTCAGATTATGCCGGCGAAAATGACTGGGATACCTTTGACGCAGACGACGACGGCTTTTTAACCGATGATGAATGGTCTGAAGGGTTTTCAAATTCAGAGTGGTTCAATGACTATGATGAAAATGATGACGAGATGTTAGACAACAATGAGTGGAACTCTGGAATCTTCGCTGATTGGGATGCCAATGATGACGGCTTTCTCGATGAAAATGAATACAACACCTATAATGAAACAGCGAGAAACAGCTAAACAAGATCGGTCTACCCGACCATATAAACCAAAAGCCATCCTCACCAAAAAGGATGGCTTTTTATTTTAATAAAATCTAAAATTCTCTGTTTTTACTGCGATTTTTTGACATTATTTCAGACATTCTCCTAAAATACTCCCAAACTTGGAGTAGCAGCAAGGGAAAATAGCTACCTTGGCTGATTAGAAAACCCAAAACTATATAAAATGAAGAATTCAAAGATTTTTGCCTTACTTGTTGTAGCCACCTTTTTCTTTACCTCTTGTAGAGAAACAGTAAGAGAAGAAAAAGTTGTTCGTGAGGTCGAAGAAGTTGAAGTTGAACGAGAAGCTGAAGAAAAAGAAGGAGTTCTGGAAAGAACAGCCAAAGAGGTCGATAAAGAAGTGAATGAAGAAGTGAACGAAGAAATCGAACAGATCGGGGATGACAACTAGATCTGAGAGGAGCCTTAAGAGAATTTCAAGTGTGAATAAAAAATGATGAATATGAAAAAACTGATTTTGCTACCTGCCGTTCTTCTAAGCTTAAGCATTTGCTTTACAAGCTGTAAGGATAATGCCGAAAAAGAAGAAGAAGCAACAGAGATCGATAAAATAGGAACTGAGGAAACCGGAAAGGATGAAATCGCCTATAGCGAATTCGACCAGTACGATGTGAACAGTGACAGCAAGTACGATCGCAAGGAATATGAGGAAACATATAAAACTGAATTTTCTGATCTTGATGAGGACAGTAACGGTTCTCTGAATAAGGAAGAATTTTATTCCGCTACTTATCAATTCACCAATGAAGATAACGACAGCATAATTTCTGAAGAAGAATGGAATAAAGGCAATGAAAATATTCTAAAAGAACATACGGCCGATAAAGATTTTTCCGCATTCGATACCAATAACGATAAACAAATAACCTCTGAAGAGTGGAAAAAAGCTTTTGAAGAATCAGACTGGTTCGTTTCCTACGATACGAATAAAGATAATTTGATCCAGGAGGAGGAGTGGGATAACGGCTTCTTTGATGATTGGGACCTGGACGATGACGGTTCCTGGAATGAGGAGGAATTCAATAATTTCAATCCTAAAGATAAGAAGGGGTCAGAAACCCATTCTGAAAATTAAAACAAGTAGTGCAAACCTACTTTAAGAAAACTTTAGCACCTAAAAGGTTAATAAACAGATAGTTTATTTAAATTTGATAGTGCTAACCTTTAAAAACCAAAAATATGAAAAAGTTAATTTTATTATTCGCCCTGCTGTTCACAGTAAGTTCTTCTTTTATTTCCTGTCGTGAAACAGAAAGAGAAACAGAAGACATGGAAATGAATGAAGAGATGGACGAAATGGGTGATGAAGTGGAAGACGAGGTAGAAGACATGGAAGACGACATGGAAAATGACATGTAATTCTAAAATTTTACCGGGTATTAACCATAAAATCTAAACTATGAAGAAATACATTTTTTTAATATTTTTCTCTTTTGCCCTTTCCAGTTCGTTTGTTTCCTGTAGAGAAACCCAGGAAGCAGCCGAAGAAACCGGAGAAGCAGTAGAGGAAGGTGTAGAAGAAGTAGGTGAAAACACGGGAATCGAAGGAAACGACGATATGTAGACCCTATACTAACCGACCAACCAAGGATCTTTACAGATCCTGAGAAACGGCCTGAGAGATCAGGCCGTTTTTTATTGCTTTAATGTCTTGAATTCACTTTTAAGCTCTTCCATAGATTGCTGCAATTGTTTTAGCAGGCCACTCTCTGAAGGGGCATCAAGATTAAAAGTAAGTTTACTGTTCACCTGCCACAACTCCTGAATGTCATTAACATTCACTTCAATTGGCAGATACTCTTCATTTAAAGAGATCAGCAGTAATTTCGAGGGATCGGGAAGTTTTTGCAGTTTCTTCACCAAAACAGAATCATATAAGACCACTACGTGCACCCTGTTATTGTTGGCCTCTTCTATGGTAGGAACCGCTTTTCCCAGAACCCATTCCCCGGGCCTGTAGTTGGGCAACATACTATCCCCTTCTATTTGAAACCCTCTGTGGGTAGCATTTCTGAATTCGGGTAAGGGAAGGTCAAATGCAGGCAACTGCTGGTACCAATCCACGTCCTGCACATTATGAGGATATCCTGCCGCAGCCTTGACGTTGACCAGCACGATATTTTCATTTTCAGCAGAATTGAGACTAATGACCTTTGGGCTCACATCTCCCTGACTTACCTGCAGGAATTTCTGATTGCTTTCTCCAAAGATCCAGAGAGGATTGATCCCGAATTGCCGCAGTAATTCTGCAACGATCCTGCCCGAAAGTTTGGTTCGGCCGCGTTCAATATCGGCGGTGGAGTTCTTGATCCCCAGTAATTTTGCGAAATCGGCCTGGGTGAAACCATTTTCCTCCCTAACCTGTTTAAACCGCTTAATTTCAATAGATACATCTGTTCCCATACACAAATATAACTTTTTTAGGAATTAATCCTGATTTTTTGTTGGAAATACTCCATAATCCGAAATTTTGGTATCTTTTTAACTCGATCGAACGTCAGGCAAAAAGTGAAATATCCTATTTTTAGTTACTATGACTGATCATTACCTTATTTTGGCCGGATTGGGTCTCGCAACATTAATAATGGCCTGGCTTCCATCCCTATCCAAAAAGATCAAGATAAGCTCTCCCATTATTCTGCTTTTGGTAGGATTCCTACTCTTTTGGGTGGACATACCCCTCATGTGGCCAGACCCGTTATGGAATGATCATTGGCTCATGTACTTTTCAGAGATCATCGTCATCATTTCCCTAATGGGAGCAGGATTAAAGATAGGAACCCATTACACCTGGAGTTCATGGAGAAAACCGCTATTACTGGTTTTCCTCACCATGCCAATATGCATGGTCTCTGCCTATTTATTAGGCCAGTACTTTCTTGTTTTAAGCGTGCCCTCGAGTCTCTTACTGGCTGCGGTACTGGCACCCACAGATCCTGTACTTGCCGCCGAAGTGCAGCTGAATGACCCAATGGAAAAAGAGGAAGACGAAAACAATATCAGGTTTTCCCTTACCGCCGAAGCCGGTTTAAATGACGGGATCGCGTATCCTTTCTCCTACCTGGCCGTTATGGTGGCACAGGCAGGATCATGGGCGGCATTCAATTTTACAGATTGGTTGTGGGACAAGTTCTTCCTGAAGATCTTCCTGGGTATCATTATAGGCTTCGCCATAGGGCGCATCATTGGCTTTCTCCTGGACAGGTTATACACCTACACAGGAGTGGAAACATTCGTTGGTTTTTTAGCCCTCTCCCTCACCATCACCACCTATGGTATCAGCGAGTTGTTACACGGGTATGGATTCCTTGCTGTTTTTTTCGCGGGTTTTAGTCTTAGATACTATGAAAAAGTAAGTGGGGATTATAAAAAGAAGCTGCATGATTTTGTGCATGAAGTAGAGCATCTACTGCTGGTGGTTTGGATCATCCTGTTTGGGGGTTCCATTATGAACGGCATGCTCACCCTCACCGACTGGAAGGGCATTCTGTTTGCTTTCGTTTTTGTCCTGCTCATTCGGCCTTTAGCGGGACTAATAGCGCTTGCGGGAGTAAAGGAGTCAAAAAGAAGCAAACTGGCCATCAGTTTCTTCGGAATAAGGGGGATTGGTTCGGTCTTTTATCTTTCCTGGGCAATGGTTCAATTTGATGGCTTCGAATATAAGAATGAACTTTATTCCATTACGGCCTACATTATTTTGATCTCCATCGTCCTTCATGGGTTAACAGCTCCAACCGCTATGGATTACTTCCGAAGAAAAGGAGACCTCAGCAAGAAATCCTGAGGGATGCCAGTCTTAACAATTGTTTAGTAGAGAGTTTTCGGCAGCCGGTTTTCTTTTTTTTAAATTAAGATACCAACCAAAATTTTTGTGGATATGCACAGAAACAACATAGAAAAGCCTACAAAGATCTCTTTTTCGGGATGGAAAAAGATCGTTATGGGGGTAAAAGATGAAATTGGCGACAATAATGTCTCGATCATATCGGCAGGAGTCGCCTTTTACGCCTTCCTGGCTATTTTTCCTGCCATTGCCGCATTGATCTCCATCTACGGGCTCGCCATGGATCCACAGAACATACAGGACCAGTTATCCCAACTCTATGGGGTCATGCCTCAACAGGCCTACGAGATCCTCAAAAAACAGATCGAAAAACTTATGGATACCCCCGGCTCTGCCCTGGGTTGGAGCATGGCCATTAGCATCCTCTTTAGTATATGGAGTGCCAACAAGGGCACAAAATCCCTTTTTACGGGAGTGGATATCGCCTATGACACAGCAAACAATCGCGGGTTTTTCAAGCAAAACGGGCTAACTCTGTTGTTCACCTTTGGAGCGATCCTACTGGTCATCCTTAGCATGGTTCTTATTGTTGCATTTCCTGCCCTGGTAGGATCCCTGGGGCTTCCCGAGGGCATTGAGAAACTTATTGGCTGGGGCAGGTGGATCTTGCTGGCCCTTGTGGTCATCTGGTTCCTGGGCATGGTGTACTCACACGCACCCGACAAACCCACTCCAGATTTCAAATGGGTCCTGCCGGGCGCGCTCCTTGCTACCCTTCTTTGGTTGATCGCTTCCTGGGGCTTTTCGTATTACGTAAGCAACTTTGGAAGCTATGGAGAAGTCTATGGGTCGATCTCAGCTGTGGTAGTCATGCTGTTATGGCTCTTTCTCACCAGCTTCATCATCTTGCTGGGCGCCGAATTGAATTCAGAAATAGAAAAATATGCCTTAAGAAGAGGTGAAAAATCCTCCATCTAAAGGTCATACTTCCTTTCTCCTGCTCTTCGGAAATGATCCTGACTATTATGAATATTTGAAGATCCTGCACTTACTCTCTTCTCTAAGAATAAAGATCTTTAAAATTACTTATAGACCTTTTTTTGGAAGTTACATTTATTGTAATATTGCAATATAATAAAAGAAGCCGGAGCATTCAATACCGAAATTTGGGGAATGAATTTTTTCGGGACTGGTCTACCGGCGTCTTACTAACTTGAAGAAACGGGATGAAAATTGCATTGTTCAGTGACATTCACGCCAACCTTCCGGCGCTGGAGGCCTTTTTTCAGGATGTAGAAAAAAGCGAGGTGGATGCTATCTACTGTCTTGGGGATCTCGTGGGTTATAATATATGGCCCAATGAGGTGGTAGAAGAGATCAGGAAAAGACATATTCCTACCATCGCCGGCAATTACGATCAAGGCATAGGCAGGTCAAGCAACGATTGCGGCTGTGCTTATAAAACCGAAGAGGAAAAGGCCAATGGAGCCGTGTCCATATCTCTTACAAACGAATGGATTACCGAAGGGAACCGCAACTACCTTAGAACCCTGCCCTCTCACATTAAGCTTGAATTTCAATTCGATAAGTCCAAACTCAACCTCCTGCTGGTCCACGGAAGCCCCAGGAAGATCAATGAGTACCTGTTTGAAGATCGGGACCAAAAAAGTCTTTTGAGGATACTCGAAAAAGCAGATGCAGATATTCTTTGTTTTGGGCATACTCACAAACCCTTTCATCGTTTCCTTAATTCAAACACGGAACAGTATCCCTATTTCCGACATGCCATTAACCTGGGTTCAATTGGTAAACCTAAAGACCACGACAACAGGGGCTGCTATGTGATCCTGGAGATAGATGAAAATTCTTCGGTCACCGATAAAGACAGTATTCGGGTTGATTTCATCAGATTTGAATATGATATTGAAAAAGCTGCAAAAGCGGTAGAAGCCAGTAAACTTCCCAATACCTACGCAGAAAATTTAAAAAACGGTTATTAATCATGGTCTCTAAAAATAAAAAAGGACTTAAGTTCCTCGACAGTTACTTGACCCTCTGGATCTTTCTTGCGATGGGAATTGGGATCATGACTGGATACTTCTTCCCCTCTCTTCCCGAAGGACTCAACAAAATGAGCAGGGGTTCTACAAACATACCTATTGCCATAGGACTCATTCTTATGATTTATCCACCCTTGGCCAAGGTGAATTATTCACTTTTGCCGAAGGTTTTTAAGAATGTCAGGATCCTTTCGGTTTCCCTGCTGCTTAACTGGATCATTGGACCGGTGCTCATGTTCATCCTCGCCTTAACCTTCCTTCGGGATTATCCGGAATATATGGCTGTCTCTTATACACATCTCCGAGCCCACGAGACCGTACTAGATCTCGTATGCCGTCTTCTGCTTGAAAAA
>OGCK01000269.1_pt1 | contig 10796 bp, 7 predicted proteins | sample 1570051 | NCBI WGS metagenome assembly OGCK01 (sample SAMN06266181, study PRJEB24510) | hot springs metagenome | isolation source: hot spring sediment | place: USA: Zodletone Spring, Oklahoma | collected 2013-12-03 | reverse complement strand
TTTTCAAGCAGAAGACGGCATACGAGATCTAGTACGGTCTCTGGGCTCGGAGATGTGTATAAGAGACAGCTCGAACGCCGCTTGAGCGAAAACCTGGGCGCGCCCGCCGAAATCCGCCACGGGCAACGCGGCAAAGGCCAGATCATTCTGCGTTATGGTTCGCTGGATGAGCTCGATGCGCTGCTTTCGCGTTTGCATATCGACAGCAACCCAGCGGAATAGAATCCAGAGTGTGGCCTGATTACGACGCATCCGCGCAAAACACCTAGGCAAAATAGACAAGCCTCTCCTACACTCATGGGCACACTGCAAAAAACACCGACCACGGCACGAGGATATCGCATGGCGCAGGCGAAAAAACTGGACAAAGAACGCATTGGCGACAACAAGGTTACCTGGTCTTGGGAAGGCAAGGGCAAGGGCAAGAAAGGAGAAGTCGTTCGCGGCGAAGTGCTCGCGGTCAGCGAAATCCAGGCTCGCGCCTCCCTGCGCCAACAAGGCATCATGGTGCTCAAAATCAAGAAAAAGCCCAAGGCTTTGTTCAGCAGCGGTAAGCCAGTCGAGCCGGGTGACATCGCCGGGTTTGCGCGTCAGTTAGCGGTCATGATGCAGGCTGGCATGCCTCTACTCCAGGGTCTGGAAATCATTGCGCAAAGCTCAGAAAAGGTTTCAATGACCAAACTGGTCACCGCGATCAAGGATGATGTTGCAGGGGGTATTTCGCTCGGTAACGCACTCAAAAACCATCCGCTGTATTTCGACAATCTGTTTGTCAGTCTCGTGATCGCTGGTGAAAACGCCGGTGCGCTGGAGGCCATTCTCGAACGTATTGCCGTCTACAAGGAAAAGTCTGAAAGCCTGAAGAAGAAAATCAAGAAAGCCTTGACTTACCCGATCGCCGTTTTAGTGGTGGCGTTTATCGTCACGGCTATTTTGTTGATCTTCGTGGTCCCTGTGTTTGCTGAGGTTTTTGGCAGCTTTGGTGCCGACCTGCCGGCCTTTACCCTCTGGGTACTCCACCTTTCCGAGGCATTCCAGGAGTATTGGTGGCTGATCTTTGGCGGTGTGGGGGGCGCAATTTATACCTTCATATTTTTCAAAAAACGCTCCAAAGCGTTCCAAATTGCCTTGGACAAGCTCACGCTGCATATTCCACTGATTGGCCCACTCACTCACAAGGCCGCTGTGGCACGCTTCGCTCGCACCTTGTCCACCATGTTCGCTGCGGGTGTCCCGCTGGTCGAAGCCATGGGCTCGGTGGCGGGCGCCACGGGTAACTGGGTGTATGAGCAGGCCGTATTGCAAATGCGCGACATGACCGAACAGGGTCAGGCCATGCGTATTTCCATGCAGCAGTCCGGCCTGTTCCCCATGATGGTGATTCAAATGATCGGCATCGGTGAAGAAACCGGGGAAATCGACAAAATGTTGTCCAAGGTTGCTGATATTTATGAAGAAGAAGTCGACAACATGGTGGATGCTCTTGCCAGCTTGATGGAACCGATGATTATGGCATTCCTCGGCGTGGTGGTCGGTGGCCTCGTGATCGCCATGTACCTGCCAATTTTCAAGCTTGGCTCGGTAATATAACTCCTTATGCAAGACACTTCTCTGTTAAGCATCCTCGCCGCGTACCCTGCGTGGCTCTATGTCAGCGTCGCCCTTTTTGGATTGTTGATCGGCAGTTTTCTTAACGTCGTGATTCTGCGTCTACCGAAAATGATGGAAGCTCGCTGGCATAGTGAATGTCGCGAATTGCTTGGTCAGCAACCCGATGCGGATGCGCCTGAAGTGCCGGGGTTTAATATTGCCTATCCCGCTTCGCATTGCCCAAGCTGTGGGCACGGGCTGCGTTGGTGGGAAAATCTACCGCTACTGAGCTACGCTCTACTGCGCGGACGTTGCTCAGCCTGCAAAACCCGTATTTCGCCGCAATATCCCTTGGTTGAAGCTGCCGCCGCTGCGCTTGCTTTGCTTGCTGCAAGCTCAGTGACCTGGGGTTGGCCGCTATTGTTTGCCCTCATCCTGGTCTGGGCCTTGCTCACGCTCACCGTTATCGACCTCAACACCATGCTGCTGCCAGACCAAATCACTTTGCCCTTGCTTTGGTTGGGACTACTAGTGAATGTTAGCGGCATGTTCACCAGCCTCTCCGAGGCCGTCATCGGCGCGGCGGCCGGTTACCTCATTCTGTGGACGATTTATCAAGCCTTCAAGCTTCTGACCGGCAAAGAAGGCATGGGCTATGGCGACTTCAAGCTGCTTGCTGCGCTCGGCGCATGGATGGGCTGGCAAGCGCTGCCCGGTATCATTCTCATGTCCAGCCTGGTCGGTGCAGCGGTAGGGATTAGCCTGATGCTGCTACGCAAGAAAGATGCGAGCATGGCGATTCCATTCGGCCCCTACCTTGCCGCCGCAGGTGTCATCTGGTTTTTATTCGGCAATCTAATCAGCGCTGCCTATCTTGGCGGTATCACGCCTTAAGAATGACATGCTCACGATCGGCCTCACGGGTGGCATTGCCAGCGGAAAGTCCACCGTCGCCCAGCAGTTCGCGGCTCTTGGCGTACCGGTGATTGATACCGATGTGATCGCGCGTGAGCTTGTCGCCCCCGAACAGCCCGCTCTCAGCGCAATCGTCGCGCACTTCGGCGCACAAGCCTTGCGTCCTGACGGTCAACTCAACCGCCCGTGGTTACGCCAGCGTATTTTTAGCGATGCCTCCGCACGTAGCGCGCTCAACGCCATTATGCACCCACGCATTCGCGCCCAAGTCGGTTTCGAGCTTGACGCACTGCGCCAGAAACCTCCGGCTTACGTCATTGTTGTCGTTCCGCTGTTGGTTGAGAGCCAAAACTACGATGATCTAGTGCAACGGGTGGCCGTCGTCGACTTGCCCGAAGAGGAGCAGTTACGCCGCTTAAAAGCCCGCGACAACATCGACACCACACAAGCCCAAGCCATTCTCGACAGTCAAGCCAGTCGCTCACAGCGCTTACAACGCGCCGATGACGTGATCGACAACAGTGGCACGACAACTGAACTCGCGTCACAAGTCGAGACACTGCATGAACACTACTCACGCTTAGCCGAGCAATCTAAGGGGCAGTGAACCCCCAACACGATTGATCCCAGCTTATTGACTTAAAACAGCCGACTCGATTTTTAGCCGTGCACGTAATTGACGAAACAAGGCCTCACTCAGCGCATCCGCTGCAAGCACAAGCCCTAATCGCCGCCCGTCCTCCAGCCGAAAATCCAAATACACCCACCATGGCCAAGATCGGCTCGTTGCAGCAATGAGATGAGCATTCCGCAGCACCCCATCAGACAGCTCCAACTGCCACAAGCCATCCCGCCCCCATTGCACGCTGCGCACAGGCAACGCCTGATGCCACATTTTCCACGCTGACACACCGAGCGCAGCGCTCAGCATCATAGCCAGCCACCACGGCAACGCCGCCAGCCATAGGGCGAGCAAGACTAAGCCGTGCCCGCCTAACAACGTCACGCGCAAACGCAGTGAAGACCTGGGATAAAGCAGCAGAATGGGCATCACGGAAGGCTTGTGACGGCGTGATAACGCATCGCGCCCGAGCGCAGCTTCAAACGCCATCAATCCAGCCAAGGCAATTTAGCCATGCAATTCAACATATTTTGGAACATTCTTTGCCTAGCCTTTGCATAACGACTCTTTCGATCATCCTATCCCATGCCCGCTGCTCTACGCATTCTACTGATCGACGACTTCACCAGTCGCGCGGCTATTCTTGAGCAAGCCCTGAGTGATGCAGGGCACACCATCATTGCGCGCTTGGGCTCCACGCTTGATTTGCCACGGCAGGTTCACGATCTGCAACCGGATGTGGTGATTATCGACCTCGACTCACCCGACCGCGACACCCTGGAAAACATGTCGATCGTCACGCGCGATAACCCGCGCCCGATCATCCTGTTCTCCGCGCAAGACGACAGCGACACCATTCAACAAGCCGTACGTGCTGGCGTGAGTGCCTATATCGTCGATGGTCTAAGTGCCAAGCTCGTGCGACCGATTATTGACGTGGCGATTGCGCGCTTCCGTGAGTCTCAGGCCATGCGTCAAGAACTGGAAAAAACCCGTGACCAGCTGAGTGAGCGCAAACTGGTCGAACGCGCCAAAGGTTTACTCATGAAACAACGTGGTTTCGATGAGGACGAGGCCTACAACGCCATGCGCAAAATGGCGATGGAACGCAACCAGCGCCTGGTGCAGGTTGCGCAGAATGTGATCGACATTTTTGAGATGCTGGGCTGAGTTTATGTCCAGCATGGTGCGCCACACGCTCCCGAACGGTGCAAATACCCTCCGTTCATACCCACTAACCCCCTGCGAACCGGCCTTCTTTCATTTGGCACACCCCTTGCTTTAACCTAAATAACGACCAAAGGCGGTCGTCACAACTTCACGAGCAATGGCGCTCATGTCACGGGAAACAGCTTCCCCAAGACATGAGCGCTTTTTTTTTGGGCGAAAACGAGGATCCAAGATGAATAGCACAGCCACCCCAGGCATATCCCAGGCAGCACGGCGCGACTTTCTCAAGCACAGTATCGCAGCCATGGGCGGCGCGGCGCTCTACGCCGCCCTGCCGACCGGCATCCGCACCGGCGCTTGGGCGGCGGGCTCCGATGCCCCGGAAAAAACCGAACTCAAAGTCGGCTTCATTCCGCTGACCGACTGCGCCAGCGTGGTCATGGCCTCGGTCAAGGAGTTCGACAAGAAGTACGGCATCAAGATCATCCCCTCCAAGGAAGCCTCCTGGGCGGCGGTGCGCGACAAGCTGGTCAACGGCGAACTGGACGCGGCGCATGTGCTCTACGGTCTAGTGTATGGCGTACAGCTCGGTATTGGCGGCACGCAGAAAGACATGTCCGTCCTGATGAGCATCAACAACAACGGTCAGGCGCTCAGTCTCTCCAACGCCCTGCGCGACAAGGGTGCGACCGACGGCGCGGGTCTTGCCAAACTGATCGCTTCCGAGAAGCGCGAATACACCTTTGCGCAAACCTTCCCCACTGGCACCCACGCCATGTGGCTGTATTACTGGCTGGCCAACTACGGCATTGACCCGTTCAAGGATGTGAAGTGCATTACCGTGCCGCCGCCGCAAATGGTGGCCAATATGCGCATCGGCAATATGGATGGCTTCTGCGTCGGCGAGCCGTGGAACGCGCGCGCCATTATGGACAAGATCGGCTTTACCACCGAAACCACCCAAGGCATCTGGCAAGATCATCCAGAGAAGGTACTGGGTACCACCGCTGACTTCGTCAAGCAAAACCCCAACGCCGCACGCGCCCTGACCATGGCGGTGCTCGAAGCTTCGCGTTACATCGACGTGATGAGCAATCGCCCGGAAGTGGCCAAGGTCATCGCCCAAAAGTCCTATATCAACACCGCCGTGGATGTGATTGAAGGCCGTATGCTGGGCAAATACGACAACGGCCTGGGCAAGTCGTGGCAAGACCCGAACTACATGAAATTCTTCAATGACGGCGCAGCCAGCTTTCCCTACCTGTCCGACGGCATGTGGTTCAGCACTCAGCACAAGCGCTGGGGGCTGCTCAAAGAGCATCCTGATTACCTTGCCGTGGCCAAAAAGATCAACCAGATCGAGCTGTACAAGGAAGCGGCCGGCCAACTCAAGATGAATATCCCCAGCAGCGATATGCGCAGCTCGACCCTGTTCGACGGCAAGGTATGGGATGGCAGTGATCCGAAGGCCTATGCGGATGGATTCAAGATCAAGGCTTGATGCATTCAGCGTAAAAAAATTAGCCACAGAGGACACAGAGAGGGCTTTTAACGCCTTTTCCCGTAAGCGAGCGAGGGAGCTAAATCCAGCTTTGTGCAAGCCTTAAACAGAGCTGTTCACATATCTCTGTGCCCTCTGTGATCTCTGTGGCTAACCATTTGCTTTATCGCGCCTACACAACAAGGACATCCCACCATGAGCACGCTCAACCCCGGTGCCGATCGCCTCAAGGCCATCGCCCTTAGCATCACGCCGCCGATCATCGGCCTTGGACTCTTCATTTTATTGTGGGCGCTGGTCTCCAATAGCACCCCGACCATCCCCACGCCGGGCACGACCTGGGCAGCCGCCGTCGAGCTGTTTTCCGATCCGTTTTACAACAACGGGCCGAATGACATGGGCATCGGCTGGAACATCCTCGCCTCGCTGGAGCGCGTGGGGATTGGTTTTGGCCTAGCCGCACTGATCGGTATTCCGCTCGGTTTCATCATCGGTCGTTTCCGTTTTTTCAGCGACATGCTCTCGCCCATCATCAGTCTGTTGCGCCCGGTTTCACCCCTGGCCTGGCTGCCGATTGGTCTGTTGGTGTTCCAGAAAGCCGACCCGGCCGCCATTTGGGTGATTTTCATCTCCAGCATCTGGCCGATGATTATCAACACCGCTGTCGGCGTGACCCGCGTACCGCAGGACTACATGAACGTGGCGCGCGTGCTCAATTTGTCCGAATGGAAAATCGTCACCCGCATCCTCTTTCCCGCCACCCTGCCCTATGTCATGACTGGCGTGCGCCTGTCCATCGGCGTGGCCTGGCTGGTGATCGTCGCGGCGGAAATGCTCACCGGCGGCGTGGGCATCGGCTTTTGGGTGTGGGACGAATGGAACAACCTGAATGTCGCCAACATCATTATCGCCATCTTCGTGGTTGGCATTATTGGCCTTTTGCTTGAGCTGGGTCTGACCCTGCTCGCCAAGCGCTTTGACTACGACGCTCGCTAAGGAACGCACTATGAACGCTTATATCCAGCTTGATAACGTCGGTATGCAGTTCAACACCAAACGTGGGCCGTTTATCGCCCTGCGCGACGTGGATCTGCATATCCAGAAAGGCGAATTCATCTCCATCATCGGCCACTCCGGCTGCGGCAAATCCACCGTACTCAATCTGGTGGCCGGGCTGCTCGATGCCACATTGGGAACCCTGCTCTGCGCCGGGCGCGAAATCAAAGGCCCAGGCCCGGATCGCGCCGTGGTGTTCCAGAACCACTCGCTGCTGCCCTGGCTGACCTGCACCCAGAATGTGCTGCTGGCCGTCGAACAGGTGTTTGGTCAAAAGGAAAACAAGGCGCAGCTGCTGGAACGTGCGCACAGGGCGCTGGAACTGGTGCATCTAACCCACGCCATGGACAAGCTGCCCGGCGAGATTTCCGGCGGCATGAAACAGCGTGTGGGCATTGCGCGCGCCCTGGCGATGGAGCCGAAAGCCCTGTTGATGGATGAGCCGTTCGGCGCACTGGATGCACTGACCCGCGCCCATTTGCAGGACGAGCTGATGAGCATCTGCGCAGCCACGCAAAGCACGGTGATTATGGTGACGCATGATGTGGACGAAGCCGTGCTGCTGTCCGACCGCATTGTAATGATGACCAATGGCCCCTCCGCCACCGTGGGTGAGATTCTGCATATCGATCTGCCGCGCCCGCGTGAACGCCTGCAACTGGCCGATGACCCCACCTACAACCACTACCGCCATGAAGTGCTCAAGTTCCTTTACGAAAAGCACCACAAGACGGCGGCGTAGGACAAGGCAATGAACAGGCAGCGCTTGGTGGTGATTGGCAATGGCATGGCGGGGATGCGCACGGTAGAAAACCTGCTGCGCCTCGCCCCGGACATGTACAGCACCACGGTGATCGGCAGTGAGCCACGCGGCAATTACAACCGCATCCTGCTCTCGCCAGTACTGGCGGGAGACAAAACCTTTGCCGATACCCTGCTGCATGATCTGGACTGGTATGCGGAACACGGCGTGACGCTGCATGCCGGAATCACAGTCACGGCCATCGACCGAGCGGCACAGCGAGTGCTGACTGACAATGGCCTGAGCCTGCCTTATGACAGGCTGGTGCTAGCCACCGGCTCCGCGCCCTTCATGCCGAATCTTGCGGGAATCGACCTGCCCGGCGTACTGGGCTTCCGCAATCTGGATGATGTGAAAAGCATGCTGACGGCGGCGCAAACCTATCGTCATGCCGTAGTGATAGGCGGAGGGATTCTGGGTCTGGAAGCCGCCGACGCGCTCAAGCGGCGCGGTATGGATGTCACGGTGGTGCATCGCAATGGCTGGCTGATGGACAAGCAGCTTGATGAGCGCGCTGGGAAAATGCTGCAAACGGCATTGGAGGGGCGCGGGATTCGGTTTGTGATGAATGCTCGTACACAAGCTATCGAGGGGAACGAGCGAGTCCACGGAGTGCGCCTTGGCTTGACTCCCTCTCCCCTCGCGGGAGAGGGCGGGGGAGAGGGGGCGACAAGCCGGGAATCTAGAGCCACATTCAATGCTTGCTCACCCTCTCCCCAGCCCTCCCCCGTCAAGGGGGAGGGGGCTAAAACACCAAGCCAAACCCTCCCCGCCGACCTCGTGGTCATCGCCGCCGGAGTACGCCCTCGCATCGAACTGGCGCGTGCCGCAGGGCTGGCGTATCGCCAAGGCATGATCGTTGATGACCGGCTTGCCACCTCTGACCCAATCATTTTCGCGCTGGGCGAGTGCATCGAACATCGCGGCCAGACCTTCGGCTTGGTCGCGCCGCTATGGGAACAAGCCGAGGTGCTGGCGCACCAACTCGCGGGCGATAGTCATGCCCTCTACCACGGCGCGCCGCCGCAAAACACCCGTCTCAAGGTCAGCGGCATTGAAGTCTTTTCCGCAGGCGAGTTTCACGGCGGCGAAGGCTGCCAGACGCTCACGTTGCACGATCCGCTCGACGGCCATTACCGCCGCCTGGTGTTGCGCCAAAACCGGCTTATCGGCGCGGTGCTCTACGGCGATACGCAAGACAGCGGCTGGTATGCCGAGCTTATCGAATCCTCGCGCGCACTGCCCAGCGAACCCACGCAACTCATTTTCGGCGAGGCCTTATGTCGCCTCGACACCACCCCAACCACCGATGCCCCGCAGAGGAACGCCATCATGAACAGCGCTGAACCCCACAAAACCCTGGTCGTGATCGGTCACGGCATGGTCGGTCACCATTTCCTTGAACGCCTGGTCGATCACGGCCTGCACCAAAGCCACCACGTGATTGTATTCGGCGAAGAACTGCGCGCCGCCTATGACCGCGTGCATCTGACCGAGTATTTCAGCGGTAAGAGCGCCGAAGATCTGACCATGGTCAGCGATGGTTTTTTTGACGAACACGGCATTGAGCTACGCCTAAAATCGCCCATCACGGCCATCGACCGTGTGCGCAAATGCGTGACCGATGTGCATGGACACGAAACCGCCTACGACCTATTGGTCATGGCCACCGGCTCCTATCCGTTCGTGCCGCCGATGGAAGGTAGTCAACGCGAGGCGTGTCTGGTGTATCGCACCATCGAAGACATGGAAGCCATTACCCACTGGGCGGGGCGATCCAAAATCGGCGCGGTGGTCGGCGGCGGTCTACTGGGCTTGGAGGCGGCCAACGCCATCAAGCAGATTGGTCTGAACACGCATGTGATCCAATTCGGCGCACGCCTGATGTCGGCGCAACTCGACGATGGCGGCGCGGCAATGCTCAAGCGCAAGATCGAGGCGCTGGATATTCGTGTGCATACCAACAAAGACACCCGGCGCATCGAAGCGGGCGAACATCAACGCCATCGCATGGTGTTTGCCGATGGCGAAACACTGGAAACCGATCTGGTGGTGTTCTCCGCTGGCATCCGCCCGCGTGACCAACTGGCACGTGATTGCGGGATCAAGGTCGGGCCACGCGGCGGCATTATGATTGACGACCACTGCCATACCTCCGACCCGTCGATCTATGCGATTGGCGAATGCGTATTGTGGAACGGCCAGACCTTTGGCCTGGTCGCCCCCGGCTACCAGATGGCGCGTGTACTGGCCGACAAGCTCGCAGGCAAGGCGAATGCCTTTACTGGCGCGGACATGAGCACCAAGCTCAAGCTGCTCGGCGTGGATGTGGCCTCGATTGGCGATGCGCACGGTGCCACGCCGGGCAGCGTGGCCTACAGCTATGTCGATGGCGCGCATGACATCTACAAAAAGATCGTGGTGTGCCCGGAAAGCAAAACCCTGCTCGGCGCGGTACTGGTGGGCGATGCCAGCGAATACGGCACGTTGCTGCAAATGGAGCTGAACGGCATCAAGCTTCCGGAGCATCCGGACAGCCTAATCCTGCCCGCCCGCGACGGCAGCGCGCCTAAAGGTTTAGGCGTGTCCGCCCTGCCCGCGACGGCGCAAATCTGCTCCTGCCACAATGTCAGCAAGGGCGACATTACGGCGGCGGTCGAAGGCGGCTGCAGCAGCGTGGCCGAACTCAAGGCCTGTACAAAAGCGGGCACCGGCTGCGGCGGCTGCGTGGCGCTGGTCAAGCAGGTGCTGGATTTTGAGCTGGAGCAACGCGGTGTCGAAGTCAAAAAAGATATTTGCGAACACTTCGCACACTCGCGCCAAGAGCTGTATCACTTGGTCAAGGTCGGCGGCATCAAGACTTTTGACGCACTGCTCGCCCAGCACGGCCAAGGCCATGGCTGCGAGATCTGCAAACCCGCCGTCGCCTCCATCCTCGCCTCGGTGTGGAACGAATATGTGATGAAGGACGAGCTGTTCGGCCTGCAGGACACTAACGACCGCTACCTCGCCAATATGCAGAAGGACGGCAGTTACTCCGTGGTGCCGCGCGTGCCCGGCGGCGAGATCACCCCAGACGGCCTGCTCGCCATCGGCTCTGTGGCCAAAAAATACAGCCTCTACACCAAGACTGTCTCTTA
>OGCK01000268.1_pt1 | contig 10825 bp, 16 predicted proteins | sample 1570051 | NCBI WGS metagenome assembly OGCK01 (sample SAMN06266181, study PRJEB24510) | hot springs metagenome | isolation source: hot spring sediment | place: USA: Zodletone Spring, Oklahoma | collected 2013-12-03 | reverse complement strand
ATACGAGATCTAGTACGGTCTCGTGGGCTCGGAGATGTGTATAAGAGACAGATCTTGATTTATTCCAATACCACCGGACGGATTGGTCACTGGAGAAGGAGAAGATGACGTAGGACATGTGGGGATTTATTGACTCAGGTGTGGTTTTATGTTGGGACCTGGAATTTATTGTCTCTTTTGACCCTGGGACCCTCAGGTTTTATCCCTCGGGTTTTTGGGTTTATCCCTTTTTACCCTTGGTTTTTTATCCTTTTTACCCTTGGTTTTTTGGCCGGATAATCACCCTCTCACCGGGAGGTATTCAGAATTAGACGAAGAAAAGACCATAGGGTATCAATTTCCTTTCGAAGAAATTAATTGACTGAAACGATAACTTCACGAAATAAAGCCTTTCTTAAGAGTTCTTAATAACTAAATGAAGTCACAATTAGTTCTCGAGAACTATTAAATTTACACTTATGTTTTTCAAATTCTGACCCAACTTGGATGACATTCCCCACATCCACCTAAAATAAATTTATTGGGAAGATGCTGTTTGGATTTTAGATTTAGGACTCCAGATTTTACTGGTTTGCCACAGATGAAGCACTTACCAAATTTATACACCAGTGCCCTGAGAGGGTGAACCTCTCAGGGCCACTTGGTAGATGCTCAGTTGGCGCTGAACAGAGCCGCCAGCTCCGCCTTGGAGGGATCCTTGGCACATTCCTCGGCGCGGAAGTGTGCTGCCAGCTGTCGGCCGTATCGGGCCGTGATGGTCCGAGCCTGCTCCAGCTCCTCTCCCTCGAGGGTGCCCTCTTCGGCAGCCTTCTTGGCGAGCTTGGTGCCGACCACCGCGTGGCTTGACATGAAGCCCTGCCGATTGCGGGTCTCGGTGGAACCGTTGGACTGCTCGGAAGCCGTCTGCCGATCGTACAGAATGCTGAGGCATCGTACGCAGAACTCATCGTCGGACTCGACCTGCGCGACGATATCCTTCTTGCTGCGGAAGGGATACGGCTTGGGATTCTTGTTGACGCGCTTCTTGCGGGTCTTCTTCGGGGTTTCGGCGGTTTCGGCCTGCACAGGTGCTTCTGCGGCCTCTTCCGCCTGGACTTCGATCGTCTCTGCGGCATTGGTGTTGCTCATCGGGTTCTCCTGGTTTGTCTGAGCGGAACGGGGTCCGCGTCGCAGTCCAGGGTACGTCGGCCCGCAGCGGATCTGCGCGGGTTTCTTCCCAATCAATTTTGCAACCTATTACTCAAAACAAGACGGAAGCCGTGTTGATCTGTGCGTACAGCAGCGCACGGAGGTCAAATCAATGAGCAAGAATCAAGTCAATTCAACTGAACCCATGGTCGAAGAGGATTTGCTGCACGAGCTAGTGGTGGGTCTGGTTCAGCGACCGGAGGAGGTTGAAATCACCAACTTCGCCGGGCCAGAGGGCCACAAGAACCTGGTCATCCACTGCGCTAGCGAAGATCGTGGCCGAATCATCGGCAAGCAGGGTTGCAACATCGCGGCCCTGCGCGCCTACTTCCGCAGCTACGCCACGTTCGACGGCGGTCGGCGCCTGTACGTCCACCTGGAAAAGCTGGACGACTGATGCGGGTCTTTCGAGTTCCGATTCGTCTGGTCATCAACGGGATAGCCGAAGTGGCTGTCCCGAACGATGGCACGGCAGGGGACGCTGAAAAGAAAGTACGTGACCTGCAGTTCGCAGGCATGATGTCCCCTTCTTGCACCACAGTTATCAACATCAATGACTCTGACATTGAGTTTGTGGGAGCAGCACAGGAAAGACCCAACGATTTCGGTTTTGCTTCAGCAGACCCGGACACCAGACCCGGACCACGGAGGACCCAGTTGATGCGTCAAATCCAAAAGCCGCATCCGAAAGACCAACGGTTCTGGCCCGGTTACCGTACAGCCATCAGCAAGCACTTGGCGCGTAAGCAGGGAATCGTGGTTATCAAATTGCAACCCGCGCAACTGCAGGCCGAAGACTTTCTCGGTCTACCGATGATCACACCCTAAAGCGAACAACTGACAGAGCCCGACCCGGACAGCGTAGGTTGTCCGGGTCGCCGCGTATCTGGCGTAGGACTGCAAATCTCACGTTTGTCATCGTACCAATCAGTATGATGAACGCAACCGACGTGATGATGGATAGGCTTTTGAAACCCAGTCGGATTCAGCAGTTTCGAACTATCAGTGAAACTGAAACTATCGGGATTGTGGACGGATACGAAGTGGACCCACACACTGCCTTTATCGTCTGTAGCGTACATGATGCAGTGAAAGAATCAACTCGTACAAAATTTCTTCAGCTCTCCACCCGGGACTTGATCGCAGTTTCAATTCAAATGGTAATATAAGAACAACCAGGGCAGTCCGCCTCCAAACATACTGACCCTGACTGCGCCCGATGTGCTTCTGCGTTGCCTCGCACATCGGGCGCAAATTTATCAATTATATAGTATAAATTTGATTTATATATGGCATATATTGATAAATCAAGTGGAGAACTTGATAGTTATTTTAACCACGCAAACAGTTCTGTTCGGGCCGTAAAGTTGATCGATGACCGAGCCAACCTTGGATATTCTTGTCTTGGATATTGATGGGGTCCTTAACACTCGTGAGGATCTGCTTCAAGAGGTTAAAATTACCAAGACCTGTATGGAGCAGCTGGAGCGGATCGTTGAGACCACCGGCTGCAAAATCGTCATTAGCAGCTCTTGGCGCTGCCTGGGTAAAAAACACATCGTGCGCATGTTCAATCAAGCGCTAGGCCGAGTCGGTTTAGCCGTTCGAGCCATCGTTGGTATGACCCCTAGCCGACTCAAAGATAGCGATTTGAGAGGTGACGAGATTCAAGCTTGGCTAGACCAGAATCCGAACGTCGGTAAAATCGTCATTCTAGACGATGATGTTGATATGGGTCATTTAATGGGTCATTTAGTCAGGACAGACCCGACAATAGGACTGACGCCTGAAATCGCAGACGTGGTCATTGCACAGCTTTCGTAGACAACCGTCTTCCAAATTTCTTAAAATTTGGAAGTTATCGAGCTCAATCAAATAACCATTCGCGAGCTCGTCGAGGAAAGAAAAGTTGTGGGCCTCGTCGGGTTCGAACCGACAACCGCCCGGTTATGAGCCGGGGGCTCTGACCAATTGAGCTAGAGGCCCGAATCTAGGAAAGCATACACCAAGGGCTTCAATCAATTATATGGGAAGAAATTGATTGAAATATCTCTATATACTTGAAACCGAGCTTTGAAAATTCCTTCAATAAAGCTCGGCTCGGTGAAAATCTTAGTGCGGCCATCGTACTCATCAGTATGAAATGGAACGCGGCCAGCATTTGCATGTCGATCGAATACGTATGCCTGTCGCCGATCTGCGGACCCGGAAATGCGCGCATGCAGCGCGTATCAGAGAACGTGCGGATGGCGAATTGACGCCAACACTCCGACTCCGGAAAGTACCGGTTAGAGTAAGCCAGCAATCTCTGAAACAGCCCCGGGAGGGTTCTTCCTCCCGGGGTGTGATCTATATGTGCAAGACCATCTTTGAAAACTTGCTTTTGAAGGTCTTTAGGTAAAGAAACGTAAGATACTTTTGAGCCGGGCTCCTGGCGAACCCGGCTCTAGCTCGCGTTGGCGTAAATCACACGCCGAACTTGGCGCGGATTTGCTCCTGGGCCTCTTTGTCCAGGTGCATCTGCTGCTCTGCCCGGAAATGGGCTGCGAGTTGCTTGGTGTAGCGGCAAGGGATCTCCTCGGCCTTCCCTTCCTCCTCTTCCGTCAGCTCTTCGCCCGAGATCACCTTCTCGGCGATCTTGCTGCCCCACACTGCGTGCGAGGACATGAAACCACGACGGTTCTTGTACTTGGTGTCCTTCTCATCCCGTTCGTCTTCCGTCTGACGCCGGTACAGCACGAGGATGCACTGCAAACGGAAGTCCGCATCCTCTTCCAAACGGGCCTTGACCTGAGCCTTGGTCACGTACGGGTAGGAGTTGGTAGGGTTGGTGTTGACTGCGAAAGTCGGTTGGCTGTTCATGGTTGCGTTACCTCCAGTGTCCGATACGTTGCGCAGCAGGAGACTTCCGGCAGCGGAAATGAGCAGCAATCAAACATAAACGCCGATGGGGAAGAGTAGCAGCAGCGCGAATTAATTGATTTTAAATACTTTTCCCCGAAGCGTTCCTACTTCGTCCGGGTTTATCACTCTGTGTGAAATTACCGTCCGCTTCAATCAAGTGTACGCATCAACTTGATTGATCTACGCTTTGTGAGTCTATGCCTAAAGAAAACGAACATCTGTGACGGCAGGACACCGCTCCCTCCCGCAGGAACCGTCTGGTTCAGAAGCGTTTGGTTCGTCCTGCCGTCAGGCCCTAGACTGTCATCCACTGCGCCCCGTCGGAACGGCTTGCGTGAACCGGGAACCCAACTGACTGATACACAACAATTGATCGCACTTCCGCCTGTCCTTTGAAGGTCGTCCCCTAAAGCCAATGGCCGCAGGGGACCGGCTCGCTGAGGGCCTGTTGGACGAATCAAAGACAAGCTGGAAGTGGACGAGGACGGCGAGTAAACAAGACTGAGGTCGCCGTTTCATTACGGATAAGCTCCTCAAAGACGGGCCGGAGATCATCCGGCCCGAGCCGTATCTCTCATCATGGCCAATTCGATTGTTTGTTTCAGGCTCAGAAAAGGTGAAGCGCCGGAGCTTGCTTCACCGACCATCTATCGAAATTGGAAACGAGCCGTTCGAATCAACCTGGGCACCAAGGGACGTTTGGTCCTTGAAACCAAAAACAGCAAGGTCTTCGAGGCTGACGATTTGATTTGGGTTGGTGACGGATACGGCCCTTGTCATCTGGTTTTCTTGGATGTTGAGGCAGACTTCCAAGAAACCTTGGCCTCTATTCGCAAACGAATACCGTCCGCAGATTGACGCACAGCACGCGTATGTCTGGCTGGAGGCAACATGCAGACGCAGGTTCATTCAGCAGTTTACTGCGATAAAGATGAGGCGGTCTGGTCTGGATACGACCCGGACCACGCGCATCACGTGCTCACGCCGGAAGGCAGCGTCTTCATCGTCCGCAACGACGAGGACGGTCCCGTGGTCTTTGCGCTACCGGGAGCCACACAGAAGCTTCTGGATGCTGTGGAGGAGTTCCTGTCTCCGGACCCGGTGACGGGAGATGTAAGCTACGACGAGTCTGCTTATGATAGTTCTGCCCACACGGCAGCCCAGATGCTGGCCGATTTCCTGCAGACCAAGTAGGAAATCGCACACCAGCATGCGTATCCGTGATTGGAGGTAACGCATGAAGCCTGAACAAATCCGCGAAGCGATCGAAGCAGTCTACGAAGTCCGCGACTATTCGGGTCGTGCTATGTTCGGCAAGAGCTGTGTGGGCATCACAGTAGAGGACCCAATCAAGGCCGTACTTGAAATCGTGGAGGAATTCTACCGGTCCACGGACATAGAAGAAGAGCCGGACGCACTTCCGGACCTGTGCTACGAACTGAAGAACCATCGTGTCGATACGATGGGCCTTGGCAGTATCCTCTACTGGCCAGAGATCCCGTGGGAAGAAGACGAGTAAATTTCACGCTAGTCCGCGTATCTGTGAGTGGAGGCAATATGGCGCAAATCATCAGTCATCGTGAGTACCACGAAGAGAAGGTCTACCATCTGAGCTTTCACTGGTATGGTTTCCCGGGTGCTGGCTTCTGGTTCCCGTGCGACAAGGACGGGAACCTGGATGAAAAGTGGAAAGATTCTCCGAGCTACCTCAAATGCATCAATGGTGAACACGACGTCGTGGCGGATGGCGTAGTTTGCTACACTCATCGGTGGACGGACCCTGCCATTCTCAAGTGCGACTGTGGTGCAGAAGTGGACTTGTATGGGTTCACGAACACCTGTCACGAGTGTGGGGCCGACTACAACATGAGCGGCCAAAGGTTGGCTCCTCGAAGCCAGTGGGGTGAGGAAACCGGCGAGTCACTGTCAGACATCATGGCTGAAGCGGCCGAAGACTTTCTCACGTACGTACATGAGAATCAGGCTGGCGTTGACGTACGCTGTCTCAGCCAGCTAGAATTGGTAGGGCTCTGGGACAACTGGTGGGAAGAACGCGGTAAGACCCTGGCATAGGATTTAAAAAAATATATGGCATATATTTTGGCCAGCGCAGTCATCCTTTCTCAAAAATGAAGCCGAGCTTTTGCACCAAATTACGGAATTGCGCAAGAAGAAAATCTAGTAGGCGCTTGCGTACGAATAGGTAAGTAAACGTAAATTCTAGGGTGGGGATCGTAGGAAAACCTATGCTAAGATTCATTGCCATTTATCTCCTAACCATTGCCATCAGCTTGCCACTGTTGATCGTGGGAGGAATATGGGCGTCCAAAGCATACCTTCGGCATAAGCAAGAAGAGGGTACACTAAATATTACGCCAAGCTCTATCCCACCCCTGCGGCAAGGGACTACCACAGTAGCAACTCCTACAGCTCAGCCGACTGCATCTGCAGAACCGGCTCGAGAGAAGCCTAAGCTTTACCCGGTAGAGCCGAGGTTCATCCGCAAGGCTCCTAAGCGGAAGCGTATTCCTTGCGTTTGGGGAGCTAATGGAAGGTGTTATCTAATTGACACCACTTCAAATTGGCGTGGCACTGGTGTGATGCGCCCAGATGGTACTTACCCGCAACCTGGTGATCAGCCAAGGCCGGGTGCTTGGGAATAGTCGTCCTACGGACGTGCCACGGGTTGGCTACCGCTGGCCGGCCAAGGCATTAATATGCTGTGGTCTTGGACACCGCTGCACATATAATACTGTAGTGATAGCGGACGGCTATCCCACTTGAGTATACGCCTGAGCCCAGCCAACTTCCGTCAGCCAGGCTCCGTGAGTTGGGTTGGCGGGATCAAACCCCGAACTTCTCGTGAATTTGGGCCTGAGCTTCGGCGTCCAGGCAGGCCGTCTGCTCTGCGCGGAAATGGGCTGTGAGTTGCTTGCTGTACTTGCAGACGATTCCTTCGACCTTGCCGGACTCTTCCTCGGTCAACTCCTCGCCTGCGATCACCTTCTCGGCCAGCTGGCTGCCGTTCACGGCATGGCTGCTCATGAAACCGCGCTTGTTCTTCCACTTGGTGTCCTTCTCATCCCGTTCGTCTTCGGTCTGCCGGCGGTACAGGACCAAGAGTGCCTGCAAGCGGAAGTCTGCATCCTCTTCCAAACGGGCCTTGACCTGAGCCTTGGTCACGTACGGGTAGCTGTTGTTGGCTGCAGGATTGATCGCGAAAGTCGGGTTCTTGGTGTCGGTCATTGTCGTTGCCTCCAGTCAAGGATACGGGGCCTGACCCGAGATCTGCGCAGGGAATCTCCCGCCAAAGCGCAGATCGGCCGGCTGGTCCGGACTTCGAACAGTTCTCCCCAAAGCGTCCCTACTCCGTCCGGATTTACGGCCTTGTGCCGGGTTACCGTCCGCTTCAAAGATAGGTACGCAAAGATAAGGAAGATCTACCGATGGCTGCCGCTGCGAGGTGGCAAGGGGTTCTTAAATTTCCCCTCTCCACGGCTTCTTCGGCCCGTCCGGCTCTAGAAACCGCACGGTTGCCATCGGCAGTGAAGTATACGAAGTGGCCATCACGATTTCCAGCTGCGGAAGTGCGGATCCGGCCTGCGTATCCGGGACTGCAGCGGGCACGGCTGAGAGCCGGCCCAATTTCCGCGCCTTGCAGTGACGCCCTCTCCTCCTGCCCGGACCAGTCGTCAGTCCGGGCGGGAGGACAAATCTGACCGGAAATGCCACGCCAGGACAGGTACACGAGAACATGATGACCGATTTGACCAAGCTCTGCGCCAGTAAAGATCCGGATGACCTGTTCGACATCTGCGATGGGACCTGCACGGCCGGATACGACACGGACGGATCAACGGGCCTGGCGATCTACGAGAACGGAATCCGACTCGGCCGCAAGCTCGGGTCCAACCCGAGAGCCAAGCTCTTCACATACTCAAACGGCCAAACGGCCTGGTTCTTCGTGCACGAAGATGAGGCCGAGCTGGTCAACCGGCTGAACAAGATCTGACCGGAAATGCCACGCCAGGACAGGTAGAAGAAACCGGAGGCAATTGAAATGAAGCAAACGACCAAAGCTCACCTGATCGCGGTTTCGATTCTCGGACTGGCCATGGCCGCTGCCCCGGCTTCGATGATTCTCAACGCGCCTGACGCTAACGCGCGGGTCGCCCATCCGGCTCCGTCCGCAAGCGAAGTGACTGTGGCTCCGGAGGCGTCCGTTCCGGCTCCTCCGGCCGTCGTCGAACTGGACGAGGTCAAGGTCGTGGGGAACCCGAAGCCTGCGACGTCGGCCCGTCCCGCGGCCAAGAAGACCCACAAGAGCTGGACCTGCCACCGCATTCCGCTCGCGCAGAACCGGCCTGCCCTGGCGACCAAGGAAATCGCCCCGGCCAGCAAGACGGTTCAGCTCTGCGAGTGGTTGTAGATCTCTTTGGGCAGGGGAGGCCCAAAACTTCCCCTGCCCGGCCTCCACCTCGAAGATCCCGACAGGGTCGGCGTATCCTGGAGTGGAGGCAACACATGGCCTGATGGCCAAAAGACAACCGGTGGCCTGCTAGGCGTTCGTGGCCAGTCTGTCCTAGCGTTCCACCTGGAGCCCAGCCGGCGAAAGTTGGTCGGGCTCAAGCGTATCAGAGATTGGAGGCAACGCAAAATGAAGAGATGCCCACACTGTGGAAGGACTGACTGTGCGGTTCATGCCGAGGATGGTGAAGTGACCGAACTCTGCAGCGTGACTGGCAAGGTCATTCCTCCGGCCAAGAAGGCCCATTAGGGGTCCACGGACAGACGACAGACCAAGGACCGGCCTGTTGATCCGGCTTTCGATACTGGCATACCTCAACCGCAGCAGGGCAACCTGTTGGACCGAGGGTTGAAAGTCGGCCGTCTTAATGGGTCTTCTTGGCCGTAAATGTGGTAGCCTGCGGTGTACCTGCAATTGGAGGCAACGCGAGGAGGCAAGATGCAAGATCTCGAGAATCGTATCAACCGGTTGCTGGAAGAGTCCGAGCAGGCCGACAAGATGGGCCTGACCAACCGTAGCATGGAGCTACTCGGTCAAGCGGCCGAGCTCGAATCCGAGCTGCTGAAGAAGCGCAAAGAAGCGGCCAGAGCTCGGTCTGTCGAACGGATGGTACGAGAAGCTCTCGCCGATTGCGGCTAGTAGATCTGCCAAGCCTCCCCGTATACGTGACTGGAGGTCACGATGGCGCAAGTTGGTTGGAAGGGTCAAGGGCAGGACGGGTCAAAGCTCTGCGTTCAACGGCATGGGCACAAGCGCGGCAAGGCCCGTCGTTCATACAACGCGGCTGAAAAGGCCGCTGAGACGCAAGTTCGGCAGGCCAGTAAGAAAATCTGCCGAGATTGGCAATAGGAAAGCAAGAGCCCGGAAATTCTCCGGGCTCACGCGTATCTGGAATTGTGATAGCGGCTCTTCTCGTCTTGCTAGCTTTCGCTATCTGGCTGCTTCTCCTCCTACGGACTGAGAAAAAGCCACAGGCGATTCCAGTCTGGGCGAATGTAAGGACCCGCTGTCCTTGTGTACAGACACGCATAGCACAAGTGTCCTCTACGAAACCGAGGTTCGGAGGTGGCCACCCGCCTTAGGTACGTCAGCTTTACAACCATCAAAGAACGATTGCAGAGCCCGGAAATTCTCCGGGCTCATGCGTATCTGAGATCGGAAAACGAGTTCGGCCGAACTTGTAGAACTCTCGTAAACTCACCCTATAACCGCGTACCCGGAAACATGGGAGCACGGATTATGGAGATAGGAGGTGGTAAGAGACATATCTACGTAAATACCCTATACTTATAGGTATACGTCCTATATAGGATGGTATAGGGGATAATAATGTAAATAGGATTCCCCAATAAATATCCTTGGGTGGGGAAATTTATGCACCTCCTTCGAAATGGGTCCTCGCGTTCGAAACATATTCCTTTAAATTAGACGGGGCGAAGCCTTTTTCGGAATATTTTCAGGTTCTTAAAGCTAGCTTAAATAACATAGCGGAAAGCTAGTCTTGAGCGTAATTTTATTGGGAAGAAATTAGACCGAAAGGAAAATATAAAATGCCCATTAAAGAGTACGACCCCTCCCCGAGTCCACTGGTGTGATGAGCATAAATAAGCGCAATTGGTGGGATGCTGTATTACGCCAGCCTAGGCCCGGTGAGCTAAAGCAAACCCGTAAGGCGGCTCTACATCACGTGATGAACACCACTCCACGTCCTTCCAACCCAAACGAGGCTATAGAATATAGGTACACCACCAACAATAAATTTCACGATCGGGAACCCGGCGTGATTGTTGATGGACTGTTGGTAATTGATCCGCATTTCTTTGACACTTATCCACGCCGAAAGGGCACTAAGCTCGACCGGGCCTATATGGGAGCGATTATCGGAGAGGCCGCTCGAGCTTTTTACCGGCATGGACTTGCTGCTTACGGAAAGCCAGATTTACGTAAGCCGTCCGGCAATCTTTCTACGCCCATATCCTCATTCTCCGGAATGAGTGGTGTTTAAATTCTTCTTCCGGGAGGACTCAAACTTTCCGATGTTTTGGGTCCTCCCGGAGTTCGGATTATAGCACTATAGTTTCTTCTATTATTACTAAATTTTCATCAATTATACAATCACATATCTCATCATATTTCTTCAGATTCTAAGAATGTAATATCTGTCTCTTATACACATCTGACGCTGCCGACGAAGAGGATAGTGTA
>OGCK01000267.1_pt1 | contig 10830 bp, 23 predicted proteins | sample 1570051 | NCBI WGS metagenome assembly OGCK01 (sample SAMN06266181, study PRJEB24510) | hot springs metagenome | isolation source: hot spring sediment | place: USA: Zodletone Spring, Oklahoma | collected 2013-12-03 | reverse complement strand
GCCCAGATGCCCACCGCCTGCACGGCCAGCGTCACGGCCGCCCCGACCGTCGCGGCGATGATGTACGGTCCGACGCCCGCCTGCTGCGTCTTCGGCCGCGTCTCGCGGACTTCGATGATGAAGAAACCCTTGTGCTCGATGTCTGGCATGGAGTAGGACCGGACGAACAGCCGGGCGTCTTTGGCCTCGATGTCCTTGGCGATCCGCTCGACTTGCCAACCCTCCATCACCTGACCGGCCCCGACGACGCGATACCACACGCGCACGACATCGCCCGGCTTGAGATTCTCGTCGCCCGTTAAGGCTTTCCATTCGGTTGCCATGCTGTCACCCTATAGCCACCAGCCGGCCACCGTCGCCCGGATCCAGTCGAAGGCGGCCGTCAGGTAATATTCGATCACGCGGTTGCTGTCGCACGCCACGACCATATCCGTTAAGTGGTTCTGGTCCGCCACCAGAATGCGCCGCTGCGCTGCGTTGCTGTCGTTGCTGTTGCCGTTCTCGCGGAGCTTCAACACCGTTCCCACCGCCGCGTCCCGCAATTCCAGCCGCAACAAAACCGCCTTCGCCCCGGCCGGCACGATCCCCGATAGGTCTTGATCCGTCCAGGCCCCCGTCGTGGACCAGGTCGCCTGCGAATAGTCGTAGGTTCCGGGGTCGCCACGGTCCACGTAGCCACCGCCGCCCGCTCCCGGCACTTGCATCATCATGCCCACGACTTAGCTCCTGTAGATGATGTTCACGGTTTCCGCCCCGGCCCCGGCGTTGTAAAACTGGAGCAGGTTGGTATTGTTGACCGGGATCGTCAGACACGCGTTCGCCGGCAACAGCGGATCCCCCACGGCCGCCGGCCCGGCCCCCAGGGTAAAGTGGATGTCGGCGTCCGGCGTCCAGACAATCGCCTCGACGCACGCCTGGTTCGCCCCGGCGTCGGCGGTCGCGGCCGCAATCGACAGCACTTCGTCCCCGCCGCCGGCCGATGTGCGAAAGTAGCTCTGTTCATAATAGTGGAGCAGGTCGTCCAGGAGAAAGCGCTGTGGCCCCAGGTTCTTGTCAATCTCAATCGGCCCCGATCCATAGAGCAGGTCGAACGTCCCGTCCGGCACAGCCCCGCCGGCAATCACGGTCGAAAGATAGATGCGGCTGTACGGCAGCCGGATCACGTCCCCGACCTCCAGCGGAATCAGCGGATTGTCGGGTTGGTCGAAGCGGACGTAAATGGTATAGTTCGCCCGGTAGCGGTAGGAATACTCATACGTGTCGGTCGCGGCGATCACCGGCAGCAGCCGCCAGAGGCTCAGCCACTCGCCTTGCAGATCGACGCGCTCATCCCGCCGCGTCGCCAGCGTGAAGTTCTGGCAATAGAGCTTCGTGCGTTCGGCTTCCGCCTCGCCCGGTCGATTCAGTTGCATCGGCATGTCACTGACTCCATAGCCACAGGCCCGCCAGCGCCAACAGCAGCAGACCGGCGTTGCCGGCCAGCCCTTCGGCCGGCGTCGGCTGTTGGCCCGGCAGGGCGTTCACCTTCGGTTCGTTGCCGGGGTCCGGGTCGTAGGCGGTATTGAACAGCCCGCGCATCCCTTGCCACATCTTGCCGAGCGCCCCATAAGTCGTCTCGATCTGCTGGCCGACTTCCGGTCCCGAGCCGTAGTAGAATTTGCCGGTGTCGGGATCCGTCCAGGTCGTCGTCACGGTCCCCAGGAAATCGGCCGTCATGGCCGTCCACTGCTTTTCGGACTCCGAGAACGGGGAAATGATCCCGCTGTACCACGCCTTGTTTTCGGCCGGCGGCGTCGCCCCTTGTTCGGCCGCCGCCGCTTGGTCTTCTTGCATACGCACGTCCGGCGAGAACAACGACGCGAAGGCCGCCGTCAGGTTGCTCCACAAGTCCGGATCTTCATAGCGGCCCGGCTTGCCCACTTGGCCGTTGCCGTTGTCCAGCGCCCACAGGCCCGCTTCACTGGTTCGTTGATAGGGATCGTATTGGATCGTCATCTTATCCCCACATCCAAAACGCCAGCAGGGCCAGCAGCAGCAGGCCGGCCCCGTTGGCAGCCGTAGGTTCGCGGATCACCGTTTGGCCGCTCGTTGCGCCGGCGGCGAACGTCGTCGCGGACAACGGCACTTCGCCGCCCGTCCGCTTGACGAACGGGACTTGTTCGGATTCGGCCCACAACGGTTCTTCCGGCTGTTTGCCCGGAAAATACTCGGTCTTCTGTTGTTCGCTTAGTGTGCTGTACCATGTTTGCAGCTTCGTCTTAGCGGACGTCGATAGTTCCTCATACCACCCCGGATTCTCGCGGCCGTAGGTCAAGTACAGCCGCCCTAATTGCTCATCCGTCCAAAGGTCACTACCCCAGATGTAATTGCTCATCCTCAGCCCCCCAACCAGATCAGCAGGGCGATCACCACCAGCACGCCCAGGCCCGGCCCGGCCGCCGGTGGGGCCGTCGGGGCCGTCGGTGGCACGGTCGCCGCCGGCGCACCGAACAGTTCGCCATAACTCTCACGCGTCAGGCCCGGCAGATTCAAGACCGAAATCCGGTACGCCTCCAGCGGCGTCGGCGCTTCATCGGGTCCGTGTAGATCGACCGCCATGAGGTCACTTTCGCAAGAGCAGAATCGCCACGGCCGCCAGCGCCACATAAACCAGCATCGGCGAAGCGCCGCCGTCGCCCCCGCCGACCAGCATCATCCCGCCGCCGCCGGACGGCCGGCCCGTCATGGCCGCCAGTTGTGCCGCCTGCAATTGGGCTTCGGTTTGTTCGCGCGTCACTTGGGCATTGAGTTGCGCCAGTCGCCGGGCGTCGCGGGCGGCGTCCTTCTGTTGCTCGTACTGTTGATAGCCCGCGTACATGCCCCAGATGGAGCCGCCGAGCTTCATCGCGTCTTCGGGGTTCTCCGCCACCCAGGTCAGGCCCGTGCCGATGGTCTGGCCGACGCCGCCGATCACCTGGCCGCCGAAATCCAGCGTCCCGCCGATCACCTGGCCGCCGAAATCCAGCGTGCCGCCGATCACGTCGCCGATGCCGGCAAAGAAGTTGCCCACGCCCGACCAAAAGCCGCCGGTCGTCGTGGTGGTCGTCGTGTCTATCGTATAGGTGGCCATGCGCGCCTCCGGCGGCTTAGCCCGCCTGGCCGGCCGGCTGCGACGGCGGCAGGATGATCTCGGAACAGTAGATGTCCACGACGTTCTGTGTGCCCGGCACAGCGCAGTCGAGATCCATCTTCAAGTCACCCAGCTTCGTCGTGTCGAGCATTTCCGTGAGCAGCCCGTCATTGATGAACGGGATGTGGTAATACCCTTCGAGTGTCAGTTCTTGCTGCGCGTGATTCAGGGCAGCGCCCGAGCCGATCCGTTCCGGCACTTCAATTTGATTGTAGAGCCGGTTCATCGCTTGCAGCAGCCCCGCCGGCAGATCGAGGTAGACCTCCGAGCCGCTGTAGACCTTGACGCGATTCAGGTTCGCCAGCCCATAGGGCAGGATCGTATCGACTTGATCCCCGTCGGCGTGCGTCTTGACCACGAACGATTCGTAGGTCGCGTTCACCGGCAGGTCCAACGTCAGAATCCCGGCCCCGGCCAGCGTGTGCGAGCGGAGCTTGTACTGCTTCCACATGGCGTAGTTCGCGTTCGGCGCGCCCACCCGTTCCAGCGTCCAGACGTGCAGCTTGGCGGAATCGACCGTGATCGTGCCGTCGCTCGCGTCGTTCAGAATATCCGCCCCGGTCCCCCACGTCACGTTCAGGTCCAGGCTCGTCAGGCCCCGCGCATCCAGCAGCGTATCGACCGCGTGCGTCCACGGCCCCAACGGCGGCAATTCAAAGTCCAGTTGTCCGGAAATTTTGAACACGCCGTTCGTGATGTTGGCGAAGCCCAGCAGATCGTGCGCGTAGATGCGCGGCCGCGTCCCGTGCATGATCTGGTTCGTCCGGTGCAGGGTCTCGAAGTCCAGGCGCTTCAGCGTGTTCTTGCCGTTCAGCACGATCTCGATCTGTTTGACCAGTTGCGCGGGCGCAGAGTCCTTGCACGTGCCCGCCGAGCCGCCCGCCCGGTCCAGTTGGCAGATCAGCTCGAATTGCAGCGCGGAGTAGACGTAGTTGCGCGGCAGTTCCAGCGTGTTGAATCCGTTCGCGCTGTAGGTCAACGCGCCCAGATACCGTCGATGCAGTTTCATGGCATGTCCCCCAAAAGGTTCCCCGGCGTGCGGCGGTTAGACCATCACGCCCGTGGCGTTGCCGATGGTCTGGCGGACGCCCGGAAACAGTTTCAGGAGCATTTGGATGATGAAGATCGAAATGCCGACCTTCACCATGAACGATACGGATGGAAACTTGATGCCCAGCGCCATGATATGGCCCCCCAAAAAACGGTTGTCCCAACACCGTCGGACGCAGCCTCGCGCTGCAACGTCCGACCGTCACATCGGCCCCCAGTCTACCGGCCGCCGGCCCCCAGGTCAATTATTTGTCCCGCCGAAAAACACCCTGCGCCACACGCGGGCGCGCGTAAGTGTCGCTCTCCATAGGCGCAATGAAAAAGCGGACGGTCGCCAAAAATCCACGCCAAGCTCGTCGTTTCCAGCGGCGGCCGTCCGCACGCGCGTCAAAAAAAAACCGCCGGCCTGCATGCGCCGTGTGAGGGTAGGAAGCAGGGAGACAATGCCGGCGGTTCGGAAAGTAGTTCACGTCAATGACAAAGAGCCGCCGGCGGGGCGGATATGGCTGAGAGGCACACCCCGCCGACGTAAACCCAGAAGCGCCACCCCCATTAGCGCTTCGGTGTTGGCAATCGTTGGGCAAAGCGATCCGCCACGATCCGCCCGACCCGTTCTTCGACGGCGCAGTTGTAGAACGCCATCAGCGCCCGGCACTCGTCGAAATCCAGACTCTCGACGATCCGCGCTTCGCCGTACTTTTTGTACGTCTTGCGGTCGCACGTGTCACTCGGTAGGGCGATCTTCGCGATCGCCCGTTGCGCTGTCGCGTTCATCGTCAGCCTCGGCAAAGCAAAAGGTCTTCTGTTCGTGAAACCGGCTGCGCTCCGCGTTCAGGCGATTCAGAATCGCCGCGTGCATGGCGTTGACTTCCGGTTCTTCCAGGCCGTAGCGGGCCGCCGACAGATCCCCCCAGGCCCGCAGAGCCTTATAGACCCGGTTCACCCGCCGTTCCGCCGTCCGTTTGTTCTGTTCCTGTCGCTCCATACCGCTTGCCTCCGATCACTGGTTCGGTTCCGGCGGGACCGGCCACGCGTAGAACGCTGGCCCCTCATAGATCCATCGGTCTGCGTATTGCTCGATCAGCTTGTCCCGCTCGCGTTCGGAAATCGTGTAGAAGTGACACTGGCCGGCCGGGGACCAGAAGCGCCAGACCGGCCGCGTCCCGGCCGGCGGCTCCCGCACGACGTACAACGGCCGGCCGTGTGTGTACGTGAAGGCCATTGCCACGCCGACGATCACGACCACGCACGCCCAAAATGCCTCCCGACTGCTAATCATGCCTTGCCGACCTCCACGTGTCCGTTGTCCGTCCAATGGACGTACTCGTATTCCTGCAGCGCCGCCATGCGTTCGGCCGCGTCGATCCCGAACGCCTCTTTCACATAGGCCCCGTCCGCCGGTTCGTGACTTTGGAAGATGAACGCCTCGCGGGTCTGGCTCGTGACTTCGCGCGGGATCTTGTAGGGCCGCTGCGTCAGCAGATAGCAGATGATCCCGCGCGTGCGGCCGGCCGTCAGTAGGGTCTTGAAGCCCGATCCCAGGTTCGTCACGTGCGGCCCGACATAGGTCATTAGATCTTCACAGACAAACGTCAGGTTCCCACACGCGTAGGCCGCCTGGCAGACCCGGTCGAACGTGTCGTAATCGAACACGTCACGCGGGCGAAAGACGATTCGCCAGCAGCCCGGCGTGATCGCCACACACCGGCCCCAGAATTCCCAGAAGCCCCACGGCTCATCTTCCAGGCCATCGAAGACGATCCCCGGATAGTCCAGTTCCTCCCGCTTCGGCAGGTAGACCAGCAGCGGCCGGCTCTCGGCAATCAGCCGCTTGACCAGATAGCTCTTGCCGGTCCCGGTCCGGCCGCAGACAAAGATATTCCGCCCCTCATCCACCGTCGCTGTCCTCCCGTCGCGCCCGGTATGTGTTCCTCTTGCGTAACTCCTCCCGTCGCCGTAGCTCATCCCGCAGCAGCGACGCAAACCCCGGACAGCCAGTCGGTGAAGCGTCGCAGGCCCGCACGATCCGCCGTATCTTCCCCGTGGACCAGTCCATATAACGCGTTGCGCCCGACCTTGTCATTCATCCCCCCTTCGGTTTGAAGTTGGTGACTTCGGCTTGCGGCAAGTCCCCGTCCGTCGGCTTGGCCGCTCCGGGCCGGGCGGGACCGCCCGCCGCCGGCGTCCGTGTCGGCGTCGGACGCGTCGCCGCCCGCCGTTTCTCGATGCCCTGGCGAATCGCCTCCGCACGCGCCCCGATGATCCCGAACAGGGCCAAGCCTAATTGTGACCAGGCCGCTTGTTCCGGCGTGAGCTTGCTCGGCATGTAGTAGCCCCAGAGAACGCCCGACGGCCGGGCCAGCGCCGTCGCTTCGGCGTCATTGATCTTCAGCGCGTCCGACCGCAGCAGCAGGGCAGCCGCCTCGAACACGCCCCGCCAGACGGCGGCGATCACTTGTTCGTCCAGGCCGGACGCTTGGTACTCATTCAGCGCGGCGGCCGCCTTTTGGTGCTTGCCCGTCCCTGGCGGCCGACCGACCGGCCGGCCGGGACCGGGAGGCTCGCCTTGCTCCGCAACGCGGGTCCGTTCCCGTTTCGCTTCATTGGCAGCGAGTTCCGCAAATTCGGGATTGTCCCCGACGCTCGGATACGGCGTAACCTCCGCGGCGTCCGTGCCACCGGTCCCGGCGGCCGTCCCTATCCGGTCCGGCCGGCGTTGGCGAGTTGAGGCTTTTTTGCGCTTGGTCGTCTTCTTCCGTGCCTTGCTCATTCGTCCTCATCCTCATCGTCCAGGATCGTCACGTCCTCATCGTCGTCTTCGTCGGCCGCCGCCGGCTCCACCGTCGTTTCGTCCGGCACGCCGGCGTCCCCGGCCGCCGGCGTCGTGGTGCGCCCGCTCTCGCGCTCCAGCGCCGACACCCGCTTGTCGAGTTCCTCGAGCGCCCCGGTCTTGCGGAGCTTGGCCCCGGTCCGCGTCAGGGCAAAGACGGCGTCTTCCGCCTCGCAGCAGACCAATGTTGTCCCGTCCTTCTCCATCCGGACGGCCTTCGCCCCACAATTCGGACACATCACTTCGCTTTTCTTACTCATGCTCGACTCCTTTCGTCCTGAGATTCTCCAGCCCGGTCAACGGCCGGCTAATTCGCTCCACCGGCCAATATAGTAGGTGCGTTGTGGCGAACAGCTTACTGCCGCACTGCGGGCAGAACGCGTCACTCACACGGACTCGCACCTTGCGGGGCCAAATGTACCGCACTTCGCACGCCACACACTTCCCCTGCGTCTCTGTCCGCGCGTCGATCCCCGTCGCGCTACTCGGATACCTCTCGGCTTTTCTCATAATTCACCCTCACCAACAAAAGTAAATTCCAGTTGCGCGGCCGGCTTCGGCGCGGCCGCGATGCGCTGCAGCAGGAACGCAAACCAGATTTGTCCTTCGCACTTGGCGCACATTTCAGAAATCATCCGCCGATAATGATCCACGGGGATCACGGTCAGGCCGGGCCGGGGTAGACGGCGGCCGCACAGCGTTTTCGACCCCGACCGCACGTGCACTTTCCCGACCAGCATAGATCTTCTCGCAGTGTTGACACCGGTACGCCCGCTGCCAGTTCTCCCAGGTGGCTTCGCTCACCACCTGGCCCGGCTTGACCCAGCGGCCGCACAGGCTCTTACGTCGGGCCGGCAGAACGTCTCTCTCGTCTCCGGCCAGATGCAGCTTGCTTGCCCACGCCATCACGATCCCTCACGTAAACTATACCAATCATTCCGGGTCCGTTTCGGGCGGCTCTACCGCGCCGCCCGATCCCGGCAGTTCCGTCTCCGTCACGGTCTTCACGCCTTCGATCTTCCACACCCGGTAGACCTTCCGCTTATAGAACACGCCCGGCACTTTCTGCAAGCCGATGTACTGCACGCGAATGGGGTAGCCAAATAGCTCCTTCTGCTGGAAGATCGTATGCAGTTGTTGGTTCCCAAAGATTTCGACTTGTTCGCCATGCGCGCCCGCCGCTTGATCGCCGATAAGTTCCAAGAGATAGCTCGCGTTCCGCCGCACGTTGTGAATCGGCCCGGCCTGCAGCCAGCCCTCAATCGTGTCACCCGGCCAACGAAAGGTGAAAATCGACCGGGGGATCTCCGGGCCGCCCTTGGGATTGGGCTGCTCAAAGGTCCGCGACTTCGCCAGCCGATCCGCGTAGCCAGCTTCTTGTTCCTCATACGTCTTACCTCGCGGCTTCCTTGCCATCGCTTACCCTCAATGAAACATAACATATCAGGTCGCTATTGTATTGGACCAAAAAAAATCAGGCCCGCTGTAGTGACAATACCCGTTGGAGATTTTGCAGTGAGAGAATACGTGCCTGCTCATCACGCGGCCGTTCCCACAGCGGCCGGGCCGCATCGGCGAGAATCTTCTGTTGCCGTTCCAGTTCCTCTTGTCGCTCGCGGTCCGCTTTGTCTTGCTCTTGCTCCTTCTCATGCTCCATCACAGCCGCCACGAAGAGACTGACGAACAATTCAAACATGCGACACCTCCCTTTCTGATTCTGTCGCACGGAGTATAGCCACTTCCTTGCGGAGCTTCCACTGTTCCCAGGCCAGCCCGATCACAATCACCGTCAGGAGCATCGACAGGAGCAGCAGTAGCGTCGTGAGATTGCGTTGATACGTCGCCTCGCGGACGGCTTGTTCTTGCATCTGCGTCAAGGCTTCGCGGAGTTCCGCCCGGTCCGCCTGTTCGGCCGCCTGCGTCAGTAGTTTGAGCAGAGTTTCCATCGTTCCCGACTCCTTGAACCGCCCGGCCGCCGGCCGGAAGTTCTTGAGCAGTCTTGCCGGCTATGCCGGCCACCGCGCTTTCCCCGGTGGCGGGCGGCCGTCAGGCCGCCGCCCCGGCTCTCTCTGGCGCGCTAGCGGCCGAGAGAGCCGCCTCCGGACCATGCAGCGTAACGTCGTTCCCCGCCCGTGTCAAGCCCGAAATGGAAATTTTTTGGCGTGCCGGGAAAACCGGGCGTTTAGCCCGTGCGGCGAGCAATTTCGGCCGGGAGTTGGCCGTTCAGGTAGGTTTCGAGTTCGTCGAAAGAGATGTCGCGGGCGGCCGGCCGCCCGTGCAGGTTCAAGAGGATGTGGACGGTCCGCGTGTCGGCGTCCAGCTTGACGTTCAAGGCCCGGACGCCCGCCACCGTCAAGGCCAGCTTAATCGCTTGTTCCCAACCCATCGACCTTGCTCTCAATGCGACCCAGGGTCCGGTGAATCTGGTCTAACTCGCGGTAGACCACTTCCTTGTCCGCTTTGCCGTCGATCTGCGTGCAGACGGCTTGCATGCGGGCGAAGGCCGCCGTCACGGTCAGTAGTAGCACGGCCAATGTGATTAACGTGGCGATGTTGTCTTTGATCCAGTGCATGATTGTGGCGTTCCTCGTTGTTCAGCTCCACGTCGGGCGATCTCGCCGGCGGCCAGGTTTCTCCGAGAACGCCGGCCCCGGTTCTCTGGGTCCAGCCACCGCCGGTAGGCCCGATAGAGCGCTTGCTTGCACGTATCGCTGCAAAAGCCGCCTTTGGCCTGCCACCGCCGCGTTTCATACGGCTTTTGACACCACCGGCAATACTCCGTTCTCGGGTAACCATAAAAACCCACGGGCGTTCCCCTTTCTCGCGATCGCTGCGCCGATTCGGTTTCAGCTGACGATCGACGGCAAAAATCGGTAACGCCAGTCTATCCGCGCCCGGGCGCGGCCGTCAAGGGGATTTCAGGGAATTGACCACGGCCCGGCCGGCGTCGTAGCAGCCGGCGTCCTTCATCGCCTGGCCGATGGACGCCTTGGCCGGCAGGCCCACTTCCGGCGAAGCGTTCTCCACCCCGCGGACAATGGCCTTGGCCGTCTGCGTCACCGCCTGTTCACGCTCCAGGAGCTTCCGCCGGCGGATCTCCTGCCACGTCAGGGCGATCCCGCCCGTCGCCAGCCCGACCAGTTCGAGCAGCCCCCGGAACGGAGCCGGGATCATATCGCCGGCCGGCCCCTCGGCCACGGCCGCCACACCTTGCCCGACTTCGTTCACGTCGGCGAACGCCCGATCCCACCACGCCAGTTCCTCGACCGAACAGCCGGCGGCGATCACCACGGCCGCCGCCAGCGCCCAGGCGGCCGTCCGGCCGCCGCTGCGTCTGATTTTCATAACAGCCCCCTTGTCACGTGACTTCCGTTGCGCCAGATGGCCCAGGATCGACGAACGCCGGTCGATCCGACCCGTAGCACCCTCGGATTCACCGTCGGCGGCGCGTCCGCCGCTTGCCGACGCGATAGCCGCCCTTGACCTTGTAGACCGGCCGGCCCCGGCCGGCCGCTTTCTTCGCGCTCGCTTTCTTGCGGTACGTGGTGCGGCGGGAGCCGCCGCGTCGCTTTCTCCGTGCCATAACGTCAATCCCCCAAAAGCGCTCGATGGATCTCGAGCGCGGTTCCTTACGTGGCCCCGCCGATGTCCTCCCAGGCCGCCCCGGTCCAGCGCCGAAACGCCGGCAGACCGTGGCCGGTGTTGGTCCCGTCGTCGAGGTAGATGTCCCCGGCCGTCGGCGTCGTCGGGGCAGCGCTGCGCTCCGTGATGCGTAGCGGCG
>OGCK01000266.1_pt1 | contig 10847 bp, 10 predicted proteins | sample 1570051 | NCBI WGS metagenome assembly OGCK01 (sample SAMN06266181, study PRJEB24510) | hot springs metagenome | isolation source: hot spring sediment | place: USA: Zodletone Spring, Oklahoma | collected 2013-12-03 | reverse complement strand
AGATGTGTATAAGAGACAGGCATATAGCCCAAAGCAATAGCGCGAACGGTATGTTCATCCATCTGCCTTTGCGTCTCAAAGTAAAGCTTTTTATCTCCCTCTTCCAACACAAGTGCTTCATGGATAAAAGGCAGCTCATCTGTAAAATAGATATCACATACTGTTGAGCTTAAGGCTATGATTTTTCCACTCATACTCTATCTTTCAAACTTTTACTTTTATCCCATTATAACCAGATCCTAAATGATTACTTTTAATCTTTCCTAAAAGACTTTTACCTTATCATTTACACAAAGGCCACAGAGCACCCCTGGAGGGATCACCATGATTGAAAATGTTTTTCCGGAAGTTCTGTTTGAACTCAAAGTTGCAACACTTATCATTCCTGTCACGGATACAGTGGTGACAAGCTGGCTGATCATTGCTGTATTGGCGCTTATCTCTTATATTATCAGCAGAAAGCTGTCTATCTCTAACCCCTCAAAGCTGCAGCTTATTGCAGAGAAGATCGTCATCGCCATCAAAGAGACGCTAGAATCCTCTGCAACGATCCCTGCCTGGACGCTGGTACCGCTCATCGGTACGATATGGATCTATATCGGTTTTATGAACCTGATCTCGATCATCCCCTATTTTCACAACCCCACAAGAGACCTGAGCACGACGGCTGCACTCTCTCTCATCGCATTTTTTTCGATCCACTATTACGGTATCAAGTACAGTGGCTTCAGGGAATATATCAAAAGATATATCGAGCCTTCAGTGCTTCTGCTGCCATTTAATCTCTTTGCAGATGTTTCAAGGATCTTTGCGATGGCCATACGGCTTTTCGGCAATATGCTGAGCTGGGAGATGATCGTTGCGATCCTGATCGCCCTTGTGGGCTTTTTGGTGCCGGTACCTATGATGCTGCTCAGTATCGTGGGAGATATTCTGCATGCCTTTCTTTTCGGGCTGTTGACCTATGTCTTTATCATTGCCGGTATCCAGGCTGAAAAACTTGGGAACAAATCTTAAATCAATCTAAGGAGAAAAAAAATGGATGGTATTACTATAATCGTTGCAGTATCGATCATTACTGCCGGTCTGACGATCGCAATAGGAGGATACGGACCTTCACGCGGTGAAGCGGATGCACTCACGAAAGCCATAGAGACCATAGGAAGACAGCCAGAATCGGCCAATGAGATCACCCGACTGCTTTTTGTCGGTATGGCGATGGTGGAGTCGGTAGCGATCTATGCACTGGTCATCGCACTGACCATTCTGTTTGCCAATCCGTTATTGAGCCTTGTGGTAGAGTAAAACGATATGTTTAGCTGGTGGACCTTTCTGTTTCAGACGATCAACTTTTTTGTTGTTTTGTATATTCTCTACAGGCTCTTTTTCACTCCTTTGAAAAATATTATTCAAAAACGGGATGAGAGTCTCAAAAAGCGTCTGGAGGAGCTGCAAGCCGGCGAGAACGAACTGCAGGAGAAAGAGCAGCGTTATCAGGAGAAACTCAAAGAGATAGATGTCTTAAAAGACAAAGTGTTGAATACTGCCAGAGAAGAGGCAGAAGAGGAGAAAATCCGTCTCCTGGAAAAGGTAGACAAAGAGCTTGAAAAAGAGCGACAAAAACAAAAAAGCCTACAGGAGCATGAGAGAGAAAAAGTAAACAGTGCCATAAAGGAACAGAGTCTGCGATTTAGTCTTGATTATATTGCAAGATTTGCAAGAGAGCTCATAGATGAGAATATCCATCAAAAACTGATCGAAACATTCCTTCATACACTCAAGAGTCAGGAAACAGAGGAGGAGATAGAAGCACTGAAAAAAGAGATACAAACCAAAGCGTTTAAGATCAAACTCACTACACCGCTAAAAATAGAAAAGGAGACCATGCATAAGATCAAAGAGGTGCTTGGAGATATCTTCGATACCAAAGCACTCACCATAGAGACTTTCTCTGATGCCTCTCTCATAGGCGGTATCAAGCTGGTGATAGGGAACAGGATCATTGACGGCTCGATCGCACAAGTGCTGACACAGTTGGAAGATGAAGCTGAAAAAGCGTTACAGGTAGAGCAATAATATGCGAACAGAAACCTATATCGACCAGACATTTAAAACACTGTACCGGATATCTCATCAGTTCAAACCGGAATTGACCATCAAAGAAGAGGGGTATATCTCCAGGATCAGTGACGGTATCATCGAGGTGAAAGATCTCTCTCATGTTGCCTATTTTGAACTTCTGAAGCTGCCCGACTCTCTCTTTGCCCTGGTACTGAATATCACAAAAGATTCCGTACAGGCTGTTGTTTTGGGTGACTATACCTCTTTGAATGTCAAAGACAGGGTCACCTACACCGACAGAAGTGTCTCCATCCCCGTGGGGTACGAACTGTTGGGCCGTGTGATCGATCCTCTCTCAAAACTGATCGATGAAAAAAGGGAGATCAGGACAAAAGAGTATTATCCGATAGAAAAAGAAGCAGTCAAACTGATAGAGCGTGATTTTGTCAAAGAGCCGCTCTATACCGGTATTAAGATCATTGATGCGATGATACCCATAGGAAAAGGGCAGAGAGAGCTGATCATCTCGGATGACTCTTTGGGAAAAACTTCCATCGCTGTAGATACCATCATCAACCAAAAAGATAAAGATGTCTACTGTATCTATGTCGCTATCGGGCAGAAAAAAGCACAGATCGCCAGAGTGATCAATGACCTGAAAAAGAGTGGCGCACTTTCGTATAGTGTCATTGTAGCAGCACCTGCGGATGTTTCAGCCGGCATGAAGTTCATCGCCCCCTATTCAGGGGCTGCCATCGCAGAGTTTTTTGCCGATCAGGGCAAAGACGTCCTGATCGTCTATGATGACCTGACCAAACATGCCGATGCATACAGAAGTATCTCCTTGCTCCTTGAGATCCCACCCGGTCGTGAAGCCTATCCGGGAGATATCTTTTTCATACACTCAAAACTACTGGAAAGAGCCGGGAAAAGAGCAGAGAAGTACAAAGGAGGCTCGATCACTGCCCTGCCCATCATAGAGACCAAAGCGGGAAGGATCTCTGACTATATCCCTACCAATCTCATCTCGATCACAGACGGGCAGATCTATCTCGACAGAGAACTGTTCAACAAAGGCTTTCTTCCTGCGATCGATATAGGCAGATCGGTATCAAGGATCGGAGGCAAGGCACAGGCAGAGGCACTCAGAAAGATGGCAGCAAAGCTCAAGCTTGACTACTCCCAGTTTCTAGAAGTCGAGGTCTTTACAAAGTTCGGTGCCAAAGTCGAAAAAGAGACGCAGAGGCGCATAGACAGAGGTAAAGCACTCAGAACTGCGCTTAAACAGAACCGTATGGAGCATATCAGTATGCCTGTGCAGGTAGCGATCTTCTTTCTTCACAATGAGGGCTATCTGGAAAAGTTGCCGCTTGATCAGGTAAGAGTATTTACAAAGAAATTCATCACCTATCTGGAGTCATATCATCAAGATATTTTGGAGACGATAAAAAGAACAGATGATATCGACGACTATATCATGGGTCAGTTAAAAACAGCCGCAGATACATTTGCAGAAGAGTGGGAACCATGATCACTTCACTGGTATTGAAAAGAAAACTCGAAAGTCTCCGGGAGATAGAAGATATCGTCTCATCAATGAAAGCCTTTGCCAATCTCAATGTGCAGACAGCAAAAAACAGTCTCCCCAATTTGCGTATTTACCAAAACAGCATTGAGGATTCATTCGGTGATATTATCACGCTTTTTCCACATCTTACCAAAGAAGATCAAAGCAAAACAGAAAGAACGATCTATGTGACCTTCTTGTCCCAAGAGGGACTTTGCGGTTTTTTCAATGAAGACATTTTGAATTTTTTTGAAGAGATACCGCAGGAAAATGCCATTACAGTCATTGTGGGCAGAAAAGGGATCGAGGCAGCACAATCAAGAGAGATCGTCTGCGAGCGATACATTAGCGGTGCTTCAAATGTTGACGCAATCGAGATCAATGCAGCAGAGCTCTCTTCCTATCTGATAGAGATATTTGAAAAAGAGCACTTTGGCAAACTCACTCTTATCTATGCCCAGCTGGAAGGCGGAAGCTATCAAATAGTGAAAAAAAAGGTTTTACCGCCGGATTTCTCAAAATTTTATAAAGAATCAATACAAAAAGAACCCCTTTTGTATCTAAAAGCGGAGGAGATCCTGCATGCGCTCATCAAAGAGTATCTGCATATCTCGATCTACAGGGCATTTATAGAGTCTGTTGCCAGTGAAAACCAGGCGAGGCTCAATGCCATGGTGCAGGCAGGCAATGCGATCGAAGAGAGAGAAACCTATTTGACACACTCACTCAATGCAGAGCGCCAAAAAGAGATCACGGATGAACTGCTGGATATCGTCAACGCCTATCGCTCAATCATAAAGAGCGATGATTGAGCCCTTCGATGCCTCTTCAGTTGTAAGGCCGGTATGCCAGAACCACTCTCCACTCACGGTCATGCAGCTTCACTGTTTTCCAGATCACCTTTTTGATCACCTTCTCCTCAAGCCCCTGCGCAAGGTAGATATAGCTCCCCTCTCCTTCAGGTGCAGCAGCAATTTTTTTGCCCAGTTCAAGCAGGCTATCATACGCTTGATATATCGGATCGCTGAAGAGCATTTTTCCTATCTCTTCCTTGTCAAGATCATAAACGATCATCCCATCGGTCTGCATGATCCATAACTCATAATCCTCGGGAATCATGCTCTTGCCGATCATAGGGGTGATAAACAGTTCGGGGCGGATCAATGCCGAGATCGTACCTGCAAAATGGTTGCTGCTGTCATACAGAGGCCGGGCTATGACCATGCCCAGGAAATCCTCGACAGAGACAAATCCGCCGCTAAGCAAAGGTTGTGGGTTTTTCAGCATAGCAATGACATGTTCCTGGGAACTTAGATCCGATCCTTCAAAGTTTTTGTAATCACTCGGTTCTGCCAGACGCAATACCCCATGCGTATCGATAAAAGTCGCATCAACAATCTCCGGATTTGTATCAAAAAGCGTGCGCAGGAGTTTCCTCACTTCACTCTCATTGTGAACATTCACGCCATTTTTTTCGATCTGCGCAGCAAGCGACGCATCAATTTTGTTGAGCTGCCCCTGAAGTTCGGGAACAAAACGTTCCAGGGTAAGCTGCAGTTTCTGCGGAACATCGGTTTTCCCTTCCTCAACCAGGGCAATAAACATCCGCCACTCAAAATTGGGCAGCTTCCGATAGTACGCCTCACGGTGACCATCAAGCTGATACTGTATCGTACCACTTTCATGTTTGAGTGCTTCTGCTACCCCCTTGCGCAAAGAATCACTCCCCTGGGTAAGCGGACTCATAAAGATAAAGTCCCTCTCCTTGTCAAGCATCGTGTTCCCCTCCTCATTCAGGATATACCAGGTATAGTGCGGAGGCAGATCAAGATCCTTGTTCAGTCTCGCATTGAGTTCATCCAGGAAAACAGAGATACCGAGCGCACCGGTCACCTTCCCGTCCATCACGATCGGGACGGCTACAAAAACCGATCTTTTCCCTGTAGAGCGGCTGAAGATCGGAAAACCTTTTACTGTATTGCCGGCAAACAAAGGTTTAAAGTACCCCCGGTTGCTCAGGTTGAGATTGGTAAAGTCCCGATCCAGGGTGTAGTAGTCGCCGTTTGGCAGGATGAAAGAGTAAACCCCAGGCAACTTCTCTTTAATCTGCGCCAGATAGGGCCTGATCCCCTTCCACTCTCCCTTTTTCGCCTCAGGGCTCGAAGCGATCAGCGTAAGCGAATCCGTGGCATTGGAGAGAATCGTATCCACATAGTGTGTGGCTGCTCCCAGCATCATTTGGGGGCTTGCATCCTTTGACCCCTCCGCCTTTTCTGCCGCCCAACCGGAACCCAAAAATCCCAGTGCCATTAATACTGCAAATATCTTCTTCATGCGGTGATCCCTCCTCTGCTTTTGAAGTAATGTTTTTACGCATTTTCCCACAAACGGTCAAATGAACCATTGATATGTCATTTTTAGTATAGCATAAAGAGAAATCTATATGATGGAAACTTTGATAAATTTACATTAGTTTTTTTTATTTTTATCTTGGGGAACTTCTTCCACATGTAATCCGCAGTATGCGGGAAGAGAGCAAGGATTATCTCGCATCTTTGTTGCTTCTTGTAGTGAAGCTCCACTCTTTGATATCCACATCTCCATCTGCATTATATTCAATTCTGACGGTATAGGTGTGAGAACCTTTCAATACTGACATTGGGAAAAGTGCAAAGTCCGTATCGTTGAAAAAGCCGTTAGGATCATTGCTTGAGTCCATAAGCAGTACATTCTCCACTTTCGTTCCATCGCTTTCAAAGAGTTCGAAGGAGAGCATTTCAACTCTGTCCACATAGTAGGGATTGAAGGTGACAGAGATCGGGTTTCCGCTCTCTGAAGTCTTCGGAAGCGGATCAGGCCTCTCTTCGTAAAATGCCCTTCTTACGTTACTTTCCCCATCATAGGGGTAAATAATGACCTTCGCAGCATTTTTCATTCGCTCCAGTACTTCATCAGAGGTATATCCGAAATCGATCACCTGGGCCTTGAAGTTGTAAAGGTCAGAAAAACCGCCGATACCCATATCGCTGGAGTAATAGGCGAGAATTCCGTTCCGGTGATAGATCGCACTCATCAACTCATCAATACCCTGCATGATATCGCCATTTTGTCTGTAGCATATGACTTCGCCTGTCGAACCTGCATATCCGGCCCTCTGTCCCCTTATACTTGGGCTATATCCAGTGTAGTGTGGGCTCTCATAAGTTTCATAGTGCCCTTCAAGGATGTTATATCTATCGTAAATATACCCGAGATGGTTTTCATGCGATTTTGCGGCATTTTCCAATGAACTGTTATTGTTCAATACCGTAAGACCTGCTCCAACCCTGAGAGTGTTGTATTTTACAAATGCTGCCTGCTGCTCTGAACTGGAATTTTGAGGGTCAGTACCTGCGGTTATCTCTTCTTTATCGGAATAACCGTCATCATCAAGATCGGCTACCACCGGAGAAGCTGCATTGTTGTCAGGTGCAGAGTTTCCACCGCCACAGGCTGTTAGTCCACTTATAACAATTAAAGTTATAATTACATGAAAAAGTTTTTCAAAGGTTTTAAAAATCATCTTTTACTCCTCTTTTAACTATATTTTTTATAATTTAACTTAATTTATTATTATAAATTAAGTTAATATTAAATTATATAATTCTTAAATAAAAAAGTGTTAAATTATCGTTAATAAGATTCTAGAAGCGAAAGATTAGTCAAATAATGAGGTAACAATACGACAATAAAAACGGTTACATTGAAGTCGCCAATATTGAGTTTTGCAAAAGTGTGAGTATTCAGTAGATAGTGATATTTTATGTCGTACTGTATGTCAAGCTGTTTTTGATGAAAACTAAAAACACATATAAAAACTATGAACTGCTTTCAAATGTATGAAGGTGCACAGAAGACCCTATAGAGAAGGATTTGGATAGGCCTCAACGCCTCAGACTGCGTTCAGCTGTTCCAAAAAGCTTTGAACTGCAGAGATAAATCCCTGAGGGTTTTCGATCATGCTCATATGGCCGCAGTGATCCAGGGAGACAAAGGTACTATTTTTTATCCCCTCTCCCATTTTTTTCATCTTATCAGGGGAGATGACCCTATCCTCCTTCCCGGTGATCAACAGCACTGGAATCTCAGCATTTTTCAGGCTTTGCGTGGTATCTGTCCGGCCAAGCATCGCAAACAGCCCACCCTTGATCCCTATAGGGCTGAAGCGAAGGATCCTGGTTTTCCACTCTTCGGGTTTTTGCGCTTTTTTTTCCCTATAGGCATCAGTGAAGGCAACAGAAAAAAAGCTATCCAGGAAGGGTTCTGTCCCCTCCTCATCGATGCCCTTGATAGCGGCTGCACGTTTCAGTCTGGCCTCATCGCTGTCACTGAGTGTTGTCGTATTTGCAAGGATGAGTGCTTTGTAATTTGCCTTCTCTCTTTCATGTGCCCTGAGTGCAATATATCCTCCCATAGAGAATCCGCAAAGGATCGGATCTTCCAATTCAAGCACTGAGATCAATTGTTCCAGATCATCCACATACTGCTCCATCGTAAATTGTCCCGTCCCTACTGCCGAACTGCCGAAGCCCCTGATATCATACGATATGCAGTAGTATTTGTCGGCAAGTACATCTATGACCTCATCCCACAGGGTATGGTCAAAGGGAAACCCGTGAATGAAAATCACAGGCTGACTGCTGCGATCACCGCAAAGGTAAACTGATATACCTTCTATCTGATACATCTCTACTCCTTCCGGCCCTACTCGACCAATAGATTTGCCATCATCGCCTGATCTTCGTGTTCGAGGATATGGCAGTGATAGACAAAGAGTCCGGGCATCGTAAAATGCATAATGATACGAACCGTCTCAAACGGCATCACGATCACGGTATCTTTCCATCCCTTGTCTGTCGGAAATGCTATCTTTCCGTCCCGCTCAAGTACCTGGAATCTTACCCCGTGTATATGAAAAGGGTGTGCCATATGCACGCTGTTTTTGATCTCCCATATCTCCGTGGTACCAAGCTTCACTTTTTGATCCACACGGTGCATATCATACGGTTTCTGATCGAGTGTCCAGATACCCCCGGCGATGATCTCCATCGTGACCGTTCTGGTATTGACCGCATCAGAGGCTTGCATGCGAGGGATCGGGATCAGCTTTTCAGGAACTACCTGTGTATCCTGGATCTTTTCGGTCACATGGAACTGCATAATATCCATCGGAGCATCAAATGCCGGATAGTCCGGATGCAGCGTCAGGTTGCTTCCCTCTTTGAATCCAAGGGTTTTGAGCGTGACTTTGTCACCGGGCGCTTTGTCTTTGAAATCCACGATGATATCAACACGTTCCGCCACACTCAGAACGACACTCTGCACTGTCAGAGGCTCTTCAAGCAGCCCCGCATCCGTCCCGATCAGCGCAAACTCCCCGATCGTATCAAATGCCAGTTTATAGGTTCTGACACTTGAAGCATTGAGGATCCGCAGTCTATATTTTCCGCTTTTCACCTCATGATAAGGGAAAGGTGTAGCATTGACCAGTATGACATCCCCCAGCAGACCGTTATTGTCCTGAGGAACCTTGGGGTCTTTATAGCGCAGTTGTCGTTTTTCATCAAAGCGTTTATCCTGGATCATCAAGGGCAGTTCGAACTCCCCTTCCGGAAGATTCAGCTGTTTCTCCTCCTCATCCTCGATGAGATAAAATCCTGCCAATCCCCGATAGATCTCTTCTCCCGTTCTTCCGTGGGGATGGGTGTGGTACCAGAAGGTACCTGCACTCTGCTCTACCGGGTAGTGATACGATTTCATCTCACCTGTAGCTATCGCATCTTTTGGGTGTCCATCCATCTCTTCGGGAACAATCAACCCATGCCAATGGATGATGGTCGGATCAGCAAGATTGTTCATGAAGTCCAGATCAAACACCTCCCCTTTTTTGATACGGATCGTCGGATTGGGCAGATCCCCCTGAAAGGTCAATACTTCCGTCTGGGCACCAGGGAAAATATTCACTTGGCTCTTTTGCGCGGTAAACGCAGCCTTCTTGAGCTGAGCGTAGTTCACTTCAGCGGGGATCTTTAGTTTTTGGGTGAAAGGTGTGATCTTTTCAGGGAGCTTCTCCTCTGCTTTGGGAGGGGTCACAGCTGCCGGAGAGGCGGAAGCAGGCTGCTGGGGTTTGCGCTCATCCGTATCAGTGCGCTCTTCGCATCCTGTGAAGAGATAGGCAGCTGTAATCGCCGAATAGTTCAAAAAGTATCTTCTATTCATCTTTCATCCTTTTTGCTTTGAATATGGTTTGATATCTTTTCACCTACGTCTCGTAGTGTTTCAAACATAACCGAATGTTTCAATTTTGAAATCTACTTTGCCTATCATATATCATTGGTGTGTAAAGCATGTGTATCCGCTGAGATATCATGAACTACACATACAATACACACTGGTTAACTATTATAAAGAAGAAAAAAAAGGAGAAACGATGGAACATAAATTAATGGAACTTCCCTTTGACAAACATGCACTGGAGCCCATACTCTCGGCTGAAACACTTGAATATCACCACGGCAAACACCATCAGGGGTATGTCAACAACCTTAATGCACTCATAAAAGGCACAGAGTTTGAAGAGATGCACCTTGAAAATATCATCCTGGAGTCCGAAGGGGGTATCTTCAATAATGCTGCCCAGGTTTTCAACCATGACTTCTATTTTAACGGCATCAGCGGCGAAGAGACCAAACCCTCCCGCCATCTGCTGGAGTTGATCAACAGGGATTTCGGCTCGCTTGAAGCATTCAAAAAGACCTTTCTGGATACGGCGGCAAAACTCTTTGGCTCAGGCTGGGTATGGCTCTCATTGAATGACGGTGAAGTGCTGGAGATAGAAGCGCACTCCAATGCAGGCAATCCGCTTCTGCGCGGTCATACCCCCCTGATGACCTGTGATGTCTGGGAACACGCCTACTATATCGATTACAGAAATGCCAGGGCGGCGTACCTAGAAAAGTGGTGGGAATTGATCAACTGGGACTTTGTCTCGCAAAACCTGCTGAAGTTTGATGAAAAGAGAACAGAACATATTACCCCCTGCAACGACAACAGTGAGCTTTGTGAATATATCGATGCGCTTGACAAGGCAGATCATAGCAATACCTAATATCTGTCTCTTATACACATCTCCGAGCCCACGAGACCGTACTAGATCTCGTATGCCGTCTTCTGCTTGAAA
>OGCK01000264.1_pt1 | contig 10886 bp, 10 predicted proteins | sample 1570051 | NCBI WGS metagenome assembly OGCK01 (sample SAMN06266181, study PRJEB24510) | hot springs metagenome | isolation source: hot spring sediment | place: USA: Zodletone Spring, Oklahoma | collected 2013-12-03 | reverse complement strand
ATGCATTTGCTGGTGAACGGGAAATTTGTAGCCAGGATTATTGAAGGCTGCAACGCGGCGAGTATCATCATTCTTTTCGTCTCTTTCATGCTGGCTTTCTTCGGAAATTTGAAACCAACCCTGCTCTATATTCTGGCCGGGTCGGTTATCATCTATGTGACCAATATCTTCCGGATAGGATTGATGGCGGTTGGGATATACGAGTTCCCGCAATATGCCCATTTTTTGCATACTATAGCCTTTCCGCTGGTCATCTATGGTTCGGTATTTCTTTTATGGGTGGTATGGATCATTATTTACACCAAACAAATTAGAATATGAAACCACTGGTAAAGATGACGATCATTGGATTTTTGGTTGGTGTTTTGGCACTCATCAGGTTGTACGAATACCGGTTTTTCTATGATCCTTTCATGTACTTTTTTGAGCAGGCTTTTCAGGAGCAACAGGAATTTCATTTTCCACCGCGAATGTTCTTCAACGTCTTTCTCCGGTTCTTACTGAACACCGTGGTTTCGCTTTCCATACTCTACGTCGCCTTTAAGAATATCGGGATCATAAAATTTGCTTCAGTGATCTACGCGTGTTTCTTCGTTGCCCTGTTTCCCCTTTTCATCTATCTCATGCATCACGTGACTCCAGATGATTATCTGGCTGCTTTTTACGTTAGGAGATTTCTTGCGCACCCCGTGTTGATCCTCATTTTGCTGCCGGCATTCTATTATTACAGGCTGAAGTCGAACTGAGAAGGATCAATTTCTGTTTCTGTACCCGGAAAAATGCATGTTGGGTAATCTACTGTGATCCATCAAGAAAGTATATTCAAACGAATTGTTTTCACTTAGAAATCCCCCAAAATGAATATCCTCTTGCGTATGCATAGTTTGAAGGTGGTTCATCCATTGTGAAGCTCCGTGCATATTCTGCATTTCCATAGGTTGTGTAAATGGAGTGTGATACATATTTATAAAGTCCTCACCTGTAAGGCAAACTTTAAAATCATCTCCATGCTCAAAATAATTTAATCTGAAAATGGTATCTAAGGTTGTGCTGCTACAATGGATCTCCAGCTCATGATCTCCGGTTATTCTTACTTCAGCAACTGCCTCTTCAATTTGGTTGTAATTTTTACTATTCTCCAAATCAAAGACAATAGTTCCGTAATAGGTTCCTTCTATTTCATTTGGTGCCGATTCATCACTTTCGCATGAGAAAAGAAGCAGAGTCATTGACAGTAAGGATGCTAAGATTGGTATGGTTCTCATAATAACTTATTTGCGAAAAGATAGAAAGGAGGTATTTCTTATAACATGATAAGGATCACACTATTAATTTCTTATCTGCCTTTTTAAGAAGCTGCAAGCTTGAGGTCACTATGACCAAAAAGAATGAGTTGCGACCCTTTATTTCCTCGCCGTTAAAAATCCATTGCTCATCCTTCTTATGTCCAGAATTGTATAAAAACTTCAGGATTCTAAAATGCGACGCTTTTCCTCATATTCTTCCTTGCTGATCTCTCCCCGGGCGAATCTTTCCTGAAGAATATCCAGCGCTGACTTTCGTGGTTTTCTTTGGTAGGGGAAACGGGAAGGAAGGAAAAAAAGCCAGACCAGTAAAACCAGCCAAATTATCCACCAGATGAAGTGCATTCCCCAAAAATTGCCGTCGTGCATGACATTTGGTTTTTAAGTTCACGAAAAGAATTTAAGGAAATAAAGGATTTTTGAAAATGATATTTATCATCACTTTTTGAGATCATTTTTAGGTATTTCAAGATTCCGAAAAAACGCGTATCTTTGCTTCCGTGAAGAAGATTTTACAGAAATCGGGTTCTTTGGTTCTGGCGCTTTTGGTGCTGTTCTCTACCATGTCTTTTACCGTAGATAAACATTTCTGCGGAACATACCTGGTAGATCAGGCTATTTTTTCTGAAGCTCAGGACTGCGGGATGGAACATCCTTCTGAAGGGGAGATGACCGCAGAAGACGGCTGCAGTGACCAAAAAATTTCTGTAGAAGGCCAGGATGATCTGAAGATCTCATTTAATGATCTTGAACTTCCGCATCAGGTATTTCTTGCCTCTTTCACCTTTTCTTATGTGGAGCTTTTCCAAGAACTGCCACAGCAATTCATTCCGTTCTCAGATTACTCTCCACCTTTACTCGTCTACGACATACATTTGTTGGACGAGACTTTTCTTATTTGATCTTTAGGTATTTTAGATAATGATGACCTGCCCGAAAACGGGTGTGGATCACGGGTTGTATTTAACCTTTTTTCTAATTGCTTAAACATCAAACAATGCTGAATAAAAGCATCAAATTTTTAATAGAAAATAAGCTGGTAGCCATCATCTTCCTGGTACTGTTCGTGGGATGGGGAATAGTTACGGCGCCATTTAACTGGGAGACAGGGATTCTGCCTACAGATCCTGTCGCGGTTGACGCGATCCCTGATATTGGCGAGAACCAGCAGATCGTTTTTACAAAATGGCCGGGTAGGTCTCCCCAGGATATTGAGGACCAGATCACTTATCCTCTCACCACCTCCTTACTTGGGATTCCGGGGGTGAAAACTATTCGGAGCTCCTCGATGTTCGGGTTCTCGAGCATCTATATCATATTTGAAGAAGACATTGAATTTTACTGGAGCCGTAGCCGGATTCTCGAAAAGCTGAATTCCCTACCCAGCAATTTGTTGCCCGAAGGGGTGAATCCGGCTTTAGGCCCTGATGCCACAGGACTGGGACAGATCTTCTGGTATACCCTTGAAGGCCGTGATAAGGAAGGTAATGTTACCGGCGGCTGGGATCTTCATGAATTGCGTAGCATCCAGGATTATTATGTGAAATACGCACTTTCTGGAGCCAGCGGAGTTTCGGAAGTAGCCTCTATTGGAGGATACGTACAGGAGTATCAAATAGATGTAGATCCAGAATTGATGCGCCAGTATAACATCGGGCTAAAGGAAGTGGTAATGGCGGTTAAAGAGAGCAACCGTGACATTGGTGCGCAAACCCTGGAGATCAATCAGGCAGAATATCTTGTTCGCGGTTTGGGATATGTGAAATCCATAGAAGATATTGAAAATGCTGTAGTCACTTCCGAAGATTACACCTCTATCCGAATAAAAGACATTGCCCGTGTTTCCTTAGGCCCTGCCCAAAGAAGGGGTATTCTCGACAAGGAAGGCGCTGAGGTTGTTGGAGGGGTTGTTGTGGCGCGATATGGTGCGAATCCTCTTGAGGTGATCAACAATGTCAAAGATCAAATAGCCGAGATAAGTGGAGGTTTACCCTCTAAAGAGTTAAGCGACGGGCGTATTTCACAGGTCACTATTGTTCCTTTTTATGACCGTACAGAGTTGATACAGGAAACCCTTGGAACCCTAAATGAAGCCCTTAGTCTGGAAATTCTTATTACGATCCTCGTGATCATCGTGATGGTTTATAATCTCAGGGCTTCAGTTCTTATTTCGAGCTTGCTGCCGGTGGCGGTGCTCATGGTCTTTATCTCCATGAAGCTGTTCGATGTTCCGGCCAACATTGTTGCGCTTTCAGGTATTGCCATTGCAATAGGGACCATGGTAGATGTCGGGGTGATCCTTTCAGAAAATATCCTGCGGCACCTCGATGAACATGGCTTAGACGGAAACGGCAAAAGACTTCCAATCAATACGGTGGTGTACAATGCTACTTCCGAAGTTTCCGGTGCTATACTTACAGCGGTGCTTACGACGATCATCAGTTTTATCCCTGTCTTTACAATGATAGGCGCCGAAGGGAAGCTTTTCCGGCCGCTGGCATTTACAAAGACCATGGCCCTCACGGCTTCTCTGATTGTTGCCTTGTTCCTGATCCCGCCTTTTGCAGCCATCTTCTTCAAAAAAAGAACTGCGCGAACCAACCTGGGATTAGGAGTTAATGCTTTGCTGATAGCGGCCGGATTGATTTCGCTTGTTTTTGGATATTTTATGGGGATCGTAGCTGTAGCCTACGGGATTACCGGTATCTTTCTAATTAGGAAAAGGATCACCTCCAAAAAAGCGAATCTCATTAATGTGGTCATCTCTGCCGTTGCGATTGTTTACTTCCTCGCCGAATACTGGCGACCTTTAGGATTTGACCGCAGTGTCTTTATGAACTTTCTGTTCGTGGGCTTGATCACTTTTGGATTGTTGGGAGGGTTTACGGTCTTTCGTCACTATTACACCCGCATCTTAACATGGGCTTTGAACAATAAGCTCCTGTTCCTGTCAGTGCCTTTTGTTGTCGTGATCCTGGGCTTCCTCATCATGAAGAATACCGGTAAAGAGTTCATGCCTTCGTTGAATGAAGGTTCCTTCCTGTTGATGCCCACCTCTTTACCTCATGCCGGTGTAGAGGAGAACAAGAGGGTGCTGCAGCAACTGGATATGGCTGTGGCCGGTATCCCGGAGATCGAGACTGTAGTGGGTAAAGCGGGACGTACAGAATCTGCGCTTGACCCCGCACCGCTCTCAATGTACGAGAACGTGATCCAGTACAAATCAGAATACATGGAAAATGAGGCGGGAGAGCCGCAGCGTTTCCGCGTTAATGAGGATGGGCTTTTTATGCTGAAAAATGGAAAGCTGGCATTAAATCCAAATTCCAAATTAGAGGAAGGCGCAAATTATGAAGCATCTGTCATAAAAGATCCCTTAAAGGTTACCCGGGAGGAATTGATACCCGATGAAGATGGCGAATACTTCAGAAACTGGAGACCAGAAATTCAGTCTCCCGATGATATCTGGAACGAGATCGTGAAGGTGACCAAATTACCTGGAGTGACTTCAGCACCAAAACTACAGCCCATCGAAACCCGCCTGGTCATGCTGCAAACAGGTATGCGTGCACCAATGGGGATCAAGGTTAAAGGTCCAGATCTTAAAACGATAGAGAGTTTTGGATTGAAACTAGAAGACATTCTAAAAGAGGCTGAAGGCGTTAAAGATGAAGCCGTTTTTGCCGACAGGATCGTGGGGAAACCTTACCTGCTCATCGACATAAAGCGGGAGAGACTTGCCCGCTATGGGATTGCCATTGAAGATGTACAACAGGTATTGGAAGTGGCTGTTGGCGGAATGGTGATATCCCAGACCGTAGAGGGCCGGGAACGTTATGGCATGCGGGTTAGATACCCCAGGGAACTGCGTGCCGGCCCAGAGGATATCAAAGACATTTATGTTCCCGTAGAAGGGGGTACCCCGGTACCGCTGGGAGAACTTGTAGATGTGAGATATGAGCAGGGCCCGCAGGTGATCAAAAGTGAGGATACATTCCTCGTAGGATATGTTTTGTTCGATAAGATAGACGGATATGCCGAAGTTGACGTGGTTGAAAATGCCCAGGATCTTATTACAGAAAAAATCGAGTCCGGAGAATTGACAGTTCCGGCAGGGGTGACCTATCGTTTTACAGGAACTTATGAAAACCAGTTGCGCGCAGAAAAAACCCTATCGGTTGTAGTGCCGTTGTCTCTACTGATCATCTTCCTGATCCTATATTTCCAGTTTAGATCAGTATCCACGTCATTAATGGTCTTTACCGGGATCGCTGTGGCATTTGCCGGTGGCTTTATGTTGATATGGCTGTACGGGCAGGACTGGTTCATGAATTTCAATTTCTTTGGCGAAAACCTTCGGGATATGTTCCAGATGCACACCATAAACCTGAGCGTGGCAGTCTGGGTAGGATTCATTGCCTTGTTCGGGATCGCCACAGATGACGGAGTAGTTATGGCTACCTACCTTACCCAATCCTTCAATCGTAATGTGACCGAAACCAAAGAGCAGATCAGGGCTTCGGTGATCGAGGCAGGTGAAAAGAGGATCCGCCCTTGTTTGATGACCACTGCGACTACTATTTTAGCCCTGTTGCCGGTGCTTACCTCCACGGGACGTGGAAGCGATATCATGATCCCCATGGCCATCCCAAGTTTTGGCGGGATGTTGATCGCGTTAATGACCTTGTTCGTTGTACCTGTATTATTCAGCTGGCGAAAGGAATCTCAAATTAATAACAGAGTAAGAAATGAAGAAGAAAGATAGATCCATCGGACAATCGCCTTTAAGTAAAGGGATACTTTTTATTCTTTTTATGGCCTTCGCTGCACCTAATGCGGCAGCGCAACAACTCGATTCCTATATAAAGGAAGCTGCGCAAAATAATCCGGAAGTCCAGGCTTATGAATTACGTTACGATATGGCTTCAGAAAAAGTAAATGAAGCCAACACCTTACCCGATACCGAGTTCAGCGCCGGTTATTTTGTAAGTGAACCCGAAACCCGAACAGGAGCCCAAAAAGCTCGTTTTTCGGTGCGGCAAATGATCCCGTGGTTTGGAACCATAACCGCCCGTGAGAATTACGCCGCCTCTATGGCCGATACCGAATATATTGAAATAGCGGTGGCCAAAAGGAAGCTTGCCCTTTCGGTAGCGCAGTCTTATTACCGGTTGTATTCGCTGCAGGAAAGGCAGGAGGTGCTGCTGGAGAATATTGACTTACTGGAAGTGTATCATGAACTGGCGTTGAATTCTCTTGAAGTGGGTAGTGCCTCGGCAGTAGATGTGCTACGGCTGCAAATGAGACAGAATGAACTCGCACAGCAAAAGCAAACCCTGGAGCAGGAGTTCGATGCTGAAAAAGTTAATTTCAACAACCTGTTGAACCGTCGGGAAGAACTGGAGGTTATGATCGTCGATTCTATGGCCATTCCGCAGGAAGAGATTATAGAAGATCTAAGCATAGCCGAAGTACATCCGGAGCTGCTGAAATTTGATCGCCTGTATGAGTCAGTTTCCGAAGCCGAACTGCTTAACCAGAAAGAAGCCCTTCCGAAGCTTGGATTCGGGCTGGATTATATTCCGGTGGCCGAGCGAACCGACATGGTGGTTGATGAAAACGGAAAGGATATCCTTATGCCCATGGTATCGGTCTCTATTCCCATTTTTAACAACAAGTTTAAATCGGTAACCCGACAGAATGAGATAAGACAAAAGGAAATTGAGGCGCAGCGGTCAGAAAGGCTGAATAAATTGCAAACCCTTCTTGCGGCCGCCCTTAACAGTCGTACTTCGGCAAAGATCACTGCCAACACCTTTCTGCGTAACTTGGAACAGGCCAAAGATGCCGAAGAGATCCTGGTGCGAAGCTATGAAACCGGGACTATAGATTTCAACGATGTACTGGAAGTGCAGGAACTGCAGCTGAAATTCCAGACCGGATTGATCGAAGCCATTAAAAATTACTACCAGCAAACGGCTCTGGTAAATTATTTGACAAACTAAATTAGACGGATTCTTAAGACGAATAAGATGAAAAAAATACTCATTTATATAGGAATTCTAGCCGCCGGCCTGCTTTTAGGCTATTGGCTGTTCAATACTTCTGAAGGAAATTCTGAAGCTGAACATGAACATTCCGAAGAAACAACACAGATGTGGACCTGTTCCATGCACCCGCAGATCATGCAGCCAGAGCCCGGAGATTGCCCTATCTGCGGAATGGACCTGATCCCGGCCGAAGCGGGGGCAGAAGGCCTCGCCGCAGATCAATTCCGCATGACCGAAAATGCTTTGGCTCTGGCCAATATCACCACCACTACTGTGGGTGGCGGGGAAGCAGCGGAAAATAACCTGACACTTTCAGGAAAGATCCAGGTGAACGAAGAGGCTAATGCCGTACAGGTAGCTTATTTCGCCGGAAGGATCGAACAGCTTCATGTGAATTTCACGGGTGAATCTGTAAATCGCGGGCAGTTGCTGGCAACCATTTATTCTCCCGAGCTGGTAGCGGCGCAACAGGAATTGCTCACTGCCGCAAGATTAAAAGAAAGCCAGCCTGCACTCTATAATGCGGTTAGAAATAAACTGAAGTTGTGGAAACTATCAGATAAACAGATCGATGCCATTGAGGCCTCGGGAAGTGTGAAGGAAAACTTTCCTGTCTTTGCAACAGTAAGCGGTACGGTCACTGATAAACTGGTGCAGGAAGGAGATTATGTGAAGCAGGGGCAGCCGCTTTATAAGATTTCCAATCTTAACAACGTTTGGGCGGTATTTGATGCCTATGAGAACCAGATACGAAACCTTGAAGAAGGGCAGGAGATCACTATCACTACTAATGCTTATCCTGAAAAAGAATTCAACGCAACGATCTCTTTTATTGACCCTGTGCTGAATACTTCCAGAAGAACGGTGCTGGTTAGGGCCGATCTGGAAAACAAGGACAATATTTTTAAGCCTGGAATGTTTGTACAGGGAGAAGTCCAAACTACAGGGATTTCCGCCGAAGAAGAAGTGGTGACCATTCCAAAATCGGCCGTTCTTTGGACGGGGGAACGTTCTTTGGTTTACGTAAAACCGGTACCCACCGAACCTGTTTTTGAGATGCGCGAGGTGAAACTAGGAAGAACAGTGGGTGACACCTACGAAGTGCTTGAAGGACTGCAGAATGGAGATGAGGTAGTGGTGAACGGTACTTTTACGGTAGACGCCGCAGCCCAGCTGCAGGGTAAGAAATCAATGATGAACTCAAGTGAAGCTATGCCTGAAGATCCCGGACAAATGAAGATGAATTTGCCCGAGACATTTCAGAAAGATTTTACCACAGTGCTGAGCGCGTACTTTGAACTAAAAGATGCTTTTGTGAGCTCGAATGTTGAGGCTGTAAAAGCCAACGCTTATAAAATGCTCCAACAGGTGAACAGTCTTAAGACCGAAGAACTCGGTTCAATGGAGGTGGCTCATCTTAAAGAAATGAAGCAAATGCTGCAGGCAATTTCAGAAAATGATAATTTGGAGAACCAAAGAGATCATTTTATCGTCCTGTCCAGGAATATGATAGCCTTTGCGTCAAATCTTGATGAGGTAGAAACTCCGGTTTTTGTACAGCATTGCCCAATGGCCAATACTAACAAAGGTGCAGACTGGTTAAGCCTTTCTGAAGATGTGAGGAATCCTTATTACGGGGAGGCCATGTTAACTTGCGGCGAAGTGACCCAAAGAATCAAGTAAATCCATAACTTTAACTATAAATACAATTAAAATGAAAAACGCAAGATTATTATTAATGGCCTTTTTAGGAGCGATTACTTTGAACTCCTGTGGAGAGGCTAAAAAAGAGAATGAAGCAGAAGCAGATGACGCTTCCATGCCAATGCAGAATGAAATGCATATGGAAGGAGATGAGATGCAGGAAATGGGTGGCATGCAAGAAGGAAACCTTGACGATGGAGCACAGGGAGATCTGGCTTTCAATAACCAGAACATGGAGGCTGTTTACAATCACTACATGCACATCAAGACCGCTTTGGTGAACACCAACGCCGAAGAAGCTAAAAGCGGTGCCAAAATGATGACCGAAGCGCTTCAAAATGCCGGTGGCAATGAGCAGGCTCTAAATGCAGCTCAGACAATTGCTCAAACGGATAATATTAATGAGCAGAGAACAGCTTTCCAGGACCTTTCTGCTGCAATGGAAAACATGCTGAAGGGTGAGTTGTCTTCAGGAGAAGTTTACAAGCAGTACTGTCCAATGGCCTTTGAAGGAAAAGGAGCTTACTGGTTGTCTGCTTCCAAAGAGATCCGTAACCCATACTATGGTGACAAGATGCTTAAGTGTGGTAGCGTAAGGGACACCATTAAATAGAAAAAAAAGATCTTCCGGTCTCCAGGGGCCGGTAGATTAAATTCTCACGATGAAACAAAAAATAATTCTGCTAATGATCTTTTTCGGGGTCATGGCAACTTCCGTACAAGCGCAGGTTGAGCATAAAAAAGCTCATGCCGGTGAAAACATGCACACCAAGCCCGCCAAAAAAAGCCTTAGTCCTCATACTATGGCCATGGCTATGGTAGGCGGAGCGCACGTCCACATCGACTATTCGGCTCCCAGTGTAAGGGATAGGATCATCTTTGGAGGCCTGGTGGGTTTTGACCGGGTATGGCAAGCCGGGGCTCACAACGCCACCTGGTTGAAAACAGACAAGGACCTTGTCTTCTCAGGAAAAGTACTTCCGGCCGGCAAATACGGTTTCTTCCTGATTCCCGGAAAACAGGAATGGACGGTCATTTTTAACTCCCGGTGGGACCAGCATGGTAAAGACGAGTACAAGGAGTCTGAAGATGTACTAAGATTGACAGTAAAGCCTCAGCAGATAAAGGAATTGCAGGAAGTATTAACTTATGAAGTCAATAAAACAGGAGAAAAATCGGGGGAGATTGTTTTCTCCTGGGAGAAAAAGAAGTTAAAAGTGCCATTTGAGGTAAAATAGATGAAGCTCTATATCAAAAATATGGTTTGCAACCGCTGCATCATGATGGTGAAGTCTGAACTTGAAAAGTTCGGACTTCAGCCAGATGCAGTACATTTGGGAGAGGTGGATCTCCCACGGGAAATTTCCGAAGAAGAAAAAGAGCTTCTGGATTCCAATTTTCGGGACCTTGGGTTTGAGATCATTGATGACAGGAAGACCCGGTTGATCGAGAGCATCAAGACCTGTATCGTGGAGCGGATACATTATACTGAAGAACCTTTGAAAATGACATTTTCAGAATACCTTTCAGAAAAATTCCACCAGGACTACTCTTCCCTGAGTAAACTTTTTTCTGAAGTGCAGGGGATGACCATTGAACAATACGTGATCACCCAAAAGATCGAAAAAGTAAAGGAACTGCTGGTGTACGACGAACTTTCCCTGAGTGAGATCGCACTACAACTGAATTATTCCAGCGTTTCCCATTTGAGCAAGCAGTTCAAAAAAGTAACGGGTTTGACACCCACCCATTTTAAGCAGGTAAAGGAAAACAAACGCATTCCTCTGGATAAGCTTTAATCTTACCACAAATTTCCAGAATTGTATAA